>Ga0207870_100018_pt1 | contig 284801 bp, 239 predicted proteins | sample CeladaPassage60B_FD_187477 | JGI IMG/M metagenome (GOLD analysis project Ga0207870, IMG submission 187477) | Cellulose-adapted microbial communities from the Joint BioEnergy Institute, USA - Passage3 60B (SPAdes) (version 2) | ecosystem: Engineered > Bioreactor > Continuous culture >...
CGCGCCAATGCACAGCTCAAGACGTGGCGCATCCTCCGCAAGCTCCGCTGCTGCCCCAAACGTGCAGGTCAGATGGTCAAAGCCATTCACGTGCTACAGCACCGAGAAACAAGATGAAATGGGCTCATCGACGTGTAGATGCGCAGGTAGCCGCCGACGGTGCGGATGTCGGTGACCTTCTTCATCGCGGCGTCCTTGGCGCCCCAGCGGTCCAGGAAGTACTCCAGCGCCGCGACGTCGGTGTACTTCGAGTAGCCGGGCCGGGGCGTCGGGGTCGCCGATCCGTCCGGCTCGGTACGGCCCGGTGCGCCGCCGCCGGCCCCGGAGGGGTCGACCTGGCTGAGCGTGACCGGCCCGGAGGCGCCCTCGTCCCGCCCGGCCGTGCCGGAGCCGTCCGCGGGCGCGCCGCCGCCGGGCTCGCCCACGCCGCCGTACAGGGTGAGCGGCTCGCTCTCGGAGAGGTCGCTCGCGCCGAGCACGTCGCCGCGAAGCCATGCGGGGGCCTCGTCTCGGGACTCGCCGCCGGACTCAGGGGAGGCCCCGGACTCGCCCTTCCCCTTCTTGTCCTTCTTTTCCTTTTTCTTTTCCGCCTTCTTCTCCGCCTCGTCGTCCTTCGCCGCCTCGGACGCGGGCCGGTCGGCGCGGGGCGTGGCGGCCCCGTGCGGACGCTGCCCGGCCGGCTCGGCCGCCTCGGGCGTGGGGGCCGTGCTGTCCGCCGCGGCCTTCGGCGGCGCAGGCCGCGCGGTCGCCTGCGCCGTCGGGTCGGGATCGGCGCCCGCGTACCGGAACGGCACGGCGCCGTCGGTCGCCGTGCTCCCCGGCCGGAACGTCACGCCGCCGAGATCCCACAACCGGGCCGTGGCGACGGCCCCGCCGGCGAGGACCACCGGCACGGCCGCGAACGCCGTGATCCTCACCAGAGGCCGTGAACGCCGTGGTTTCCGCCTACGTCCCTTGGACCGAGCCACTCTGCCGCCTATCTCACCGTAATCCTGAAGGGCAGTATGCCAAGGTTGTGAAGGGATTACGGCAAAACAGGCAAACTCCCTCTAACTCGGATCAGGGGAGCGCGGCGACGAGCTCGGCGAGCGGCTTGCGGGTGCCGGTGTAGAACGGGATCTCCACTCGGACGTGCCGGCGCGCCCGCGCGCCCCGCAGGTGGCGCATGAGGTCGACGATGCGGTGCAGGTCGTTCGCCTCGAACGCGAGCAGCCACTCGTAGTCGGTGAGCGCGAACCCGGACACCGTGTTCGCCCGCACGTCGGCGAAGCCGCGCGCCATGGCGCCGTGCTCCGCGAGCAGCTCGCGCCGCTCCCGCTCGTCGAGCAGGTACCACTCGTAGGAGCGCACGAACGGGTACACGCACAGGTAGCCGCGCGGCTCCTCACCGGCGAGGAACGCCGGGATGTGCGAGCGGTTGAACTCGGCCGGGCGGTGCAGCCCCACGACCGACCAGACCGGCTCGCTCGCCCGGCCCAGGCGGGTGCGGCGGAACCGGGAGTAGACCTCCTGCAGGTCCTCCGCGGACGGGGCGTGCCACCAGAACATGTAGTCGGCGTCGGCGCGGAACCCGGCGACGTCGTAGCAGCCGCGGGTCACCACGTCCTTCTGCCCGACCTGGGCGAGCAGATCCTCGACCTCGCCGACGATCTCGTCCCGCTCGTCGGGCAGCCGGTCGGACAGCCGGAACACCGACCACATGGTGTACCGGATCACTTCGTTGAGATCACGCGCTTCTGGCTGGTGCCTTTCCTCGGTCATGACGCCATTCTCCCCGCGGGTCGAGGTGGTCCAGAATCCGGCCCACCGCGGTACGTGCGGTCGCGATGCAGGCGGGGACGCCGACCCCGTCGTAGGCGGCCCCGCACACCGCGAGGCCCGGCTGCATGGCCACCGCGGACCGGATGCGCGCCACGCGGTCGAGGTGGCCGACGTCGTACTGCGGCAGCGAGCCGCCCCACCGGGTGACCCGGCTGTCCCTCGGCAGCCCGCGCACGCCCAGCGTCTCGGTCAGCTCCGCCATCGCCAGCGAGACGAGCTCGGCGTCGTCGCGCTGCAGCATGTGCTCCTCCCCGAGCCGGCCGATCGAGCACCGGACGATCAGCAGGTCGGGGGCGGCCTTGGTCAGGTGCGGCCACTTGACCGAGCTGAACGTCACCGCCTTGACCGCGCGGCCCTCCACCGGCGGCACGAGGTAACCACTTCCCTCGGGCAGCGCGGGAAACGCCGAACGCGGGTAGGCGAGGGTGACGATCGCCATGCTCGCGTACTCGATCCGGGACAGCTCCGCCGCGGCCTTCGGCACCTCGGCCTGCAGCAGCCGGGCCGCCGGGATCGCGGGCAGCGCGAGGATCACCGCGTCCGCCTCGATCTCCTCGGGCGCGTTCGCCGGCCCGGCCACCAGCCGCCAGCCGCGCTCGGTACGGCGCAGCTCGCGCACGATCGTGCCGGTGCGGATCTCGGCCCCGGACCCGGCGGCGAGCGCCTCCGGCAGGGTGCCGAGGCCCCGGGCGAGCGTGGTGAACACCGGCCCGCGGGGCCGGCCCGCGCTCTCCCCGGCGATCTGCCGTGCCGCGGCGAGCAGCGACCGCTCGGTGCGCGCGGCGGTCGCGATGCGGGGCATCGTGGCGTCGAGCGACAGGTACTCCGCCCGGCCGGCGTAGACGCCGCCGAGCATCGGCTCGACCAGCCGCTCCACCACCTCCTCGCCCATGCGGGCGCGCACGTACGCGGCGACCGAGACGTCGGTCCGCACCAGGGTGGGCGGCAGCACCTGGTCGAGCGGGACCCGCAGGAAGCCGAGCGGCGACAGGATGCCGGAACGGCCGAGCGCCGCGAGGTCGGACGGCACGCCCATCACGCAGCCCTTGGGCAGCTCGCGCAGCGCACCCCGGGAGTAGATCAGCGAGGAGGTGACGCCCGGGTCCACCAGCTCGTCGCCGAGCCCGGCGGCCTGCGCCAGCTCCCTGCCCTCGGGCCGGGCGGCGAGCATCGCCTCGGCGCCCTCGTCCACCGGGACGCCGGCCACCTCGGAGACCCGCAGCTTGCCGCCGACCCGGTCGGCGCCCTCGAGCACGGTGACCCGCACCCGGTCGCCGCCGTCCCGCCCGAGGTACCAGGCCGCGGCGAGGCCCGCGATGCCCCCGCCGACGATCGCGACGTGCCGTCGCCCGTCCCGCTCCGGGGCGTTCCCGGACTCGCTCTCGCGACTCGATCTTCCTGCCATACCACAGACGTTACCGTGCCGTCGCCCCGGTACGGCCCGCCGCCCTCGCCGCGGCGTCGCGCGTCGTTCCCGGGGCCGTCCCGGCGTGCCGCACTCACCGCGCGGATAACGGCGGATGTCCGATACCGTGACGGCTTCGTGATCTCGCCGGCCAAACCGGCGGCCCGGGCGTGTCGTTAAGGGGGCATGAGGATCATCGGGCTCCGGGGTCGTCCCCGGACGGTCGGGCCCGCGTGGCCCGCCCTGATCGCGATCGCCGCGGTCCTGGCCCTCGCCGGATGCTCCGGCGGCGCCGAGGCGCCGTCCGTGGCCCGGGACCGCGAGGCCGTCACCCAGGCACGCCCGGACGCCGGCGAGGCGGGCGGTGCAGGCGCGGACGGCGACTCGGCGGCGGCCGGGAACGCCGCCGACGAGGCCGGCGAGTCCGGCGAGCGGCCGCTGACCAAGGCCACGGTCGCGCCGGAGGACCGCCAACTGGTCCGCAGCGCCGAGATGACGGTGCGCGCCAAGGACGTGGCGGCCGCCGCGGAGAAGGCGACGCGGATCGCCACCGAGGCCGGTGGCTATGTGTCCGAGGAGCACAGCACCTCCTCGGCCGACGGCGACAGTCACACCCTCATCACGTTCAAGGTGCCGCCGGACCGGTATGCGGCCGTGCTCGCCCGGTTCGGCAAGGAGCTCGGCACGCGGGAGAGCCTCACCCAGCGCACCGAGGACGTCACCGAACAGGTCGCCGACGTCGAGAGCCGGATCAAGTCGGCCGAGGCGACGATCGACCAGTTCCGCGCCCTGCTGCGCCGCGCCGAGAAGATCGGCGAGATCCTGGACATCGAACGGGAGATCTCCCAGCGTACGGCCGAGCTGGAGTCGCTGCAGGCCCGCCGCAAGGCGCTCGCGTCGCTGACCGGCATGGCGACGATCACCCTCCGGCTGGTCGGGCCCGCCGCCAAGCCGCCGCGGGAGGAGGACGACGGGCCGGCGGGCTTCCTCGGCGGGCTCGCGGCCGGCTGGGCGGCGCTCGTCGCCGCCGTCGAGATCGGGCTCACCGTGCTCGGGGTGCTGCTGCCCTGGCTGGTGGCGATCGGCCTGCTGGTGCTCCTGGTCTGGCCGCTGCGGCACCGGCTCGACCGCATCCGCCCCGGCCCGCCGCGGCCGCGCCGCCCGCACGGCCCGCGGCCGGGGACCCCGCCGGAGCCCGCGGGCGCCCGGCCGCCCGAGGCCGCGGCGGCCGGCGTGCCGTCCGGCCCGGAGGAGGCCGCCGCCGCGCCGCAGGAACCGGACGCCGAGGCCGGCCGCGGCGGCTGACCCGCCGCCGGCGCAGGTGTCGCCGCCGGCCCGGCGCGTCGCCCGCGCGGCGGGCGCCGGGCCGCGGCGGCCGCCACGGCCCGCCGTACCTCGGCCGGCGGCGGTCAGCGCGCGGACGCCTCGTGCACCAGGTCGGTGAGCCGGGCGAGCTGGTCGGGGTCGGTGGCCGGCAGCACCCCGTGGCCCAGGTTGAACACGTGGCCCTCGGCGACGCGTCCCCGGGTGAGCACGTCCCGGGCGCGCCGCTCCACCACCTCCCAGGGGGCGAGCAGCACGGCCGGGTCGAGGTTGCCCTGCAGCGCCTTGCCCGCGCCCACGCGCACCGCCGCCTCGTCGAGCGGCACCCGCCAGTCCACCCCGACCACGTCGGCCCCGGCCTCGCCGAGCAGGCCGAGCAGCTCCCCGGTGCCCACGCCGAAGTGGATCCGGGGCACGTCGAGGTCGGCGAGCCCGGCGAAGATCCGGGAGGTGTGCGGCAGCACGAACTCGCGGTAGTCGTCCGGCGCGACCGCGCCCACCCAGGAGTCGAACAGCTGCACCGCCGCCGCCCCGGCCTCCACCTGCACGCGCAGGAAGGCGAGGGTGATCTCGCTCAGCCGCTCCATCAGGGCGTGCCACAGCTCCGGCTCTCCGTACATCATCGCCTTGGTGCGGTCGTGGTTCTTCGACGGGCCGCCCTCGATCAGGTAGGAGGCGAGGGTGAACGGCGCGCCGGCGAACCCGATCAGCGGCGTGCCGCCCAGCTCGGCGACGAGCGCGCGCACCGACTCGGCCACGTACGGCACGTCGTCCGGCTCCAGCGGGCGCAGCACGGCGAGATCCGCGCGGCTCCGGATCGGCGTCTCGACCACGGGCCCGACGCCCGGCTTGATGTCGAGGTCGACGCCGATCGCCTTCAGCGGCACCACGATGTCGCTGAAGAAGATCGCGGCGTCCACGCCGTACCGCCGGATCGGCTGCATCGTGATCTCCACGACGAGCTCCGGCGTGGCGCAGGCGGTGAGCATGGGCACGCCCTCGCGCACCTTGCGGTACTCGGGGAGCGAGCGGCCGGCCTGGCGCATGTACCAGACCGGCGTGTACGGCACCGCCTGACGTCGGCAGGCCCGGATGAAGACGGAGTCGGCTGGCTGGGAACGCACCTGTCCAGGGTGCCATGCCGCACCGCCGGTCCGGCATTCGCCACGCCCTCAGGGTCACGGGACGGCCAAACCACGGACACCGGCCGTTCAAGTCTCCGACATCTCACCTTGGGGCAACGATTCTGATACCACTTTCGGGACACGCCGAGCGCGATGCGCGGAAATGTCGGCGTGACATGTCAACGTCGGACCCGACCCATAGCCGGGACTCAACGAAAGGTCCGTGACGATGACCCTGATGTGGAGTTCCCCTGAGCGCCGCAGGTGCCGTTCCGCTCGCCACTCCTGCCGCCACTCCTCCCACCACTGTGGACGGATCGACGTTCTGCGGTGACCGCCGTGCGCACCCCGCTGCTTCGTGCCCTGCCACGTCCGGCCTACCCTGCAGTTATGTCCCTCGGTGACGCGCCGTTGCCCGCCGCGTTCCGGCGCGCGCGGGAGAGCCTGCTCGCCGCCCGGCCCCGGCCCGAGATCGAGCTGGAGGACATCCCGGCCCCGCAGCGGCTCGCCCCGTACTCCGCCGCGATCGGCGCGACGGTCTACCGTCGCGACCCGCGCGGCCGGGGCGACGAGGAGCTCGCGGTCGGCCGGCTGATCCTGCTGTTCGACCCGGACGGCCGGCACGGCTGGGGCGGGCGGTTCCGCCTGGTCGCGTACGCGCGCGCGGAGATGGAGCCGGAGATCACCAACGACCCGCTGCTCGGCCCGGTGGCCTGGAGCTGGCTCACCGAGTCCCTCGACGCGCACGGGGCCCGCTACCTCGCCGCGGGCGGCACCGTGACCCGCGCCGTCTCGGAGGGGTTCGGCGACAAGGACGGCGAGCCGGTCACGACCGAGCTGGAGCTACGGGCGTCCTGGTCCCCGCAGCAGGAGGACCTGTCCGCGCATGTTGCCGCGTGGTGCGACATGTTGTGTCTTGCGGCCGGGATTCCCCCACTACCATCCGAAGTGGCGGCACTTCCCCCAAGGCCTCCGCGTAGGGAAGATCGGGAGTCCCACAGATCGTGAGTGAAGAGAGCGACAGCGAGGCGGTCCTACTGCTGGAGCCGCGCGACGGCATACCGCCGGTGGTGAGCGACGCCGAGGGCCTGGCCGATGCGATCGAGGCGCTGGCGGCGGGCACGGGGCCGGTGGCCGTGGACGCCGAACGCGCCTCCGGCTATCGCTACAGCGGCCGCGCCTACCTGGTCCAGCTCCGCCGGGCGGGTGCCGGGACGGTGCTGATCGACCCCACCGGCCTGCCCAGCGGGTTGGGGGAGCTGGCCCGGGCGCTCGGCGACGCCGAGATCGTGCTGCACGCCGCCACCCAGGACCTGCCGTGCCTGACCGAGCTCGACTTCCGGCCGCGCGTGCTCTTCGACACCGAGCTCGCCGGCCGGTTGCTCGGCTACGAGCGGGTCGGGCTCGGCACGATGGTGGAGACCGTGCTCGGCTACCGGCTGGAGAAGGGGCACTCGGCGGCGGACTGGTCCACCCGGCCGCTGCCGATCGAGTGGCTGCGCTACGCGGCCCTCGACGTCGAGCTCCTCGTCGAGCTGCGCGACGCGCTGTACCAGCAGCTCGCCGACGCGGGCAAGCTGGAGTGGGCGCGGCAGGAGTTCGCGGCGATCCTCGCCGCTCCCCCGCCGCAGCCGCGCTCGGACCCCTGGCGGCGCACCTCCGGGATCCACCGGGTGCGCTCGCTGCGCGGGCTCGCGGTCGTGCGCGAGCTGTGGCTGCTGCGCGACCGCATCGCCCGCGAGGCCGACCTCGCCCCCGGCCGGGTGCTCCCGGACGCGGCGATCATCACCGCGGCGCTGGAGATGCCCCGCACCACCAAGGCGCTCACCGAGATCAGCGCGTTCACCGGGCGGGCCGCACGGCGGCACCTGCGCGAGTGGCTCGGCGCGATCACCCGGGCCCGGATGATGACGGAGTCGCAGCTCCCCCAGCCGAGCGCGCCCGGGGACGGGCCGCCGCCCGCGAACCGGTGGGCCGACCGCGACCCGGCCGCCGCGGCCCGGCTCGCCGCCGCCCGCGCCACGCTCGCCGAGCTCGCCGAGAAGCACCGGCTGCCGACCGAGAACCTGCTGCAGCCCGACACGGTGCGCCGGCTGACCTGGGATCCGCCCGAGGACCTCTCGGCGGAGGGCATCGCGGACCGGCTGCGCCGGCTCGGCGCCCGGGAGTGGCAGATCTCGCTCACCGCCGAGCCGCTGTCGGCCGCCCTCACCGGCCAGCGCGCCAAGGCGTGACGGCCGGCCGCGCGAGCCGTACCCGCGGCGGGCCCGCCCGCCGGCCCGGGTAAAGCAGCCGTGATCGGCCGCCCAGCGCACGGTCGCGCGATCGCCGCGAGCGTCGGCGGTCTTTCCCGGCTCATCCATCGGCGTGCCAGGCGACGGCGTGCCACTCCCCATCGGAGGGTGCCCCCGGCGCACGATGTGCCGGCTCGCACAACCGATCGGGAGGCACACGAATGAAGGCGATCACCGTGATGGCCCTGGGCGGCGCGCTGCTGTTCGCCGCGGTCCCCGGCGCCCAGGCCGACTCGGCCCCGCTGAGCGAGCTGACGCTCACCGTGTCGCGGCCGGACGGCGCGGGCGCCACGTCCGTGACGCTCACCTGCGACCCGGACGGCGGCACCCATCCCAGCCCGCGGGCGGCCTGCGACCTGCTCCGCTCGGTCGACGGCAACATCGGCATGATCCGTCCGACGCGCGGGGTCGTCTGTACCCGCGAGTACGCGCCGCGGACGGCGACGGCGCGCGGCGTCTGGCGGGGCACTAAGCGCTTCGTCATCGTGCGCACCTTCGGCAACCCGTGCCAGATGCACGCGGAGACCGGGGTGCTGTTCGCGTTCGCCCGCTGAGGCCGGCGGGGCGGCGCGGACGGCGGGCCCCGGCCCGGCCCGCGCCGCCCCCGCGCCCGGGCCGCGCCCGCCGATCCCCTAGGCTCCTGCTGGAAAAACCGGACGCAGGGGTCGACGGGGGTCCAGGCATGCGGGAGCTGCTGCTCGGCGTCAGCCTCGGTCTCGGCGCCGGGCTGAGCCCCGGGCCGCTGCTCAGCCTGGTGATCAGCGCCAGCCTGCGCGGCGGTTTCCTCGCCGGGCTGCGCATGGCCTGCGTGCCGTTCCTGTCCGACCTGCCGGTGGTGCTGCTCACCACGACCGTGGTCGGCGCGCTGCCGGAGACGCTCGTCGCCGCGCTCTCGGTCGCGGGCGGCCTGTACGTGATCCACCTGGGCGTCGCCACGATCCGGGACGCCCGCCGCGCCGAAGCCCCGGCGGCGGGCGGGCGGCCGCCGGGCGGGGCGCGGGAGCTGCTGCACGGTGTCGTGGTGAACCTGCTCAACCCGCACGCGTGGCTGTTCTGGATCGCGGTCGGCGCGCCCGCCTTCACCGCGGCCTGGGGCCGCTCCCCGGCCGTCGCGATCGCGTTCGTGGGCGGCTTCTACCTCGTCCTGGTCGGCTCCAAGGCGGCCCTCGCCGGGCTCATCGGCGCGGGGCGGCATCGGCTGGGGCCCCGCGCCTACCGGCTCCTGCTCGGCGGCAGCGGGCTGCTGCTCGTCGCCGCCGGGGTCGCGCTCGCCGTACCCGGGGTCGCCGGCCTGCTCCGCCTCACGGCTTGACCGGCGGCTCGGGCGCCGACTCGGCGGGCTTGGCGGCGGGCCCGTTCTCGTCCGGCCGGCCCACGCGGCTGCGGCGCGAGCCGTACACCCAGTAGAGCGCCACGCCGATCGCCATCCACACGCCGAACCGCAGCCAGGTGTCCACCGGCAGGTTGAGCATGAGGTAGAGGCAGGAGAGCACCGACAGCAGCGGGATCACCGGCACCCACGGCACCCGGAAGGCCCGGTGCAGGTCGGGCCGGGTGCGCCGGAGGATGATCACCCCGGCCGAGACCACCACGAACGCGAACAGCGTGCCGATGTTCACCAGCTCGGCGAGGGCGGACAGCGGGATGAACCCGGCGAGCACCGCGGTGACCAGGCCGATGACGAGCGTCACCCGGTACGGCGTGCGGAACCGGGGGTGCACCTGGGCGAGGGCGGGCGGCAGCAGGTTGTCGCGGCTCATCGCGAAGAACACCCGGCTCTGCCCGAGCATGAGGATGAGGATCACCGTGGTGAGGCCGGCGATCACGCCCACGCTGATGAGCGAGGCGACCCACGGCATGCCGACGGCGCGGAACGCGTCCGCGAGCGGGGCGGCCTCGCTGAGCTCGTGGTACGGCTGCATGCCGACGAGCACGAGGGAGACCAGCACGTACAGCAGCGTGCACACCGTGAGCGAGCCGATGATGCCGATCGGCAGGTCGCGGGCGGGGTTGCGGGTCTCCTCGGCGGCGGTGGCGACCACGTCGAAGCCGATGTAGGCGAAGAACACGATCGCCGCGGCGGAGAAGATGCCGAACACTCCGAACGCGACCGGCGTCACCCCGAACAGCACCTGGATGAGCGGGGCCGAGCCGCCGCCCACCTCCTCGGTGTGCACCGCCGGCGGGATGAACGGGCTGTAGTTCGCCGGGTCGATGAAGAACACGCCCGCCACGAGCACGAGCAGGATCACCGCCAGTTTGATGATCACCATGACCAGGTTCACCTGGGCGGACATGCGGATGCCCGCGACGAGCACGGCGGTGAGCAGCAGCACGATGAGCACGGCGGGCACGTTCACCACGCCGCTCTCCCCCGCGATCGCGGGTGGCAGATGGATGCCGATCGTCTCGAGCAGGCTCACCGCGTACCCCGACCAGCCGACCGCGACGACGGCCGCGGCGAGGGAGAGCTCGAGCATGAGGTCCCAGCCGATCACCCAGGCGGGGAACTCGCCGAGCGTGGCGTAGGCGAAGGTGTAGGCGGACCCGGCGACCGGCAGCGTGGAGGCGAACTCGGCGTAGCAGAGGGCCGCGAGCCCGCACGCCACCGCGGCGATGATGAACGCCAGCGCGACCGCCGGCCCGGCGGTCTCCCGCGCCACCCGGCCGGTGAGCACGAACAGCCCGGTACCGATGATCACGCCGACGCCGAAGATGGTGAGGTCGAGCGCGCCCAGGCTGCGGCGCAGCCGATGCCGGGGATCCTCCGTGTCGCGGAGGGACTGCTCAATGGATTTGGTGCGGAATAGATCCATCTGGACACCACCCCGGCTCGCCGTCGCTTACCTGTCGGTCTTCAGGTACCCGGTCCGTCACCGTACGTGACACATCGAATGCGATCCGCAACGGAAACATCCGCCGTGGCGGCCATCCAGATGCGGTCCGGGTGCGGAGGGTCCCGCTGCCCCGGCCGGAGGCCGTCATTCGCCCCGCCGCGAACGGTGGTCACGCCGTGGTACGGCACCGCTCGTGCGGCCCGCTGTGGCGCATGGGATGCGCGGCTGCGCACGGACGGCGGGCCGCCGGAGAGACGGCGCACCCGCGGGCCGCGCGGGACCGGGCCGGGGGCCAGGTTACACACCCCCGGGGAGTACTCGCGCCACGGGGTGCCGCGACGGCGCGCCGCGCCGCATCCCCGCAGGCCAGGGTCACGGCACGGCCGGGCGTACGGCCGTGCCGTACCGGGTCTACTCGCCGGGTCTACTCGCCGGATGCGGCGCCGGCCTCCCAGCGGCCGAGGAGCAGGCCGGAGCCCGCGAGGTTCGGCGGCAGGTCGCCGCGGAGCAGCGCCCGGGCGAGCAGCAGCGCGCCATCGACGGCGGGGCCGCGGGGCGGGGGCTGGTCGACGCCGTCGGCGGCCAGGCGCCGGGCGAACGCCTCCCGCAGGCGGGGGACCGACGGGATGAGGCTGCCCGCGTACGAGACCACGCGCGGCGCGTCCGGGGGCAGGGCGGCGAGGGCGGTCTCCGCGAGCAGCGTGCCCGCGCGGTCGAGGATCGCGGCCGCCTGCGGGTCACCGTCGGCCGCGGCGGCGGCCACGTCGGGGACGAACCGGGCGAGCAGCGACGCCCGGTCGGCGCGGGTGTAGAGCTCCTGCACCAGCTCGGCGGGCGTGCCGAAGCGGCGGTTGAGCGCGTCGAGCAGCGCGGCCGAGCCGCCGGGGCGGCCGTCCAGGTGGCGCAGCGCGGCCGCGAGCCCGGCCCGGCCGATCCACGCGCCGCCGCCCTCGTCGCCGAGCAGGTGCCCCCAGCCGTCCACCTTGCGCCAGCCGCCGCGGGCGTCGGTGCCGACCGCGACCGCGCCCGTACCCGCCGCGACCACGGCTCCCCCGGCGAGGCCGAGCGCGCCGACGTACGAGATGAGCGCGTCGGAGACGAACAGCACGGCGCGGGCGCCCGCCGCCCGGCCGAGCAGGGCGGGCAACGTCTCGCGCGGCGCGCCGCCGAGGCCGGACACCCCGGTGCTGCCGAGCACGACGGCGTCCGCCCGGGGTGCCCCCGCGGCGGCGAGCAGCTCGCCGACCAGCTCGACGAGGAGGTCGGCGGCCCCGCCGCCGGTGTCCCGGCCGCCCTCGGCCGGCCGCTCCGCCGTGGCGCGCAGGCCGCGGTCCCGGCTCGCCCGGGCCACCGTCGCGCCGGTCGCGTCGGCGAGCAGCCCGCGGGCGCCGGTGCCGCCCACGTCGAGGCCGATGACGTACGCCTGCCCGGCGCCGCCGGCCGGCATGTCCACGCCCATGACGCCGCCCGTGCTACCCGCCGGCGGTCACTTGCGCCGCCCGCCCCGGCGGGCGAGGGCCTCGGTGATGCCGCGGGCGAGGTCCGGGCCGGTGAGCCCGGCGCGGGTGAGAATGCTCGACCGCTTGGCGTGCTCGAGGAAGCGCTGCGGGATGCCGTAGGTGCGCACCGGGACGTCCACGTCGTTGTCGCGCAGCAGCCGGGCCACCGCGTCGCCGACGCCGCCCACGCGGCCGTTGTCCTCCACCACCGCGACGAGCCGGTGCGCCTTCGCGGCGAGCACGAGCGCCTCGTCGATCGGCTTCACCCAGCGCGGGTCGACCACGGTGGCGGACAGGCCCTGGGCCTCGAGCAGCCGCGCGGCCTCCAGGCACGGCTCGGCCATCGGCCCGACCGCGACGATGAGCACGTCGGAGCCGTCCCCGGCGCGCAGCACGTCCATGCCGCCGAGCTTGCCGGCCGCGTCCACGTCCTCCGGCAGCGCGCCCTTGGGGAAGCGGATCACGGTGGGGCCGTCGTTGATGTCGAGCGCCTCGCCGAGCAGCTCGCGCAGCCGCTCGCCGTCCCGCGGCACCGCGATCGACAGGTGCGGGATCACCTGCAGGATCGACAGGTCCCACATGCCGTTGTGGCTGGGCCCGTCGTCGCCGGTGACGCCGGCCCGGTCGAGCACGACGGTGACCGGGAGCCGGTGCAGCGCCACGTCCATGAGCAGCTGGTCGAAGGCGCGGTTGAGGAAGGTCGAGTAGACCGCGACCACCGGGCGCAGCCCGCCGAGCGCGAGCCCGGCGGCGGAGGTGAGCGCGTGCTGCTCGGCGATGCCGACGTCGAAGATGCGGTCGGGGTACTCCTGGGCGAACGGCGCGAGCCCGGTGGGGTGGAGCATCGCGGCGGTGATCGCCACGATCTCCTCGCGCTCCTTGCCGAGCCGCACCATCTCCTCGCTGAACACGTTGGTCCAGCCGTGGGCGCGAGGCCGCTCCTCGCCGGTGGCGATGTCGAACGGCGCCGGCGAGTGGAAGCAGTCCTCGTCGTGGTTCTCGGCCGGGGCGTAGCCCATGCCCTTGCGGGTGATCGCGTGCACGATCACCGGGCCGCGGAAGTCCCGCGCGGTGCGCAGCGCCGACTCCATCGCCGCCACGTCGTGCCCGTTGATCGGCCCGATGTACTTCAGGCCGAGGTCCTCGAAGAGCACCTGCGGGGCGAGGATGTCCTTCAGCCCCTTCTTCACCCCGTGCAGCGTCTCGTACAGCGGGGTGCCCACGACGGGCACGCGGCCGAGGTTCTCCTTGATGAACCCGAGCGCGTTCTCGTAGTTCCGGCTGGCGCGCAGCGCGGCGAGATGCTTGGCGAGGCCGCCGATCGTGGGCGAGTACGACCGCCCGTTGTCGTTGACGACGATCACTATCGGCAGGTCCTTGCGCATGGCGATGTTGTTGATCGCCTCCCAGGCCATGCCGCCGGTGAGCGCCCCGTCGCCGATCACCGCGACCACGGTGCGGTCGGTCTCGCCGCGCAGCATCAGCGCCTTCGCCATGCCGTCGGCGTACGACAGCGCCGTGGACGCGTGCGAGTTCTCGATGAAGTCGTGCTCGGACTCGGCCTGGCTCGGGTACCCGGACAGGCCGCCCTCCTGGCGGAGGGTGTCGAACCGGTCGGCCCGGCCGGTGAGCATCTTGTGCACGTAGGCCTGGTGACCGGTGTCCCAGAGGATCGGATCGCGTGGCGAGTCGAACACCCGGTGCAGGGCGATCGTCAGCTCGACCACGCCGAGGTTGGGGCCGAGATGACCGCCGCCCCGGGCGACCGACGAGACCAGCAGGTCGCGGATTTCCGCCGCCAGGGCGGCGAGATCGTCGCTGCCCAGCCGCTTGACGTCTTGCGGGCCGTTGATGGTGTCCAGCACGCCCACCGAGCCATCGCCTCCGCTCACAGTCGAAACAGTGGGGAGTCTAATTGGCCCGGCGGTGGGACCTTCATCGGAATGTCCACATCGGTGCCATACCGATGCAGTGCCCGATGCGGTACGGCATGCCGTACGCGGCCGGGCGTACGGCACGGCCGCCCCGTCCGGGCCCCATGCTAGTTGGAGGTGACCCGGGCGAGGGCCTCCAGGGGGTCGGCGAGCACCCCGGCGAAGGCGAGCTCGGCGGCGCCGGTGAGGGTGGCGTCGTCGCCGAGCGCCGACGTGCGCAGCCGCACGCCCTCCCGCGAGGCGGCGAGGGCGGAGATGGCGATACGGCTGCGCACCTGGGCGGCCGAGCCGAGGAAGATGTCGCGGAGCATGCCCCCGAAGATCACCATCTCCGGGTTGAAGATGTTGATCAGGTTCGCCACGCCGACGCCGAGCCAGTCGCCGACCCGCTGCAGCGCCCGCTGGGCGGCCACGTCGCCGCGGTCGGCGGCCTCGACCACGGCGCGGATCGCGTCCCGGCCGACCCGGTCGCCGCCGGCTCGGCCGGCCGCCTCGAGCACGGTGCGCTCGCCGACCTCGGCCTCCAGGCAGCCCCGGGAGCCGCAGCCGCACAGCCGGCCGCCCGGGTTCACCACCATGTGGCCGACCTCGCCGCCGTACCCGGCGTGGCCGCTGAGCAGCTGGCCGCCGACGATCACGCCGCCGCCGATGCCCACGTCGCCGTGGAGGTAGATGAGGTCGTTGCAGCCGACCCCGACGCCGCGGGTGTGCTCGGCGAGCGCGCCGAGGTTGGCGTCGTTGCCGACCGCCACCGGCAGGCCGATGTCGAGGCGGCGGGCGAGCTCCTCGCCGAACGGCACGTCGAACGCGCCGAGGTTGGGGCCGTACTTGACCATGCCGTCGGCGGCCCGCACCCCGCCCGCGATCGCGGCGGCCGCGCCCACGCACACCGCGTCGGGCGCGGTGTCGCGGAGCATCTGGTGGGCGAACCCGGCGAGCTGCGCGGTGAGCGCCTCCAGGTCGAACGGGCCGCGCTCGCGCGGCGCGTCCCGCCGGTCGAGGATCACCCCGCCGAGCCCGACCCGGGCCGCCACCACCCGGTCCACGCCGACGTCGAAAGCGAACACGTAGACGCGTGCGGACTCGGGCCGGACCACCAGGGACGGCCGCCCGGCCCGCCCGGTCTCCTTCGGCAGCTCCTCCCGCACCAACCCGGCCGCGGTGAGGTCCGCGGTGAGCGCCATGATCGTGCTGCGGTTGACGCCCATGCGGCTGGTGAGCTCGGCGCGCGAGGTCGGGCCGCCGAGGTGGACGTGGCGCAGGAGTACGCCGAGGTTGTGGCGCCGGATCTCCTCCTGGGAGGGTCCCGCACGCATCATCGGTGCTGCCCCTGGTGTGGTGTTCGCGGTCTCCCGGTCGCCGATCACCTTAGACCAGAGGCGGCCGCCCGCTTCCGGGAAATCGCGTCGACGCCCGCGGCGAGCAGCAGCACCGCGCCGGTGACCACGAACTTGATGCCGGCGCTGTAGCCCATCAGGCCCATGCCGTTGTCGATCACCGCGATGACCGCGCCGCCGAGCACCGCGTCGAGCACCCGGCCCTTGCCGCCGAACAGGCTCGTGCCGCCGATCACGGCCGCGCCCACCGCGTACAGCAGCACGTTGCTGCCGCCGGTGTTGGGGTCGACCGAGGCGCCGCGGGAGGCCGCCACGATGCCGCCGACCGCCGCCATCGTGGAGCAGATCACGAAGCAGGCGATCTTGATGCGGTCGACGTTGATGCCGGCCCGGCGGGCCGCCTCGGCGTTGCCGCCCACGGCGTAGATGTGCCGGCCGAAGGCGGTGCGCCGCAGCACGAACGTCCACAGGATGAGCAGCAGCACGATGAGCGGCACCACGATCGGCACGCCCTTGAGCGAGACGATCAGGGCGTTGCGGCTGCGCTCGAGGTTGAGCACGTAGACGGCGAGGCCGGCGACGACCGCGACCGTGCCCACCCGGACCGCGACCAGCGACAGCGGGTCGGCCGGCAGGCCGTGCATGCGGCGCCGCCGGACGCGCAGCAGCTGCACCGCGGCGTAGCCGAGCACGCCGACCGCGAACAGCAGCCAGCCCACCGCCGGGGGCAGGTTCCGGTTGGCGATGGCGAGGATGACCTCGTCCCGGATGCTGATGTTGGTGCCGCCGCGGACGAGCAGCAGCACCACGCCCTGGAAGGCGAGGAACGCCGCGAGTGTCACGACGAACGATGGGATGCCGACCTTGGCGACGAGCGTGCCGAGCAGCAGGCCGATCACCATGCCGGTGGCGAGCGCCGCGGCCACGGCGACGTACCAGGGCAGCCCGTGCACGGTGAGGGTGACCGCGAGCACCGCGGCGCAGACCCCGCTGGCGAACCCGGCGGACAGGTCGATCTCGCCGAGCAGCAGCACGAACACCAGGCCCATCGCGATCACGGTGATCTGGGCGCCCTGGGTGAACAGGTTCGCGATGTTGATCGGCGTGAGGAACGCCGGCCGCAGGATGGTGAAGACGGTGCACAGCACGATGAGGCCGAGCACGGCCGGCAGCGCGCCCATCTCGCCGCCGCGCACCCGTTCCAGGTAGCCGCGCACCCCCTGGCTCAGCGTCTGAGGCTGCGTGGTGGTGGTGCGGTCCGGGGCCACAGTGGTGCTCATGGCGCCTCCTTGCCTTCCGCGCCCCCGTTGCCGTTGGTGAGGCCGAGGTCACCGCTGCGCCCGGCGGTGATCAGCTCGACCACCTGCGCGTGGGTGACGTCGGATGCCTTGACCTGCGCCGCCATGCGGCCCAGGTAGAGCGCCGCGATCCGGTCGGACACGGCGAAAACGTCGTTCATGTTGTGGCTGATCAGCACGACCGCGAGGCCCTGGTCGGCGAGCCGCCGTACCAGCTCGAGGACCTGCGCGGTCTGGGCGACGCCGAGCGCGGCGGTCGGCTCGTCGAGGATGACGACCTTGCTGTTCCACAGCACCGCCTTGGCGATCGCCACGGTCTGCCGCTGGCCGCCGGAGAGGCTGGAGACGGGCTGACGGAGCGACTTGACGGTGCGGACCGACAGGCCCTGGAGGGTCTTGGCCGCCATCTGCTCCATCGTGTCCTCGTCGAGGACGATGCCGTTCTTCCGCTCCCGGCCGAGGAACATGTTCTGAACGATGTCCAGGTTGTCGCAGAGCGCGAGGTCCTGGTACACGATCTCGATGCCGAGAGCGGCGGCGTCCCGCGGGGAGTGCACGTTCACCGGCTTCCCCTCGAACAGGTACTCGCCGCTGTCGATGGGGTGGATGCCGCCGATGCACTTGACCAGCGTGGACTTTCCGGCGCCGTTGTCGCCGACGAGCGCGGTCACCTCCCCGGCGTAGGCCGCGAAGGACACGTCGTGCAGCACGTGCACGGGGCCGAAGCTCTTGTTCACACCGCGCAGCTCCAGGATGGGCCGCGCGTCATCGGATGGTCCGGACCCTGGCGCGCCGCGCCCGGCCGGCGTGACGCCGAGGTCCGTGGAGGTCGTCTCGGACACTGCACTCCCTCTGTGCTCGCTCGCCGCCGGGGTGGCGGCGTCAGGCTCGCTCGTACCCGCGACCGGGCGTGCCGCCGTCCCGGGCGGGACGGCGGCACGCCGTCAGCTCACTCGATGCCGGCTTCCTTGCACTTGTCGGCGAACTCGTCGGTGCAGAGCTCCTCCTTGGTGACGAAGCCGTCCGCCACCACGTCCTTCACGTTCTCGAAGAAGATCGCCTGGGGCTCCTCGAGGACGGCGGGCACGTCACGGTTGCCCTCCGGGTCGTGCACGCTCTGGCTCACCGCCGGCTGCTCGCCCTTGGCGAGCGCGATGGCGAGCCGGGCGGCCGCGTCGGCCTCCTTCTTGATCGCCTTGTAGACGGTCATGCACTGGTCGCCGGCGAGGATGTTCTGCAGGCCCTGGACGGTGGCGTCCTGGCCGGTGACCGGCACCTTGCCGTTGAGGTTCTGCTTCTTCAGGATCGTGATCACGGCGTTGCCGAGGCCGTCGTTCGCGGCGAGCACGCCGGCGATCTTCGGCTGCTGGGTGAGCATCTGCTCGAAGATCGTCGCGGCCTGGGCGTTGTCCCAGTCGGGCACCCACTGGTCCGGGCCCTCGACGTACTCGCCGGAGTCGAACTTCGGCTTGAGCACGCCGTCGTAGCCCTGCTTGAACAGGGTCGCGTTGTTGTCGGTGGGCGAGCCGTTGAGCCGGGCGATGATCGGCTTCTCCACCTTCTTGTCGGTGAGGCACTTGACCAGGCCCTCGCCCTGGAGCTGGCCGACCTTGGTGTTGTCGAAGCTCACGTAGTACGAGGCGCTGCCGCCGAGGGTGAGGCGGTCGTAGTCGATGGTGGCGACGCCCTGCGACTTCGCCTTGTCCAGCACGGCCTTGCCGGTGCCGCTGTCCAGGTTGGTGATCATCAGCACCGTCGCGCCGTTGGTGATCATCTGGTCGGCGATCGTCTGGAACTGGTTCTTGTCGCCCTGGGCGTTCTGGATGTCGAACTCCACGCCCGCCGCCTGGAACGCCTCGGTGAGGTACTTGCGGTCCGCGGTCTCCCACCGGGCCGAGGACTTGCTGTCGGGCAGGATGACGCCGATCTTGCCGGGCTTCGCCGGCGCGGACGCGCCCCCGCCGCCCTCCTGCGCGGAGGTGGTCCCGGAGTCGGACCCGCAGGCGGTGAGACCGAGGGACAGCGCCGCCACTCCGGCGGCCAGAGTGAAGATCCTCTTACGCATGGGAGCAGGATCCTTTCTGCCGAGGGCCGCGCCCGTGGGCGTGGCTGGAGTCTGGTCAGGTGTCGGGGGACGGCCGTCCGGACGGCCGTACGGCGAGCACCGGGTCGCGGGGCTTCACCGTCGCGATGAATGTTGTTTGCGGCAACGTAAACCGACGGCGGCCGTTACGCCAGACCCTGAGGGGGGCTAATTTGTTGTTTGAGATAACAATCCAGAAACGCCGCCGTTACCTGGCTCTTCACCCGAACGCCCGGAAGATCAGCAAAGCCGCGGTCACCAGCACGGCGGCCCGGGTGCGGCCGCGGTCGAGGTAGCGGCGCAGCGGACCGGCCGCCGCGTACCCGGCGAGCACGAACGGCACGAACAGCAGCCCGGCGAGCAGCGCCCGCGGCGGCAGCTCGCCGCCGGCCGCGAGCGCGCCGAGCGAGAGCACCGCGCCCGCGGTGAAGTACATGGCGAGCGTGGCCCGGATGCGCGGGCCGGTGGCGTGCCGGTGGACGAGGGCGATCGGCGGCCCGCCGATCGAGGCCGCCGCCCCGGTCACCCCGGAGACCGCGCCGGCCACGGCGAGCGTGCGCGGGGTGCGCGGCACGGCCACGGTCCGGGCGGTGAGCACGACGGAGCGGCGAGCACCATCACCCCGACGATCACCGCGAGCGCCTGCGACGACGCGGCCTTCACCACCCACACGCCGGCGAGCGCCCTGGGCACGCGGCCGAGCAGCGCCCAGCCGACCCCGCCTCAGTCCACCTGCCGCCACTCGGCGGCGAGCGAGCACAGCGGCAGCACGAGCGCCACCACCTGCACCGCGCCGGGCATCACCCCGGGGCCGAGCAGCATCACCACGGGCGCGGCCACCGGCGCCGGCCCGAACCCGACCGCGCCCTGCACCACCGCCCCGGCGGACACCGCCGCCCCGGCGAGGAGCAGCAACCGCGGCCAGGCGGCGGGCACGGGCTCGGCGGCCGCGGCGAGCAGATCATGCATGTGCCCGCACGCCAGCCCGCGCGCCGGCCGCGGGGCATCCCAATCACGCGCCGGTCACGGCAAGGGATCGTCACATTGAGAAATCGCTCGACTATTTCGAGTGATCGAGGAACGGAACGCGCCGACCGCTGCGGCGGCCAGCCCGGGGACGCCGGGCTCCGGCGACCAGCACGGCCCCGCCAGGCGGCGTGGCGACTCGCACCGCGGGCGGGCACACCGGCGCGACGGCGGCCCCGGCGTCGCCGCCTGCGGGCCGTTCCCAGCGGCGTTCCGCGGCGGCGCCCGGCGCGCGGCGACCGGCTCGCCGGACCGGGACGGCCATCAGGCCGAACCGGCGTCTCCGGCCTCCTCCGCCGCCGACGACGACCGCGACTCCGAGGATTTTTCACGCCTTTTCCGGCCGCCCGGCCGGGATGCGAACGGGAATTCCCGACGGGGGACGGCCGGAGTGCGTTTCACCGCCACCCGGCGGCCCGGGTGTGACACGTTCTCCGCCCGGGCGGCATGCGCTGCGGCGTCGTGCGCGGCGGCATCGCCCGGACAGCGTCACGGCGACATCCGGTGACCGTTCCGGAAACACGCCGATCGTCCCCGGAAATGCCCGGCTCAACGACATCGTCCCTGGTCATCCCGGTCATCGCGGGGCGTTCACCGGGCGCTGCCGCACACGGCGGCACTCGGCGTGAACGCCGCGCCGCACGGGCACGGGGACGCTATCGGCGCGACCGGCCGGGGCGCGGTTTTCCCCTTCACTCCACACCCCGTGACGCGGCCCGTTTCCGCCCGGCGAGGGAATTCCCCCGCCGGGCGGAAACGGGCACCGAACCGTGGTCCGGAAATCCCGCTCAGTTCTTGTTCAGCAGGTTCCGGAGCACGTACTGCATGATGCCGCCGTGGCGGTAGTAATCCGCCTCGCCCGGCGTGTCGATGCGGACGACGGCCTGGAACTCGGTGGTGCGGCCGTCGGGCGCGGTGGCGCGGACGGTGACGGTCGACGGGGTGGTGCCGGAGTTGAGCTCCTCGATGCCGAGGATGTCGAAGGTCTCCTCACCGGTGAGCCCGAGCGACGCGGCCGACTCGCCCTCCGGGAACTGCAGCGGCAGCACGCCCATGCCGATGAGGTTCGAGCGGTGGATGCGCTCGAACGACTGGGCGATCACCGCCCGCACGCCGAGCAGCGCGGTGCCCTTCGCCGCCCAGTCACGCGAGGAGCCGGAGCCGTACTCCTTGCCCGCGAGCACCACGAGCGGCACCCCGGCGTTCTGGTAGTTGACCGCGGCCTCGTAGATCGTGGTGACCGGGCCGCCCTCCTGGGTGAAGTCGCGGGTGTAGCCGCCCTCGGTGCCGGGGGCGAGCTGGTTGCGCAGCCGGATGTTGGCGAACGTGCCGCGGATCATCACCTCGTGGTTGCCGCGCCGCGAGCCGTACGAGTTGAAGTCCTTGACCTGGACGCCCTGCTCGAGCAGGTACTTACCGGCCGGCGAGTCCGGCTTGATCGCGCCCGCGGGCGAGATGTGGTCGGTGGTGACCGAGTCGCCGAGCAGCGCGAGCACCCGGGCGCCGGTGATGTCCCGCACCGGCTCCGGCTTCTCCGGCATGCCGTCGAAGTACGGCGCCTTGCGCACGTAGGTGGAGTTCGGGTCCCACTCGAACGTGCTGCCGGTCGGCACCGGGAGCGACCGCCAGTTGTCGTCGCCCTTGAAGACGTCGGCGTACCGCTCCTTGAACATCTCCTGGCCGATCGAGGTGTTCACCACCTCGGCGACCTCGGCCGGGGACGGCCAGATGTCGCGCAGGAACACCGGCTTGCCGTCCGAGCCGGTGCCGATCGGCTCGGTCTCGAAGTCGATGTCCATCGTGCCGGCGAGCGCGTACGCGACCACGAGCGGCGGCGACGCGAGGTAGTTCATCTTCACGTCCGGGTTGATCCGGCCCTCGAAGTTCCGGTTGCCGGAGAGCACCGCGGCCACCGCGAGGTCGTGGGCCTGGATCGCCTCGGAGATCTGCGGCGGCAGCGGCCCGGAGTTGCCGATGCAGGTGGTGCAGCCGTAGCCGACCAGGTTGAAGCCGAGCTTCTCCAGGTACGGCATGAGCCCGGAGCGCTCGAAGTACCCGGTGACCACCTGCGAGCCGGGGGCGAGCGAGGTCTTCACCCACGGCTTGCGGGTCAGGCCCTTGTCCACCGCGTTGCGGGCGAGCAGCGCCGCGCCCAGCATCACGTACGGGTTGGAGGTGTTGGTGCAGGAGGTGATCGCGGCGATCACCACCGCACCGTGGTCGAGCTCGAAGCTGGTGCCGTCCTCGAGGGTGACCGGGACCGGCTTGCTCGGCCGGAAGCCGTCGGCGTCGGCGTTCGAGGCCGGCGGGTCGGAGGCCGGGAAGCTCTCCTTGGACGCCTCGTCCACGTCGGCGTCGGAGACGTAGTTCTTCACGTCCCGCCGCCAGGTGCGCTTGGCCGCCGACAGCGGGATGCGGTCCTGCGGGCGCTTCGGCCCGGCGATCGACGGCACCACGGTGCCGAGGTCGAGCTCGATGTACTCGGAGTAGACCGGCTCGTTGGCCGGGTCGTGCCACAGGCCCTGCTCCTTGGCGTACGCCTCGACGAGCGCGATCTGCTCCTCGGAGCGGCCGGTGAGCCGCAGGTAGGTGATGGTCTCGGCGTCGATCGGGAAGATCGCGCAGGTGGAGCCGAACTCGGGGCTCATGTTGCCGATCGTGGCCCGGTTGGCGAGCGGCACCGTGCTCACGCCCTCGCCGAAGAACTCCACGAACTTGCCGACCACGCCGTGCTCGCGCAGCATCTGGGTGACGGTGAGCACGAGGTCGGTCGCGGTGGCGCCGGGCGGCAGCTCACCGGTGAGCTTGAAGCCGACCACCCGCGGGATGAGCATCGAGATCGGCTGGCCGAGCATCGCGGCCTCGGCCTCGATGCCGCCGACGCCCCAGCCGAGCACGCCGAGGCCGTTCTCCATCGTGGTGTGCGAGTCGGTGCCGACGCAGGTGTCCGGGTACGCCTTGCCGTCCCGGGTCATCACCACGCGGGCCAGGTGCTCGATGTTCACCTGGTGCACGATGCCGGTGCCCGGCGGCACCACCTTGAACTCGCGGAACGCGTTCTGGCCCCAGCGCAGGAACTGGTACCGCTCCCGGTTCCGCTCGTACTCGCGCTCGACGTTGCGGCGGAACGCGTCCGGGGAGCCGAAGTAGTCGACGATCACCGAGTGGTCGATGACGAGCTCGGCGGGCGCGAGCGGGTTGACCCGGTTCGGGTCGCCGCCCAGGTCGCGCACGGCCTCGCGCATGGTGGCGAGGTCGACCACGCACGGCACCCCGGTGAAGTCCTGCATGATCACCCGCGCCGGGGTGAACTGGATCTCCACGCTCGGCGTCGCGCCCGGGTCCCAGTTGGCGAGCGCGCGGATGTGGTCGGCGGTGACGTTCGCCCCGTCCTCGGTCCGGAGCAGGTTCTCCAGAAGGATCTTGAGACTGTACGGGAGGCGCGCCGAACCCTCGACGGCGTCCAGCCGATAGATCTCATATGACGCGTCGCCGACGCGTAGCGTGTCGCGGCTGCCGAAGCTGTTGGCGGACACGAAGATTCGCCTCCCTCGTTCCTTTCTGTGGCCCTGACGATTCGTGGGGGCCCCACGCTCATCGCAAATCCTGCCGCACCGCGATGCGGCCCCGTCGGTGAGGGTGCCCCCAGCCGCCCGCGCTACCCCTGCGCGGCTAGTGTCTCGATATCAAGATATCTCCGTCTTTATCTCGATATCAAATTACCCAACGGTAACCTGGGGCATGAGCCGCAGATAGAGCAGCACCACGATGCCCACCGACAGGGCCGGGGCGAGGAAGCGCTGCTCGAACCACTTGCCGGTCTTAAACCCGATTTTGTACGGCAGCAGCCACCGCCCCTTGATCGGCCAGAGCACCGGGCAGCCGCGCTCGGTGAGGCAGTCTCCGACGACGTGCACCAGGGCGCCGATCGCCACCGCGAGCCCGAGCCAGCCGTACCCCACGCCGAACGAATGGAAGATCACGAACAGCGCGGTGGTGAGCAGCACGTTCACCACGGCCGAGGTGAGCGTCCGGCCGGGCACGCCCACGGCGAGCGCGCGCAGCGCGAGACCGATCATGAGCACGACGACCACGTCGCGGGCGACGATGTCCCACTCGGCGAGCAGGTGCGCGCCCACGCCCGCGGCGAGGCAGAACAGCAGCGAGTGGGTGGCCTGCCGATGCCCGCCCGCGAGCGCGTTGACGGCCTTGCTCAGCACCCAGGTGACCGGGCCGAAGGTCTGGGCGATCGTCGCCTTGGGGTGGTCGAGGTCGGGCAGCATCGCCGCGCCGGCGCACACCAGCGCGCCCGCGAGCAGTTCCGCCGGGACGGTCGCGTGCTCGGCCACCGGGGTGAGCGCGGCGAGCCCGGGTGCCGCCGCGAGCCAGACGAGCGCGCCGCTCAGCGCATGCGAGTGCCCCATCATCCGCACATCACCCTTTCAAGATCACCCTGGGTGACTGTACGGCATGGCGGACGGCGGCGGCACTCGGGTTCACCCGACCGGTGGGCCCGCGGGCGGCGTCCGCCCCGGCCGACGGTCCTGGACGACAACCTGGACGGCCCCGCCGCGGCGTGAGACGGTACGGGGGCGCGGAACATCCGCCACGAATACCGCCACAAACACAGACGGACAGGACCGCTCCGCTCCAAGAGCACCCCCCAGCCCTCTCAGAGCAGGACGATCCCGTCCGTCTACGACCGTTATAACGGCCGGGTCTCGTTAGATGTTCCCCATATTCGCGTAATCCTTTTGTGATCTGAATCACTTCTCACCCGCCGTTGCTCCAGCCATATCGGCGATATATCGTCGAAGCATCGAGACTGATCCGTGCTAGATCGAGTGGAGCGAAAGGACGGTCGCGATGGTTCACGCCTTCGCCGTGGGCGGCTTCTGTGGCCCATGGCACGGTCCCTGGCACGGACCGGGACGCCACGTGCGGCGCAAGCTGCTCTGGCACCTGGGCGAGGCGCTCGCCGAGGGGAGCGACCTCCGCGAGCGGCTGCGCCGCCTGCTGGACGAGGAGCCGGACGAGGCGTGTGACATCCGGAACAAGGTCCGCCGGCATCTGGGCGAGGCGCTCGCCGAGGCGTACGGCGGTTTCCACGGTGGGAGGAGAGAGCGTATGCACCGGCACCACGGCCCACGCGGCTTCGACTGGGGCTTCTGGGCCGGCCCCTGGGCGCGGGGATTCCCGTTCGGCGGGGGCCGCCCCGGGTGGAGCCGCGGGCGCAAGGCGAAGCGCGGCGACGTGCGCGCGGCGATCCTCGCGCTGCTCGCCGAGGAGCCGCGCAACGGCTACCAGATCATCCAGGAGATCGCCGAACGCAGCCAGGGCGGCTGGAAGCCGAGCCCGGGCGCGGTCTACCCGGCGCTGCAGCAGCTCACCGACGAGGGCCTGGTGCGCGCGGAGGAGACCGATGGGCGCCGGGTCTTCCACCTCACCGAGGCCGGCCGCGCCTACGTCGCGGAGCACGCCGACGAGCTGCGCGCCCCCTGGGAGGAGATGACCCCGCAGGTGGACGACTCCGCCTGGGAGATCCTCGACCTCGGACGGCAGACCGCGGCGGCGCTGTTCCAGGTCATGCAGACCGGCAGCGAGGCGCAGATCCGCCAGGCCCGGCAGGCGCTGGTCGAGACCCGGCGCAGGCTCTACCAGATCCTCGCCGAGGGCGACCCCGACGAGGAGTGAGGCCGATGGACGCACCCCGCACCGGCCGGTACGGCACGGCCTCCCCCGCGCCCGACGGGCTGCGCGTCGGCGACGCCGAGCGCGACGAGGTGGTGGCCGCGCTCCGCGAGCACTTCGCGGAGGGCCGCCTCGACCGCGAGGAGTTCGACGAGCGCCTCGGGCGGGCCCTCACCGCCCGCACCCACGCGGACCTGCGCGCGCTCCTGTCCGACCTGCCGGGCTCGTCCGCGGCCCCGGAGGCCCCGGAGGCGGCACGATCGCAACCGGAGCCCGGCGCCTGGCCGTGGGCCCCGTTCGGCGCGTGGGACGACGCCCGGCGGGCCTGGCAGGACGCCTGCGCGCGGGCCTGGGATCCGGCCCGGCACCCGGCGCGGCGGGACGGGTCCCACCCCACGCCCTGGGGGCCGCCGTGGGCGCACCGCCCGCACCGGCACCACCCGCCGTTCCCCCTCGCCCTGTTCGTGGTGCTCGGCTTCGCCGCGCTCGTCGCCGGTACGGCGTGGCCGCTGATCGCCGCGCTGAAGATATGGGTGATCTTCATGATCGTGTGGGGCGTGGCCGCCGTCGCCCGCCGCCATCACCGCCACCACCACCGGCACCGCTGACCAGCGGCGACCGGCCGGGCCACCCGCCGGTCGGCCGGTCCGCCCGAACCGGCCCGCCCGCGGCCGCCCACCCGCACCGGGCCGGCGGCCGTACCTCCGCCGCATCACCGGCGCCGCCGTTCGCGGCGGCGCCGCGAACGCCGGGCGTCGGATCGGCCCGCGGATCGGCCGCAGCGCGGCGGCGTGGCGTGCCACCGCCGCGCGCCTTATCGGATGCGGATCCGGGTGCGGCGGCAGGTGGCGCACTCCTGCACGTGCACCCGGCCGATGACCTCGATGTCCCGCCACTCGTGGCGCAGGTGCAGCCGCACGGGCCGGCCGCCCCGGCCGAGCAGTTCCCTCAGCATCCGCCACACGCGCCCACGCGCCATCCCGCGTTCACGCTACCCTCCGCACGCTTGGACGCGGGCACGCGGCGCCGCGGTCCCCGCCCGGGGGCACGACGTCCGCCCGCTGCGCGGCGGGCGGCCCGCTCCGCGGCCGAGGAGGTCTCACAGGCGCGGGTCGACCGGCTCGGACTCGAGCGCCAGCACCGCGAACACGGGCTCGTGGATCCGCCACAGCGGCTCACCCTCGACCAGCCGGGTGAGCGCCTCGAGGCCGAGCGCGTACTCCCGCAACGCCATGGACCGCTTCTTACCCAGGGCACGACGCCGCAATTCTCGCATCTGCTCTGGCTCGGTGTAATCGGGGCCGTAGATGATCCGCAGGTATTCGCGGCCGCGCACCTTCACGGCGGGCTGGACGCGCCCGGTCGGCGCCTTCAGCGGTTTGACCACCATGCCCTCGCAGCCCGCCGCGGTGAGCTCCTCCCACCATTCGGCGGCGCGCCGCCGGGAGGCCTCGTCGGCGAGGGTGACGGACACGTGCCGGGTCGGCGTGATCAGCCCGTCGCCGGCGTCGAGCCGCGCCAGCGTCTCCAGGTGCCAGGAGTGCGGCCGCTCGACGGCGAGCAGGCGGCCCTCGGCGGCGAGGATCTGGAACGGCGCGAGGCTGATCCCGTCGAGCCCGGACACCGGGGCGCAGTAGCGCGCATAGACGTCGCGGAACCGGGCAGCGTTCGCCAAGCGGCGTCGGGTGCGGTCGCGCAAGCCGCCCACGTCCAGGCCGCGCCCGGCCGCCGCGTCGAGCGCGGCGAGCGCCTCCGGCAGCGCCGCGAGCGCCGCCGCGCCCACCGCGGCGTACTGCTCCCGGATCAGCTCGCCGGCCTTCGCCGACCACGGCAGCAGCTCGCAGTCGAGCACGAGCCAGTCGGTGCCGAGCTCCCGCCACAGGCCCGCGTCGGTCACCCGGGCCCGCAGCCGGGTCACGAGCTCCTCGGTGAGCGCCGGGTCGGCGAAGAACGGCCGGCCGGTGCGCGTGTACACCATGCCGGTGGCGCCGGTGACGGCGAACCGGGACTCGGCCGCGGCCTCGTCGCGGGCGAGCACCACCACCGCCCGGGAGCCCATGTGCTTCTCCTCGCACACCACCTCGGCGACCCCGGCGGCGGCGTACTCGGCGAACGCCTCGGCCGGGTGCTCCAGGTAGCCCTCGAGCGCGCCGGTCTCCGCGGGGGCCATGGTCGGCGGCAGGTACACCAGCCAGCGCGGGTCGACCGCGAACCGGCTCATGATCTCCAGGGCGGCCGCGGCGTTCTCCTCGCGCACCTTGACCGTGGCGCCGAACCGGGTCGTCACGTGCCGGGGGCCCTGCACGTCCCGGATGTCGAGGGTGCCCGGCTCCCGCCGCGCGGCGGGATCGGCGAGCGGCCGGACCGGCTCGTACCACACCCGCTCGGCCGGGACCGACACCAGCTCCCGCTCCGGGTAGCGCAGCGCGGTGAGCGAGCCGCCGAACACGCACCCGGTGTCCACGCAGATCGTGTTGTTCACCCACTGCGGCCGCAGCGTCGGGGTGTGCCCGTAGACCACCATCGCCCGCCCGCGGTACTCCTCGGCCCACGGGTGGCGCACCGGCAGGCCGTACTCGTCGGTCTCGCCGGTGGTGTCGCCGTACAGGGCGAACGCGCGGACCCGGGCGCCGGCGCGGCCGTGGTACTCCTCCTTCAGCCCGGCGTGCGCGACCACGAGCCGCCCGCCGTCGAGCCGGTAGTGGCTGATCAGCCCGTCCAGGAAGCGGCGGACCGCCGCGGTGAACTCCGGCGGGCAGGCGGCGAGCTGGTCGAGCGACTCCCGCAGGCCGTGGGAGACCGTCACGTTGCGCCCGGCGAGCGCGCGGGCGAGCTTCTGCTCGTGGTTGCCGCACACGCACAGCGCGGTGCCCGCCTCCACCATGCCCATGACCAGGCGCAGCACGCCCGGGGTGTCCGGCCCGCGGTCCACCAGGTCGCCGAGGAACACCGCGATGCGCCCCTCCGGGTGGGTGGCGTTGCACGGCCGGCCCGCCGCGTCGCGCTCGATCCGCCAGCCGAGCCGGGTCAGCAGGGCCTCCAGCTCCGCGCGGCAGCCGTGCACGTCGCCGATGATGTCGAACGGGCCGGTCAGGTCGCGGCGGTCGGACCACGCCCGCTCGTAGACGATGCGGGCGGCGTCGATCTGCTCCACGCCGCGCAGCACGTGCACCCGGCGGAAGCCCTCCCGGTCCATGCGGGGCAGCGAACGGCGCAGCTCCCGGCGCTGCCGGGCGATCACGTGGCGGCCGAAGCCGCGGTCCGGCCGCGCGGCGTTGCGGGCCGCCGCCACCCCCTCCGGCACGTCGAGCACGATCGCGTCGGCGAGCACGTTGTGCCGCTTGGCGATCTCCAGCAGCCGCCTGCGGGCCTCGTACTGCACGTTGGTGGCGTCGACCACGGTGAGCAGGCCGCGGCGCAGCCGGACGGCCACGATGTGGTGGAGCACGTCGAAGGCGTCCGCGGTGGCGGACTGGTCGGTCTCGTCGTCGGAGACCAGCCCGCGGCAGAAGTCGGAGGAGATCACCTGCGTGGGCTTGAAGTGCCGGCGGGCGAACGTCGACTTGCCGCTGCCGGACACGCCGACGAGCAGCACCAGCGACAGCTCGGGCAGGCTCACCACCGGCCCCTCCCCCGGCCCTTCCCCCGGCCGCTGCGCCGGGGCCTCGGCCGCGGGCTCCGCCGGGGTGCCGGCCGCGTCCGCGCCGCGGGCCGGAGGAACGGACGGCGCGGCGCCGCCCGGTGCCGCCCGCCCGTCGCGGGCCGCGTCGCCCGGCCGCGCGGCCGCGGCGGCGGTGTCCGGGGCCTCCGGCCGCGGGGGCGTCACGTCGGTCTCGGCCATCAGCCGCCTCCCTCCGCACGGGTGAAGATCGCCATCTGGGTGGGCGGGCCCACCTCGGGGTCCTCGTCGCCGACCGGGCGGATCTCGGCGCGATAGCCGTACCGGGAGGCGACGCGGGCCGTCCAGCCGGCGAACTCGCCCCGGCCCCACTCGAAGCGGTGGTCGGGGTGGCGCCGGGCCGGGCGGCCGGCGGCGGCCCGCTCGCGCAGGCCGGGGTAGCGCACGTTGTACTCGGCGTTCGGGGTGGTGACGATCACGTGGCCGGGCCGGGCGGTGCCGAACACCACCTTCTCGAGCGCGCCGAGGCGCGGCGGGTCGACGTGCTCGATCACCTCCATGAGCACGGCCGCGTCGTACCCGGCGAAGCGCGGGTCGGTGTAGGTGAGCGCCGCCTGGAACAGCTCCACCCGGTCGCGCCGCCGCTCCGGCATCCGGTCGAGCCGCAGGCGGCGCGCGGCGAGGCCGAGGGCGCGGGTGGACACGTCGACGCCGGTGACCTTGGTGTACCGCGGGCGGTCGAGCAGCTCGGCGAGCAGCCGCCCCGAGCCGCAGCCGAGGTCGATCACCGTGCGGGCGCCGATCTCCTCGAGCGCGGCGAGCACCGCCCGGTGCCGCAGGGTGGTGAGCGGCGTGGCCCCGCCCTCCTCCGCCGCGGCGGCCGCCTCCTCGCCGGGGGCCGCGTCCTCGCCGGTCCCGGGGTCCTCCTCGACCGGCGGCTCCAGGGCCTCGGCCACGTCGTCGCCGAGCTCGGCGAGGCGGGCGAACGCCTTGCGGGTCAGGTCGGCGCGGCGGCCCAGGTAGCGGCGGGTGATCAGCGCCTTCTCCGGGTGGGTGGCGAGCCAGCCCGCGCCGGCCCGGATCAGCTTGTCCACCTCGTCCGGCGCGATCCAGTAGTGCTTGGCCGAGTCGAGCACCGGCAGCAGCACGTACAGCTGGTTGAGCGCGTCGGCGAGGCGCAGCTCGCCGGTGAGGCGCAGGCGCAGGTAGCGCGAGTCGCCCCACTCGGGGAAGCGCTCGTCGAGCGGGATCGGGCGGGCGTCCACCCGCCAGCCCAGCGGCTCGAACACCCGGTGCGCGATCCGGGCACCGCCGGTGCACGGCAGCGCGGGGATGCTGATCTCCAGCGGGATCGGGGCGGCGGCGAGCTCGGGCCGGGCGTCGCAGCGGCCGAGCCGCGCCGTGCGGAACACGTCCCCGAGCGCCACCGCGAGCAGCGACGACGCCGCGTACGGCCGGTCGTTGACGTACTGGGCGAGGGTCGTGTCGGCGAAGTTCCGGCCGGTGCGGGCGAGCCGTACCGGATCGATCTCCAGCAGCAGGGCCGCCGTGCAGCGCTCCGGGCCCGCCTCCGGGTAGAACACCCGGGCCGTGCCGAACGACTGGCCGAACTCCCGGACCCGGTCGGGATGCTTGTGCAGCAGGAAGCCGAGGTCGGTGGCGGGCCGCAGCGTGGTGGAGATCGTGAGCAGCACGCTCGTCCATTGTTCCGCAGACCCGATTCGGCCTGCCACCGATTAAGCGGCCCGCGGCCCGCGGCCGGAGGAACCGGATACGGCGGCCGGCGCGCGCGGCCGGTCACGGCCGGGACCGATCTCCTTACGGCCGGGCGCGGCTCGCCGAGGCGCGACGTCGCCGAGCACCCTGGCCGGCGCCGGAAGGCGCTATCGGCGACCGGCCCGCGCGTCCCGGCGGCCGCGGCGCCTCGAGCGCGGCGGCGCCGATCGGCACGTTGCGGCGGCCCGCCCACCGCCGCCGCGAACACCACGGCGTATTCGCCGGTGCTCCGCGAGCCGACCCCCGCCGCGGCACGGCCGCCGTCCGGACGCCGGCGTCATCCGCCCCGAGCGGCCCGGACACCGGCCCGCCCGGAACGGGGTCAGACGTGCGGCAGGATCTCCGCCGCGATCAGCTCCAGGTGCTCGAGGTCGTTCAGGTCGAGGATCTGGAGGTAGAGCCGCTCGCAGCCGATCTTGCCGAACTCGCCGATCTTCTCCAGCACCTCGCCGGGCGTGCCGCCGAGACCCGCCTCCCGCAGCTCCGCCAGGTCACGGCCGATCGCCTCGGCCCGGCGCTTCGCCTCGGCCTCGGTCGCGCCGACCGCGATCGTCTGCGCCGCGGACAGCCGGATCGACTCGCGGCCGATCTTCGCGCAGGCCTCGCGCACCCGCCCGTACGCCGCCTCGGTCTCGGCGACCGTGCGGAACGGGACGTTGTACTCGTCCGCGAAGCGGGCCGCCAGCCGGGGGGTGCGGGTGGGGCCGACGCCGCCGACGATGATCGGCGGCCGGGGACGCTGCACCGGCTTGGGCAGGGCCGGCGAGTCGGCCACCCGGTAGTGCGCGCCCTCGAACGAGTAGGTGGACCCCTCGGGCGTGCTCCACAGGCCGCTGATGATCTCCAGCTGCTCCTCGTACCGGGCGAACCGGTCCCGCTGCGGGGGGAACGGGATGCCGTACGCGGTGTGCTCGGCGTCGTACCAGCCCGCGCCGAAGCCGAGCTCGACGCGGCCGCCGCTCATCTGGTCCACCTGCGCCACGCTGATCGCCAGCGGGCCGGGGAGCCGGAACGTCGCGGGCGACACCAGCGTGCCCAGCCGGATCCGCGAGGTCTCCCGGGCGAGCCCGGCCAGGGTGATCCAGGCGTCGGTGGAGCCCGGACCGTGGTCGCCGGGGCCGATGCGCATGTAGTGGTCGGACCGGAAGAAGGCATCGAAGCCGAGCCGTTCCGTCGCCTGGGCCACGCGCAGCAGGTCGTCGTAGGTGGCACCCTGCTGCGGCTCGGTGAAGATCCTCAGAAGCATGCCGACATTATGGACCTTCCACCATGGTTCCCCACGGCCGACGCCACCGCTCCCCCAGTCTCCGTCCCGTCACGTTTCGGTGACCGAACGCGCTTGCGCGGATGCGGGTTGTTATGGTGCAACCATCCCATGCGCACGGTAATCGTCACGAGACGATGAGTGGTGATCGGATGAACGAGGGCAATCCCCCGCGCTCCCTGGTCTACCTCGCGGCGGCGGCGCTGGTCGTGGCCACCGGAATCGCGATGTGGCTGCTCCCCTCGGGCATGCCGCGCGTGCCGCCGCCGGATGCGACCGGGGGTACCACGGCGCAGACCCCGCGGTCGTCTCCGCTCGCCCCCGGGGGGACGTCCGGCCCGCCGGCCACCGCCTCGGCCGCCGCGTCCAACCCCGAGTCCAACCCCGAGTCCGACCCCGAGTCCGACCCGCTGTCCGCTCCGGCGCGGACCGGCGGGCCGGCCGCGACGGCGACGACCGCTCCCGCGGACCCGGACCCGGCCGGCGGCGAGGCGGCCGGATGCCCACCCCGGTCGCCGCGGTCCTCCGCCCGGCCGTCGCTCACCCCGCCCCCGCACGGGCGGGTGCCCGCCGGCTGCCACTCGCTCATCCAGCTCCGCCCGACCCGCAACGCCGCGCCGCGGCACCTGGTGGAGGGCCACGTCCCGTCCGGCTGACCCCGGCCGGCCGCCGTTCCCGCGTGCTGCGACCGGGTACGGCCCCGCCGCGGTCAGCGACCCGCGGCCCGCGCCTCCGGCTCCAGCAGGGCCACGCACTCCACGTGCGCGGTCATCGGGAAGGCGTCGAAGGCGCGCAGCGCGGTGAGCCGGTAGCCGTGCCCGCCGAGCCAGGCGACGTCCCGCGCCAGCGTGGCCGGGTCGCACGAGACGTACACGATCCGGCCGGCCCCCAGCGCGGCGACGCGGTCGACCACGCTCCGGCCGAGCCCGGTGCGGGGCGGATCGACGACCACGAGGTCGGCCCGGTCCACCCCGGCGGCGTCGAGGGCGGGCTCGATCCGGCCTCGCTCGACCCGCGCCTGCGGCAGGTCGCGCAGGTTGCGGCGGGCGTTGCGGACCGCGTCCGGGTCCACCTCCACGCCGAGCACGGCGCCGTGCTCGCCCACCGCCTCGGCGAGGGCGGCGGTGAACAGCCCGGCCCCGCAGTACAGGTCGAGCGCCCGCTCGCCGGGCCGCGGGCCGGCGAAGCGCAGCACCGCGTCGAGCAGCGTCTGCGCGGCGCCCGGGTGGATCTGCCAGAAGCCGTTCGCGGCGACCCGGAAGGTGCGGCCACCCGCGTGTTCGCGCACCTCGGCGCGGCCGCGCACCGCCCTGGCCCGCCCGTCCTCCTCGGCCACCACCGCGACCGAGGCGTCGATGTCCGGCACCTCGACGGCGTCGTCCGCCGCGCGGCCCCGGCCGCGCCCCCCGCCGCGCCGCCGCGGGAGGGCGACCACGACCGCGCGGTCCCCCGCGCCGGAGGCGACCGCCTCCACCGACGCGGCGCCGCGCCAGTTCCGGGTCTCCACGCCGATCTTCTCCACCTCGGGGTGGGCGATGAGGCAGGCGTCCACCGGCTCGATCTCGTGCGAGCGGTGCCGGCGCAGGCCGACCACCCCGTCGGGCCGGACGGCGAAGCGCACCCGGGTGCGCCAGCCCAGCCCGCCGGGGGCGCCCGGCACCTCCTCGACCGTGACCGGCCACCGGATCCCGGCGAGCCGCTGCAGCTGCTCGGCGACCACCCGGGCCTTCAGCGTGCGCTGCGCCTCGAGCGTGGCGTGCTGCCAGTCGCAGCCGCCGCACCGGCCCGGCCCGGCGTACGGGCACGGCGGGGCGACCCGGTCCGGCGACGGCCGCAGCACCTCCACGGCCTCGGCGCGCAGGAACCGCGAGGTCTCCTCGGTGATCCGGGCGCGCACCCGCTCCCCCGGCAGCGCGTGCCGGACGAACACCACCCGGCCCTCGTGCCGCGCGACGCACCAGCCGCCGTTGGCGACCTGCCCCACCTCAAGCTCGATCATCTTCCGTCCCGGTCGTCGTCCTTGGTACGGCCGGCCGCGGGGCGCCGCACCGGGCGTGCGCCGTCCCGGTCCGAGTGGCCCGTGCGGCGGTCGGAGGAGCGGAGCTGCCACGGCACGCTGGTCACCATGACCCCCGGCTGGAACAACAGCCGCCCCTTCAGCCTAAGCGCGCTCTGGTTGTGCAGCAGGTGCTCCCACCACCGGCCGACGACGTACTCCGGGATGAACACGGTGATCACATCCCGGGGCGAGCGGCGGCGCAGCTTGCGGACGTAGTCGAGCACCGGCCGGGTGATCTCCCGGTACGGCGAGTCGAGGATCTTCAGCGGCACCTCGATGCCCCGGGCCTCCCACTCCTCCTGCAGCCGGCGGGCCTCCTCGGCGTCGACCGCGACGGTGAGCGCCTCCAGCGAGTACGGCCGGGTCGCCTGCGCGTACGCGAGGGAGCGCAGCGTCGGCTTGTGGATCTGGGAGACGAGCACGATGGCGTGGTTGCGCGCGGGCCGGATCGACTCGTCGAGGTAGGTGCCCTCGGGTACGGCGAGCTCGGCGGCGATGTTGTCGTAGTGCCGCCGGATGCCGCGCATGAGCAGGAAGAGCAGCACCATGATCGCGACGGCGATCCACGCCCCGTGGGTGAACTTGCTCACCAGCACCACGATCAGCACGAGGCCGGTGAGGAACCCGCCGAAGGCGTTGACCGCCCGGGAGCGGCGCATGCGCGCCTGCCGCCGCGGGTCGCGTTCCCGGGCGAGCTCCCGGTTCCAGTGCCGCACCATGCCGTACTGGCTGACGGTGAACGCGACGAACACGCCGACGATGTACAGCTGCACCAGCCGGGTGACCTCGGCGTCGAAGGCGTGGATCAGCGCGCCCGCGGCCACGGCGAGCAGCAGGATGCCGTTGCTGAACGCGAGCCGGTCGCCGCGGGTGTGCAGCTGCCGGGGCAGGTAGCGGCTCTGGGCGAGCACCGAGCCGAGCACCGGGAAGCCGTTGAACGCGGTGTTCGCCGCGAGCACGAGGATCAGCCCGGTGACCACCGCGATCGCGTGCACGCCGAACGGGAAGTGGTCGAACACGGTCCGCGCCACCTGGATGATCACCGGGTCGGCGGTCACCTCGCGGCCCGACGGGTCGTACAGGTGGCTGCCCTGGGAGGGGTCGCCGAACTTGGCCCCGACGGCGTAGGCGAGCCCGGTCACCCCGGCGAACATGAGCATGGCGAGCAGGCCGAGCACGCCCAGGGTGGCCGCCGCGTTCCGCCCCTTGGGCTTGCGGAACGCGGGCACGCAGTTGCTGATCGCCTCCACCCCGGTGAGCGCGGCACAGCCCGAGGAGAACGCGCGCAGCAGCAGGAACACCAGGGCGAGCCCGGTGAGCCCCATGTCGTCGCCGCGCACCGTGTAGTCGGCGGTCTCGGCGCGCAGCTCCTCGCCGAGGGCGAGGCGGGCCGCGCCCCAGACGAGCATGGTGAAGATCGCGGTGACGAAGGCGTACGTCGGCAGCGCGAAGGCGAGCCCGGAGTCCCGCACGCCGCGCAGGTTGATCAGGGTGAGCAGGACGACGAGCCCGATCGCGGTGCCGACCTCGTGCTGCCGGACGAACGGCACGACCGCGCCGAGGTTCTCCACGGCCGAGGAGATCGACACCGCCACGGTGAGCACGTAGTCGACGAGCAGTGCCGCGGCCACGGCGATGCCGTACTGTGGCCCGAGGTTGGTCATCGCCACCTCGAAGTCGCCGCCGCCGCTCTGGTAGGCCCGTACGGTGTGCCGGTAGGAGGCGACGACCGTGAGCAGCACCACGAGCACGGCCCCGGCGATCCACGGGGTGAAGTGGTAGGCGGCGAACCCGGCCACGCCCAGCGTGATCAGGATCTCCTGGGGGGCGTACGCGACCGAGGAGAGCGCGTCGCTGGCGAAGACCGGAAGCGCGATCCGCTTGGGCAGCAGCTGCGCAGGCGCCCGCCCGCTGCGCAGCGCGGGGCCGAGCAGCAGGCGTTTCGCCATATCCGTTGCCTTCGCCACGTCTGCCGATGCTATCCGTGCCGCCGGCATCGGGCGGCACCGGACACCTCGCCCGGGGCAGGCCATACTGACCTGATAGAGCTACGAAGGACTGCACCACTGATGGCCGAATCTGCGGGAAAAAATACGAGTGCCGCCTCGACCGAACGGCGGGGGAACATGCATATCGTGATCATGGGATGTGGCCGGGTCGGCGCCACCCTCGCCCATATCCTCGAGGACAACGGCCATTCGGTGGCCATCATCGACCGTGACCCCCAGGCGTTCCGCCGGCTGCGCGCCGGGTTCCGCGGGCGCCGGGTGACCGGCATCGGGTTCGACCGCGACGTGCTCATCGAGGCCGGCATCGAGACCGCCGGCGCGTTCGTCGCGGTGAGCAGCGGCGACAACTCCAACGTGATCTCGGCCCGGGTGGCGCGGGAGACCTTCGGCGTGGAGAACGTGGTGGCGCGCATCTACGACCCGCGCCGGGCCGAGGTCTACCAGCGCCTCGGCATCCCCACGGTGGCCACCGTGCGGTGGACCGCGGACCAGATCCTGCGCCGCATCCTGCCGGAGGGGGCCGAGCCGCTGTGGCGCGACCCCACCGGCGCCGTGATCCTCGCCGAGGTCGTCTACAACACCGCCTGGATCGGCACCACGATCCCGCGGATCGAGGAGGCGATCGGCGCCCGGGTCGCGTTCGTCAACCGGATGGGAGAGGCCCTGCTGCCGCGGCCCGACATGGTCCTGCAGGAGGGCGACATCCTGCACGTGATCGCGGCCGAACGCGACATGGACCGCATTCACAAGGTGCTCTCGAGCATCCCCGAGGAGGACTGATGCGCGTCGCCATCGCCGGCGCGGGGGCCGTCGGCCGCTCCATCGCCGCCGAGCTCCTGCAGAACGGTCACCAGGTGTTGCTCATCGACGCCGACCCGAAGGCGATCAAGATCGACACCGTGCCGGAGGCGGAGTGGCTGCTCGCCGACGCCTGCGAGATCGCCTCGCTCGACGAGGCGGGCCTCGCCGACTGCCACGTGGTGGTCGCCGCGACCGGTGACGACAAGGTGAACCTGGTGGTCTCGCTGCTCGCCAAGACCGAGTACGGCGTGCCGCGGGTGGTCGCCCGCATCAACCACCCCAAGAACGAGTGGCTGTTCAACGAGTCGTGGGGCGTGGACGTGGCGGTGTCCACCCCGCGGCTGCTCAGCGCGCTCGTCGAGGAGGCGGTGAGCGTCGGCGACCTGGTGCGGCTGATGACGTTCCGGCAGGGCCAGGCGAACCTCGTCGAGCTCACCCTGCCCGAGGACGCGCCGGTGGTCGGCCAGCGGGCCGGTGCGGTGCCGTGGCCGCCGGACTCGGCGCTCGTCGCGATCCTGCGCGAGGGCCGGGTGCTCGTGCCGTCCGCGAACGACCCCCTGGAGGCCGGAGACGAGCTGCTGTTCGTGGCGAACCAGGAGGTCGAGCACGAGCTCGCCCAGCTGCTGTCGCCGCGCTGACGCCCGCCGCGCCGGCGTCCCGTCCGCGGCCGGAGGCCGGGCCCCGGCGCCTGCGGGGCCGCCGGTCAGGCGCCGTCCGGCCGCGTGATCGGGGTGCGGCCGCGGGCGAGCACCCACACCATCGCCGCGAACGCGGCGACCTGCAGCGGCCACCCGAGCACCACCTTGCTCACCCCGAGGATGGCGACCTGGTCGGCGAGGTAGAGCGGCAGCTGCACGGCCACCCGCAGCGCGCACGGGGCGAGCAGCAGCCAGGTGAGCCGCGAGCAGAGCCGCACCATGCCCGGGTCCTTGCGCCAGGCCGTCACCTCGCCGGTGATCGCGCCGACGAGGAAGCCCACCACCGGCCACCGGGTCACGATCGACAGCAGCATGCCCGCGGCGTACGCGGCGTTGTAGAGGATGCCGGGCAGGAACACGTCCTTGGCCTCGCCGGTGCGGGTGGCGAGGAACGCCCCGATGCCGATGCCGACGAGGCTGTTGAGCACGAACTGCGGGGTGGACCGCTGGATCAGGCGCACCACCAGCAGCAGCACGGCCGCGCCGATGCTGATCATGAGGCTGAGCCGGAGCTGCTCGGTGCTGATCCAGCTCAGCGTGAAGGCGATGGTGGGCACGGCGGCCTCGAGGATGCCCCGCCTGCCGCCGAGCGCCTTGGCGAGCTGGGCCCGCACGGCCGCCTCCACGGTGTCGTACGCGGCATCGTGCGCGGCGCCGGGCGCAGTGCCCTGCGCGGCCGTGCCGTACGCCGCGTCCTGCCGCGCGGCTCCCTGCGCTTCCGGGCGCGCCGGCGCCGCCGTGGGTTCGGCCGAGTCCATGCCGCCCGCCCTTTCCTGACCGTCGGTCATCGATCACCCATCGGTCGCAGTTCGTACCGGGGATTGAACATCACCTTGCGGCCGTCCTGCACGCTCACCAGGCCCTCGGCCCGGACCACCCGGCCCGGCTCGATGCCGATGATCTTGCGGCGGCCCAGCCAGACGAGATCGATCACGTCGGAGCCGTCGTACAGCTCCGCCTCCAGGGCGGGCGCTCCGCCTCTCGGCCGCAGGGTCACGGTGCGTAGCGTACCCACGACGCGGAACCTGCGCCGCTCGGCACACGCGGAGATCGGCGTGGCGTCCTCCGCTCCCAGGTCCTCGCGCAGCTGCTCGGCCTCGAGCTCGTCGAGCCCCGCGGTGAGCCGCCGCAGCAGGCCGCGCAGCCCGCCGGTCCTCGGCCGCTCGTCGGGTCGCCCCGCATGCGGCTCGGTCGCCATCGCTCACTCACCCCTCGGACGTACCCGCTCGCCGACCAGGGTAGGCGAGGTCAGCGGGTCTCCGTCATCTCGGGGCCGCGGCGGAAGGGATCGAAGGCGGGACGCCCGGACTGGGCGGCGGCCTGCTGCTGCTCGATCGCCTGCCGCGCCTCGGGCGGCAGCCGCAGCTCGATCGGCTCCTTGGGCGGCATCGGCCCGTCGCCGCGCACCACGACGATGTCGCGGACCACGTCCTCCAGCGGCGCGGCGGCCTCGGGGTCGGTCGCGGCCTTGCCGCTGAACACCGCGCGCAGGAACCAGCGCGGCCCGTCGATGCCGCAGAACCGCACCGGGTGCACGGCGTCACCCTGCTTGACCTTGGCGGCGAGCTCGACGCCGAAGGGGCCCTCGACCTCCTCGGCGGAGCCGCCGTTCGCGGCGAGCTCGCGCTTGAGCTCGGCGCGCACCTCGTCCCAGATGCCGGTGCTCTTCGGCGCGGCGAACGCGTGCACCTGCAGCGCGCTGCCGTCGACCAGGATCACCGCGCCGACGATCTGGTCCCCGGCGACGTTGAGCTGCACCTCGAACCCGGGCCCGATGGGGAGCTGCATGCCGCCGAGGTCGATGCGCTCCCGCTCCGGGTAGGGCTCGTCGGCGTCCCAGGGACCGTGCTCGCGCCGGGGCTCCGGCGTCTCCTCGACGGCCGGCGCCGCCGGCTCCGGCTCGCGACGGCGGCGGCGAAGTCGGAACACTGCTCTCACTCTCCCGATCTGCTGTCCTCGTGGCGGCACCCGGCGACCTCCGGCGGCGGCGCCGCCGGCCCTCGCCCGCCGGGACTACCGGCCCGTCGAGCCGAAGCCGTTCTCGCCTCGTGCCGAGCCCGGCAGGCGCTCCACCTCATGGAACCGTGCCCGCTCCACCCGCTGGATCACCAGCTGGGCGATCCGGTCGCCGCGGCGCAGCCGTACCGTGTTCTTCGTGTCGGTGTTGATCAGGGTCACCTTGATCTCGCCCCGGTAGCCGGCGTCGATCGTGCCGGGGGCGTTGACGAGGGTGACCCCCAGCCGGGCGGCGAGGCCGGACCGCGGATGCACGAACGCGGCGTACCCGTCGGGCAGGGCGATCGCGATGCCGGTGGGCACGACCGCACGCTCGCCCGGCAGCAGCTCGACGTCCTCGCGCGCGTGGAGGTCCGCGCCGGCGTCGCCCGGATGGGCGTAGGCCGGCGGCGGCAGGTCCGGGTCGAGCCGCTGGATCAACACCTCGACGCTCATCGATCACCTCCGGCCGCGGTTCTCGTCACGAACGCAGACCTTACCGGCTGCGCGGCCGGGATACGTCCTCCGCGCCCTCCGGCTCGCCCGCGGAGTCCTTGTGGGAGTCGCCGTGCGGCGGGGCGGTCTCCCCGGCGGTGCCGCGGGGGCGCCCGGCCGCGGGCCGCTCGCCGCCGTCCTCGCCGGTCTCGTCCCCCGGCGGCCGCCGCGGCGGCTCCGGCGGCCCCTCCCCGGGACCGGCGCCGGGCGGCGGCGGGAGCGCGGCCTGCTCGCGGAACAGCTCGGGCAGCGCCCGGTAGAGCACGGCCGCGATCGGCACGGCGACCGCCGCCCCGGTGATCCCGGCGAGCACGCCGCCGACGGCGAGCACGAGGATGATCGCGAGCGGGTGGAACTTCACCGCCCGGCCGACGATCAGCGGCTGCAGCACGTGGTTCTCGAGCTGCTGCTCCACGACGAGGATGCCGACGAACACCAGGGCGTAGATCGGCCCTTTCGCGCCGAGGGTGACGAGCGTGGCGAGACCCCCGGCGAAGAAGATGCCGACGATCGGGATGAAGCTCGCCAGGAAGATCAGCACGGCGAGCGGCGCCCACAGCGGCACGCCCATGCCGGCGAGCACGATGCCCATGATCACACCGTGCACCGCGGCGACGATCACGGTGCCCTGCACGTACTGCGAGAGCGTGCGCCACGCGGCGCGCCCGGCGCGGTCCACCCGCGGCTTGGCCGAGCCGAACGCCTTGAGGAACCACGACCAGATCCGCTCGCCGTCCTTGAGCAGGAAGAACGTGACGAACAGCACGAGCACGAGGCCGGCGAGCACCTCGACCGCGACGGCCGCCCCGGTCACCAGCGTCCCGGTGATCGCCGCGCGCTGCTCGTTGAGCTGCCGGGTCAGCTCGGCGACGATGTCGGCGAGCTGGGACTCGCGCAGCTCGAGCGGGCCGTGGATGAGCCAGTCCTGCACGTCCCGCGCGGTGGTCTGGATCTGCTCGACCAGCCGCGGGAACTCCTCGTTGGCGCGCACCCCGACGATCCAGCCGGTGATGCCCAGCACGGCGAACGCGGTGAGCATGGTGAGCCAGGTCGCCGCCATCGAGTTCAGCCCGACCCGCCGCAGCCCGTCGGTGAGCGGGAACAGCAGGGCGGTGAGCAGCAGCGCGATCGCCACCGGCAGGGCGACGAACCGCAGGATCACCACGATCTGGGCGAAGAAGTAGACCACCACGCCGACCACGATCAGGCGCCAGCTCCACGCGGCCAGCGTGGCGAGCACCGGCGGCACGCTCGGCGCACGGCGGTTGTCGCTATCGGGGATCACACGTCAAGCCTGTCACGCCGACGCCGCGGATGCGCGCACGAAACGATCGGATCACCATCCCGCCGGCCAGGGCCCGCTCCTATCGGCGCCCGACTGGGAAAACCGGTACGGCGCACGCCCGCGCGGCGGTGTCACCGGCTTTGCGCGCCCCCGTCCGGGCCGCGGGGCAGTAGGGTTCGTCACCGGTGAGGAAAGGAGTGCGGATGACGGAGAAATCCGACCGGCAGGACCTCGCCTGGCGCGTGATCGGGGCCCTGATCGGGCTCGGCACCACGTTCGTGGCGCGCAAGGCGATCGAGTACGGCTGGGAGAAGGTGACCGGAAAAAAGCCGCCGGCCGACCTCGACTCGCCGGAGATCGGCATGGCCGAGGCCATCGGGTACGCCGTCCTCATGGGCGTCGGCATGGAGGTGACGCGCATCGTCGCCACCCGTACCGCCGCCAAGCGGTGGCAGTCCTACAAGCGGAAGGCCGGCGGCTTGTCCTAACGGTCCAGTGAGTTATCCAGCAGGTGCGTCCGGGCGTGCGTCCCGGCGGTCAGCGGGGGAGCCTCCGCCGGACGGCTACCCCTCCAGGGCGGACAGGAAGTCGTTCGCCCACCGGTCGACGTTGTAGGTGGCGACCCGGCGCCGCATCGAGCGCATGCGGCGGGCCAGCTCGTCGGGCGTGGCGCGGGCGGCGGCGAGCATCGCCCGTTTGAGCCCCTCCACGTCGTACGGGTTCACCATGTAGGCCTGCCGCAGCTCGTCGGCGGCCCCGGCGAACTCGCTGAGCACGAGGGCGCCGCGCAGGTCGGGGCGGCAGGCCACGTACTCCTTGGCGACGAGGTTCATCCCGTCGCGCAGCGGGGTGACCACCATGACGTCGGCGGCGAGGTACAGCGCCGCGAGCTCCTCCTGGCTGTAGGACTGGTGCAGGTAGCAGATCGGGGGCTGGCCGAGTGAGCCGTGCTCGCCGTTGATCCGGCCGACCTGAAGCTCGATCTCGTCGCGCAGCAGCCGGTACTCCTCCACGCGCTCCCGCGAGGGAGTGGCGATCTGCACGAACACCGCCTCGCCGGGGGCGAGCGACCCCTCGCTCAGCAGCTCGCCGAACGCCTTGAGGCGCTGTCCGATGCCCTTGGTGTAGTCGAGCCGGTCGACGCCGAGGAACACGTGGACCGGGTCGCCGAGCTCGGTCCGGATCTCCCGGGCGCGCTGGATCACGCTCGGCTTGCGGACGAGCTGGTCCATGGCGGCGAAGTCCACCGAGATGGGGAACGCCTCGGTGCGCACGATCCGGCCGTCCACGTGGATCTCATGCCGGGTGTTCGGCTGGCCGAGCAGCCGGCGGACCAGCCGGATGAAGTTCGAGGTGCCGCCGGGCCGCTGGAAGCCGACGAGGTCGGCGCCGAGCAGGCCCTCGAGGATCTCCCGCCGCCACGGGAGCTGGAGGAACAGCTCCTCCGGCGGGAAGGGGATGTGGAGGAAGAAGCCGATCCGCAGGTCGGGGCGGAGCTTGCGGAGCATCGCCGGCACGAGCTGCAGGTGGTAGTCCTGCACCCAGACGATGGCTCCGGGGGCCGCGGCGTCGGCCGCCGCCCGGGCGAAGCGGTCGTTGACGGCGCGGTAGGCGTCCCACAGCACCCGGGAGTAGATGGGCTTGGCGACGACGTCGTGGTAGAGCGGCCAGAGGGTGGCGTTGGAGAAGCCCTCGTAGTAGAGCTCCACCTCGGTGGACGAGAGCGGGATCGGAATCAGGTGCATGCCCTCGTGCTCGAAGGGCTTGAGCTCCTCGTCCGGGGCTCCGTGCCAGCCCAGCCACGCGCCGTCACGGCGCTGCATGACCGGCGCGATGGCCGTGACCAGGCCGCCGGGGCTCCGTCGCCACGACGCCTCGCCGTCGGGTCCGATGGTGCGGTCGACCGGTAGCCTGTTCGCTACGATCAGAAACGAGCTCGTGGCGTGCACTCGACCTCCCGGTGTGTTCGGTTTTGAACCACCATACGAAACCGGGCAGGCCTCCTCGTATCCGACCTTAGGTCATAGAGTTCTCACAAATTGGAAATCGCATCTGTTGACGATTTACAGGAATATTTCGGTCAACCAATTAGCGGCGAATATCCGCCGAACCCTGGGTGCGGCGGCGCAGCTCCGCCTGTACGGCACGGCCCAGCCGTAGCGTCGCCGCGCGGTTGAGCGCGCCACCGGCCACGGCGCCGGTGAGGAACGGCCCCAACGTGGTCAGATGCCGCCCGAGCGTGCGCATGAGCCGCCTGCGCACGGCGGTCTTGGCGGCGGTGCCGAGCGCCGCGGACATCGAGGCGGGCGCGAGCGGATCGACGCCGCGCTGCCGCGCCCAGGCGGTGGTGAAGGCCATGGCGCGCTGCACCGCCGTGCCGGGCACGCGCACGCCGTACACCTCGTGCAGCTCGGCGATGAGCTTCACCTCGATCGCCGCCACCACCAGCGTCTCGGCCACGATCTGGGCTGGCGCCGACAGCAGCAGCGGCGGGGCGGCGAACTCCGCGGCGGCGAGCGCGCCGCCGACCGCGCCGACCGCGGTGGTGGCCTTCCCGGCCGTCCGAATCAGGTCATCCGCGAGCCGGTCTCCGGTGAGTCCGTAATGGTGCTCCTGTAGGGTGGAAAGGTCTCGGATCGGGATGCGCGGGGCGATCGACACGAAAAGTTCAGTGAGCCACCGGCCCCGCCGCCCGCCGGGCGAACGGGTCTGCCGCGCTGTGCGCCGCACCGCGAGCGTGAGACGGCCGAGCAGCCGGCGCCGCTCGGCCGTGTCGATGTCCTCACGTTCGCTGAGTCTGCCGACGAGGTCGGCGACCTCGCCGCCGGCCTCGCCGGGCGCGATGTCGTGGCCGTCACCGGCCGGGGACGGAACCTCGTTCGGATCGGTGGCAGGCCGATCCGTCTCGGAAGTCACAACGCGGATCCTCCTCGGGCCGGTGCGGTCAGGCGGCGCACTCGCGGCAGATCTGCCGGCCGTCGCGGTCGGAGGCGAGCTGGCTGCGGTGGTGCACCAGGAAGCAGCTCGAGCAGGTGAACTCGTCCGCCTGCCGCGGGATCACCCGCAGCGACAGCTCCTCGTTGGACAGGTCCGCACCGGGCAGCTCGAGCGACTCGGCGAGGTCGGTCTCGTCGATGTCGATCGTGCTGGCGGCCTTGTCGGTGCGCCGCGCCTGCAGCTCCTGGAGGCTGTCCTCCCCCAGGTCGTCATCGGTCTTGCGCGGGCTGTCGTAGTCGGTAGCCATGTGCGTACTCCATCCCCCTCGTCTATGTGTCTGCGCACCGTCGCGCGCCTATAACGTCTGGAGAGCCCATCTTGTGCCCATTCCGGCGAGGAGATTTTGCTTCGGTACCCGGATCCGGCCCGTCGTGAACCTCCATCCCCGTTGAGACCGTGCTTCCGGGCGTGCCGAAGCCCGCCGGAAATACGGCCGAACCCCGCCGCCGGAGGCCCGGCCGCGACAGGTTCGACGGCACATCAAACCACATGTGCGGACCGTTCAGAGACGCTCCCCCGCGGGTTCATCCGGCGCGTCACGCAGCGCGACCGGGTGCGCGTGCCCGCGCGGCCGGACGACCGGCCGCACCGGGCCTCGCGCCGTCCCCGGACCGGTGCGCCGCGCCGGTCCCGCGGGCCGTACAGCGTACCTCCTTGCACGTTTCAAGCGTGCGCGGGGCACCCCCGACCGGCGGTCAGGCCAGGGGCAGGCGCACCGTCACCACCAGGCCGCCGCCCTCCCGCGGCACCGCGCGGACCGTGCCCGCGTGCGCGCGCACCACGGCGCGGACGATCGACAGGCCGAGCCCGGCGCCGCGCGCCGAGTCGATGCGGTCGGCGTTGAGCCGCCGGAACGGCTCGAACAGGTCGTCCACCTCGTAGGCGGGCACGGGCGGCCCGGTGTTGGAGACCTGGACCACCGCTCCCCCGTCGTGCACGCCCACGCGCACCCACACCTCGCCCGCCTCGGGCACGTTGTACTTGATCGCGTTCTCCACCAGGTTCGACACGCACCGCTCGAGCAGCACCGGGTCGCCCGTGGTGCGCGCCGGGTACAGCTCGGTGCGCACGGTCACCCCGTTCTCCTCGGCGAACCGGGCGAGCTGGTCGACCGCGGTCTGCGCCACCTCGCGCAGGTCGACCTCCTTGCGCACGCTCAGCTCCCGCTCGCTGCGCGCGAGCAGCAGCAGCCCCTCGATGAGCTGCTCGTTGCGCGCGTTCGTGCCGAGCAGGGTGCGGGCGAGCACCTTCAGGTCCTCGGAGGCCTGCGGGTCGGCGAGCGCCACCTCGAGCACGGTGCGGTTGATCGCCAGCGGGGTGCGCAGCTCGTGCGAGGCGTTGTCGACGAACCGGCGCTGCGCGTCGAACGCCCGATTGAGCCGGGCGAGCATCGCGTCGAAGGTGTCGGCGAGCTCCTTCAGCTCGTCGTTGGGACCCTGCAGGTCGATGCGCTCGTGGGCGAGCGAGGTCTCCGACAGCCGGCGGGCGGTCGCGGTCATCCGCTGGATCGGCCGCAGCGCCCGGTCGGCGGCGAAGTAGCCGAGCGCGAGCGCGATCACGCCGAGCACGAGCAGGGTGAGCAGCGACCGCTTGAGCAGCGCGCCCTGCACCCAGCGGATCACGCCTTCCCGCCACTCCGCGTAGTACTGCCGGTAGCTCTCCACGATCTCCGGCGACCAGTGCGGCCGGACCGGCAGCTCCTCCGGCGTCACCAGGATGTTGGCGTCGATCAGGTGCCCGGCGTAGGCGTAGGTCACCCCGAGCAGCACCGCCCCGCTCAGGAAGAACAGCGCGCCGTAGGTGAGGGTGAGCCGCACCCGGATGCTCATCCGGCCGCCGATCGACTTCAGCCGGTCGATCGGGCTGGGCCGTACCACGAGCGGCGCGGGGGCGGGCGGCGGCGGACCGTCCCAGACCGGCGGGCCGGTGGGCGGCGGGGGCTGGCGGCCGGACAGCGGGCCCCGCGGGCTCTCCACGGTGGGCTGCTCGCTCCGCCACCCACCGGCCTGGCCCTGCGGGTACTCGGATCGCGGGCGTCGCTCCTGGGTCATCGAGCGCTCACAGCCTGTACCCCACCCCGGGGACGGTCTGGATCACCGGGGGATCGCCGAGCTTCTTGCGCAGCGTCATCATCGTCACGCGCACCACGTTCGTGAACGGGTCGATGTTCTCGTCCCACGCCTTGTCGAGCAGGTCCTCCTGGCTCACCACCGCGCCGTCGGCGCGCATCAGCTCCTCCAGGACCGCGAACTCCTTCTTGGTGAGCGAGATCGGCCTGCCGTCCCGGGTGACCGTGCGCTTGGCCGGGTCGAGCCGGATGCCCGCGCGCTCCAGCACGGGCGGCAGCGGCGGGGCGGTGCGCCGGGCGAGCGCGCGCACCCGGGCCACCAGCTCCATGAAGACGAACGGCTTGGCCAGGTAGTCGTCCGCGCCCAGCTCCAGGCCCTCGACCCGGTCGTCCACCTCGCCGGCGGCGGTGAGCATGAGGATGCGCGACGGGTTGCGCTGGGAGACGAGCCGGCGGCACACCTCGTCGCCGTGCACCTTGGGCAGGTCCCGGTCGAGGACGATCACGTCGTAGTCGACGTAGGAGGTCTTCTCCAGCGCCGCGGCGCCGTCGTAGGCCACGTCCACCGCCATCGCCTCGCGCCGCAACCCGGTCGCGATCGCGTCCGCGAGCACCCGCTCGTCCTCCACCACAAGGACCCGCATGGTTCCTTCGCCGCCTCCCTCAGTCGCAGCAGGCTCCGCTTCTCCCCCCTCCCGGTGAGGGGTCACTTCTCAGGGTGACTCTCCGGGGCCGCGCCGCGGCGCCCGCTCGCCGTACCGCCGCGTCCTCGCCACCGGGTGCCCGCGCGGGGCGCGCCGTCGCGGCCTCCCGGCGGCGGCTCCGGCCCGGGCGCGGCCAGGCCGCGCCGACGGCTCCCAATTGTCCCTCGCTTCACCGTAAGCGCGCGGTAAGCGCGGCCGCCGCACCTCGTCCGGCCTGCTCACTTTAGGTGATGACGAACACCTGACGAACTCTTGTGGAATCACCGCAAAGGAAGGTTTAAAGCAGGGGTGCACGTGGGTAGGGCGTGGTCCACCCACCCCCACCCGCCGTCCCGACGACGGCGGCCGGAACGAGAGAGTAGGTGAGATGGGCGAGTTCACGGCCACGATCGAACACCGGCTCGACCAGGCCTACCGGCGTCTGCGCGAGGCCCGGTCCGCCGGCGACGACTTCCTCGCCGACACGCTCACCGCGGAGATCGAGGACCTTCGTCGCATCGCCATCGAGAACGGCGTCACGCCGCCCCAGCCGCCCGTTTACTGACGGCCGGGGCCGCCGGTCGCGCCCGGGGAGGGCGGCGACGGGGAGGCCCCGTGGGTGAGCCCGTCAGCGGGCACGGACCGGCCGGGTGAGTGGGGCACGGCGAGCCGGTCCGATCCGGGAACGCGGGTTACGGCGAACCACGGCACGGGCGCCGCGGTGGCCGGCGGGCCCGGCACGGCGAACCGCGCCGGGGCCCGGGAGACCGGCCGTCCCGCCGAGGGTTCGGGCGCGCCGCCCTTCGCCGGCGGGTCCGGCGCGCCCGGCACCGCGCAGGACCCTGTGCGCAGTACCTGTGCGCGGGAGACCGTGCGCGGGAGACCTGCGCGCAGCCCGGCCGCGCGCTAGGCGTCGCGTGCCGGGTCGAGCGGCGCGAGCAGGTCGTGCAGCTGCTCGAAGAGCCCCGGCGCGGCCGCGATCGTGAACTCGGGGCCGCACGGCTTGCCGTGCAGGCCGCCGACGCGCGCCCCGGACTCGGCGGCGATCAGCGCGCCCGCGGCGTAGTCCCAGTAGTTGAGGCCGCGCTCGTAGTAGCCGTCCACCCGCCCGGCGGCCAGCGCGCACAGGTCGGACGCGGCGGACCCGATGCGCCGGATGTCCCGCACCCGGGGGACGACGTGTGCCAGCACCTCGGCCTGCACCTTGCGGCGGCCCCGGTCGTAGCCGAACCCGGTGGCGATCAGCGCCTTCTCCAGCGGCACGCCGGTGGTGCAGTGCAGCCGCTCCCCCGTGGTGAGCAGGTAGGCGCCCGCGCCCTTCTCGGCCGCGAACACCTCCTTGCGCGGGAGGACGTTCACCACGCCGGCGACGATCTCGCCGTCGACCTCCACGGCGATGCTCACCGCCCACTCGGGCAGGCCGTACAGGAAGTTGACGGTGCCGTCGATCGGGTCGACGATCCAGCGGATCCGCCCGCCGCCGGAGCTGAGGCCGTCCTCCTCCCCGAGGATGGCGTCGTCCGGCCGGGCCTCGCGGATCCGGCCGCGGATCAGCTCCTCGGAGGCGTGGTCCAGCGCGGTCACCACGTCGGTCGGGCTCGACTTGGTCTCGACGACCTCCGGGCGCCGTGGCCGCTTGGCCACGAGCATGTCGCCCGCCTCCTTGGCGATGGCCACGGCGAGGTCGAGCAGCTCGCTTCGGGGAACATCCTGATTGCTCACCCTGCCGAACCTACCTTTACCCCCGCGCGGGAGGGGGCGAGGGGTCCGTGCGATTGGATGGGGGCATGGGGAGCTATGACGCCTTGCTCGTCGTCTCGTTCGGCGGGCCCGAGGGGCCCGACGACGTGATGCCGTTCCTGGAGAACGTGGTCCGGGGACGCGGCGTGCCCCGGGAGCGGCTGCTCGAGGTGGCGGAGCACTACCACCGGTTCGGCGGGGTGAGCCCGATCAACCGGCAGTGCCGGGAGCTGATCGAGGCGATCCGCCCGCACGTGGACCTGCCAATCTACTGGGGCAACCGCAACTGGCACCCGTTCCTCGCCGACACCCTGCGCCGGATGGCCGACGACGGCGTCCGGCGGGCCGCCGCGTTCATCACCTCGGCCTACAGCTCCTACTCGAGCTGCCGCCAGTACCTCGACGACATCGCCCGGGCCCGCGCCGAGGTGCCCGGCGCGCCCGAGGTGGTACGGCTGCGCCACTACTTCGACCATCCCGCGTTCATCGCCGCGTTCGCCGACCACACGGCCGAGGCGATCGGGCGGCTGCCGGAGGGGCTGCGCGACCGGGCCCGGCTGGTGTTCACCGCGCACAGCATCCCGCTGGCGATGCAGGAGGGGTCGAGCCCGTGGCGCAACGGGTACGTGGTGCAGCTGCGCCGGGTGGCCGGGCTGGTGGCCGACCGGGTCGGCCGCGCCGAGTGGGACCTGGTGTGGCAGAGCCGCAGCGGCCCGCCGCACGTGCCGTGGCTGGAACCGGACGTCTGTGACCACCTGCGCGAGCTCGCCAAGGAGGGCGTGCCGGCGGTCGTGCTCGTGCCGATCGGGTTCGTCACCGACCACATGGAGGTCATCTACGACCTTGACGTGGAGGCCGCGGACGTGGCGCGGGAGCTCGGCATCGCGCTCACCCGCGCGGCCACCGCGGGCACCCACCCGCGGTTCGCCGGGATGGTCGCGGAGCTGCTCGCCGAGCCCGAGCCGGTCAACTGCCCGGACTTCTGCTGCCCGGCGCCGCCCCGGCCCGGCCGTCCCTGACCCGTGGGCCCGGCCGCCCGGGCCCCGGCGGTCAGTCCGGATAGGCGGCGGCGTAGGCGTTGGCGAGCGAGAGCACCGTGGACACGTACGACCACGAGTGGTTGTAGTGCCAGATCGCCTTCGCCAGCCGGTCGCCGCCCTCGCCCGCGCCGGTGGCGCACAGGTAGTGCGCCGCGGCCGGGACCGCGTCGTACGGGTTCATGATGTCGGCCCGGCCGTCCCCGTCGCCGTCGACGCCGTAGGCCCGCCAGGTGGCCGGCATGAACTGCATCGGGCCGAGCGCGCCCGCCGAGGAGGGGCCGTTGTTGCGGCCGTGCCCGCTCTCCACCTGGCCGATCGCGGCGAGCACGGTCCAGGACAGGCCCGGGCAGAGCGCCGCCGCCCGCCGGTACAGCTCGATGTAGCTCGCCGGGCGGCCGACGCGGCCGGTGAAGTCGTCCCGGGACGGCGTGCGGGCGGCGCGCGGCGCCGCGGTGCGGGCGGCCGCGGCCATGCCGGCGGGCGCCACCTGGGTGCCCGCGCCGAGCACCCGGCGCACCCCGCCGGTGAGCTCCTCCGCCCGGGTCACCGGGCCGCTCACCAGCACCACCACGCCGGGCGTGAGCCCCAGCCGCCGCCCGGTCTCCTCGCTCACGTAGCCGTCGATCCCGGGCAGGCCGATGGCGGCCGCGGCGGCGAGCCGTAGCCGGGGGCCGCCCTCGATCTCGTAGTGCGCGCCGGGGACGAGGCCGAGCCGGCGCGCGGCCGCGGCCTCGGCGACGAGCTCGCCGCGCCGCAGCGCCTCCCACGGCTCGGGCCGGTCCGCCACCCCGAGCGGGGTCCACGCCGGGAACTCCGCCACCGGTACGGCGAGCAGGTTGAGCGTGACCCCGGCGACCCGCACGGCGCCGCCGCCGACGGCGAGCGTGCCGCGCACGTGCCGAAGCGACCGCAGCTTCCGCAGGTGCGCCTCGCCGACCCGGCGAGGGGCGATCGCCACCACGGCGGGCGGGGTGAGCCGCGGCCCGCCCCCGGCGGCGGGCGTGGACGTGGCCGGGGTGGGCCGGGGCGTCGCCTCCGCGGCGGGCTCGGGCACGGTGACCAGCGGCAGGTCGGGGCGCGGCGGCGGGGGCGCCGCCGTACCGGCGACCCGGGTCGCCGGCGGGGTGCCCGTGCCGCCGTGGGCGAGCAGGTAGACCCCCGCCGACGCCACGGTGAGGACGATCACACCGGCGAGGGTCCCGACCACGATCGCGAGGTGCGGAATACGGGACACGGCGGACACCTTAGATCGACTGGGACGCGGTGTCCGAGTAACGGATACGTGGGTGCAAAATTGCTTGCGGCCGACACGAGGCCCGCAAGAAGGTCAAAAGGGACAGCTCCCATGTCTCGGGTGGGCGTCGCCGTCCGCTGAGCACGAACGGCGATCGCGGTGGCCGTGGGCGGGCGCCGCGGACTCGCGCAATGGGGCGCGTTGCTGTGAGTGTGGGGAGGAAGAGGACGTTGGTGGGGCCGTACCGAGACCTGTTCCGCACGCCCGGGGTCACGGGCTTCGTCGTCACCGGATTTCTGGGCCGGATGCCCATGTCGATGCTCGGCATCGGGATCGTCCTGCTCATCTCCGCGGTGACCGGCTCGTACGCGACCGCGGGGGCGCTCTCCGGCGTGGTCTCGGTCGCCTTCGCCGTCGCCGCCCCGCTGTCGGGGCGGCTGGTCGACATGTTCGGCCAGGCCCGGGTGCTCATCCCGCTCGCGCTCGTGCACGGGGCCGCGCTCGCCGCGCTCATGCTGCTCGTGCACGCCGGGGCCGCCACCTGGACGCTGTTCGCGGCCGGGGTGATCGCGGGCGCCGCGGCGCCGGCGCTCGGCTCGATGGTGCGGGCGCGCTGGTCGCACCTGCTCGGCGGATCCGGGCGGCTGCACACCGCGTTCTCGTTCGAGTCGGTCGCCGACGAGGTGATCTTCGTCTCCGGGCCGACGGTGGTGACCGGGCTCGCCACCATGGTCAACCCGTACGCCGGGCTGCTGCTCGCGCTCGTGCTCGGCGTGGGCGGCACGATCGCGTTCGCGCTGCAGCGCCGTACCGAGCCGCCGGTGCGGCGCGGCGCGGGCACGCGGCACCGCGGCAGCCCGATCCTCATCCCCGGGGTGGCGCTGCTCGCCGCCGTCTTCCTCGCGATGGGCTCGGTGTTCGGCTCGACCGACGTGATCACCGTGGCGTACGCCGAGGCGCACGGCGCGAAGGGGGCGGCCGGGCCGATGCTCGCCGCGTTCGCGGGCGGCAGCCTCGTCTCCGGGCTCTGGTTCGGCGGCCGGCACTGGCGCATCCCGCTGCGCACCCGGTACCTGCGGGCGCTGCTGGTGTTCGCGGTCGGGCTCACCCCGATCTTGTTCGTGCGCGGCAACCTGGCGATGGCGCTCGCGCTGTTCGGCGCCGGGCTCGCCATCTCCCCCACGCTGATCACGGGCTACGCGCTGATCGAGCGGCTGGTGCCGCCGCACCTGCTCACCGAGGGCATGGCGTGGATCTCCACCGCGCTCAGCTTCGGCGTCGCGGCCGGTTCCTGGGCGGGCGGCCGGCTCACCGACCTGTACGGCCCGGCGAACGCCTACGTCTACTCGTTCCTCAGCGGCCTGGTCGCCGTGGCGATCGCGTACGCCGGCTCGGCGCTGCTGCGCGCCGCCGACGATGGCGCGCGAACGGTGCTGCCGACCCCTACCGGCGAGGAGCGCTCATGAGTACCTTTCACATTCATGCGCGAGGTCTTCCGGAACTGGGCCGGTAACCAGGTCGCCTCCCCCGCCGAGGTTTGCACCCCGGCCTCGACCGACGAGGTGGCCGAGGCCGTCGCCCGCGCCGCCGCGGCGGGCCGGCGGGTCCGCATGGCCGGCAGCGGCCACTCGTTCACCGGCGTGGCGCTCACCGACGGGCTGCTGCTGCGGCCCGACGCGCTCACCGGTGTGCGCGAGGTCGGCGACGGCTGGGTGCGGGTGGCCGCGGGCACCCCGCTGCACGTGCTCAACGAGGAGCTGCACCGGCGCGGCCTCGCCCTGGCGAACCTCGGCGACATCACCGCGCAGACGATCGCCGGGGCGCTGCAGACCGGCACCCACGGCACCGGCCGGGACGTCGGCGGCCTCGCCGACCAGGTCGCCGGGCTCGAGCTCGTGCTCGCCGACGGCACCGTGACCCGGGTCGGCGAGGACGAGGCCGACCCGAAGCGGCGCGACCTGTTCGACGCCGCCCGGGTCGGGCTCGGCGCGCTCGGCGTGGTCACCGAGGTGACGCTCAAGGTGGTGCCGTCGTTCCTGCTGCGCGCGGTGCGCAAGCCGATGCGGCTGGACGCGGTGCTCGGCCGGCTCGACGAGATCCTCGCGCTCAACGAGCACGTCGACTTCTACTGGTTCCCGCACACCGACGCCTGCCTGGTGAAGCTCAACAACCGCGGCGACGGGCCGATCGGCGGCCGCGGCCCGCTGCGGCGGTGGTTCGACGACGAGTTCCTGGAGAACACGGTCTTCGGGGCGCTGTGCGAGCTCGGGGCCCGCCTGCCCGCGGCGATCCCCGCGATCAACCGGCTCGCCGGGGCCGCGCTGAGCTCCGTCGAGTTCACCGACGTGTCGTACCGGGTGTTCGCCACCGTGCGCCGGGTGCGCTTCCTGGAGATGGAGTACGCGATCCCGGTCGAGCACCTCGGCACGGCGCTGCGCGCGGTACGCGACCTGATCGACCGGGAACGGCTGCGCATCTCCTTCCCGATCGAGGTGCGGGTCTCGCCGCCGAGCGACGCCTGGCTCTCCCCCGCGTACGGCCGGCCCACCGCCTACCTCGCGTTCCACGTCTTCCACCGCACGCCCCAGCCGCGCTACTTCGACGCGGCCGAGCGGCTCATGGTGCGGCTCGACGGCCGCCCGCACTGGGGCAAGCTGCACACCCGCGACGCGGCCTATCTCGGCTCGGTCTATCCGCGCTTCGGCGACTTCGTCGCGCTGCGGAACCGGCTCGACCCCGACCGCGTCTTCGGCAACGAGTACCTCGACACGGTGCTGGGCTGAAGGGCTCGGCTGAAGGGCTGGGCTGAAGGGCCGGTACGAGAGGGCTCGGATGAGAGATCTGATGAGGGGCCCTGCCGGCCGGGCTCGGATGACGGTGCTCGACCGGCAATGGCTCAGCGGGTGCGGGATCCGGGCGGCACCCCGACCGATACGCCCGGGATGGCCCGGGTCGCGCGGCCCGGGCCGGCCGTACCGCACCCGATCGGCGCCCACCCCGGCGTGTCGGCTTGCTTTCGCGCTCCCGGATGAGACGGTGTGGCAGTGGGCCGGGCCGACGGCAAGGAGTCGGTAAACCGGCGGCGAAGGCGGACACGAGCTGGCGAGGATGTGGGCGCGTGAATTCTTCTTCGAACTCTTCGCCCAAGTCGACGCCGCGCTCGTCCGCGACACGCGAGAATTCGTCCAGGACCGTATCCGGCTCGCCCCGGGCCGTACCCGGTTGCGGCACACCGAAGGTCGGTATAAGGGTAAACACGACAAAAGCTCCCGGCGTCACCGCGACTCTGGCACCCCCGAGGAAGGCGAAGTTCGGACATGCCGGGTACGGTGCTGGAAGGGAATCGACTCTCGCGAGAGACTCAAGGGTCCGGGGGAAGATTGAGCACGACGACGAAGGGACTCGCATGCAGGAGCTCCGACTCGTCGCGGTGAGCGAGGACGGCACGTACCTCGTGCTGGCGACCGCCGGTCGGGGTACGCGCTTCACGCTCCCGGTCGACGACCGGCTCCGTGCGGCCGTCCGCGGCAACTTCTCCCGTCTCGGCCAGTACGAGATCGAAGTGGAGAGTCCGTTGCGCCCGAAGGAGATCCAGGCGCGTATCCGCGCGGGAGAGACCGCCGAGGAGATCGCCGCGACCGCGGGCATCCCCGTGGAGCGGGTCCGCTGGTTCGAGGGGCCCGTGCTGCAAGAGCGCGAGTACATGGCCCAGCAGGCGCAGCGTGTCGCGGTACGGCTGCCGGGCGAGCCCAACGGGCCGCGGCCGACCCTCGGTGAGCTCGTCACCGAGCGGCTGCTGCGCCGCGGGGTCTCCAGCGACCAGATCGACTGGGACTCCTGCAAGCGCGACGACGGCCTGTGGCGGGTGAAGCTCGGTTACGTGTGGAACGGGCACACCCGGCATGCGGAGTGGCTCTTCGACCCCCGGCGCCGCCACATCACACCGCACGATGAGGAGGCGATGCGGCTCTCCGCGGTCGACTACGTGGAGCCGACCGAGGACACCACGGTGACGCCGCTCGTCCCCCGGCTGGCGGCGAAGCGCGGCCCGTCCGCCCCGGTGCAGGACACGCCGGTGCAGCCCACGCCGCTGCGCCCCGACGCGCCCGGGCGACCGGCCGTCTCCTCGATGCCCGCCGAGCCCGAGGCCGACCTCATCACCGCCGAGTCGCTGCGGCCGCAGGGCGACCGCCGGTCGCCCACGGGCCGCGAGCCGGTCGGCCTGCCCGCGGCGGTCCTCGGCGAGGACGCCGGCGCCTCCGGTGACCGGTCCGACCAGCGGCCGGCCTCGCCGGTGGAGTCCCAGACGCCGCCGCCCGGCGTGCCGTTCACGCCGCCGCCCGTCCCGTTCCGGCCGCCGCAGCCGCCCGGGACCGCGCCGGAGCGCCCGGCCGCGAACGGCGCCGCGGCGGCGCAGGGTGACGCGTCCGGCGATGCCGCCGACGCCCCGGCCGCCGAGAGCGCGGGGGCGAAGCCGGTGGGGGAGACCGAGCTCGTGGTGCCCGAGCCCCGGGTGGTCGAGCCCACGCCGGAGCCGGTTGCCGTGCCCGCCGCGCGGCCGAGCGCGGAGAGCGCCGAGCCCGCGTCGCCGGCCGAGGGCGTGCCGGGCCAGGCCGCCGAGGCCGCCCCGCGGCCGCCGGCGCCGCAGCCGGTGCCGCCGCCCCAGCCGGTGCCGCCGCCCCAGCCCGTCAAGCCGGCGAAGGCCGTGCGCGGCCGCAAGCGCAACCGCCGCGCCTCCGTCCCCACCTGGGACGAGATCATGTTCGGCGCGCGCCGCCAGGACTGAGCGCCCCGGCTCGATCACCGTGATCTCACCGTGCCCGCGCGGCCGGTGTGCGCCGCCACGCCCGTGGCGCGTACCGCCCGTCGGGCACGGTCCGCCGCGCGCGTCCGGGCTCAGCCCGCGCCGGGCCGGGTCCCGTCCGGCGCCGCCCGGCCGGGCGCGTCGGTGCGGCCCCCGTCGCCGTCGGCGCGGAACGGCCGGATCCAGTCCGGGGTGACCCGCTCGACGAACGCCACGGCCTGGTCCTCGCCCGCGTCCACCGCCGAGAGGCCGCCGCCGCCCGCGCCGACCCCGGCGACCACGGTCACCAGGCCCGACCTCCGCTGGAACCAGCTCTGCCGGATCGTCCAGCCGACCACCGCGCGCCCCTCGACGTGCGCCTGCACCCGGCGCAGCGAGCCCGACCGCACGGCGAGGCGCTCCCCGTCGAACGCGTGGCCGAGCGCGCGGTACCGGTCGACGCCGAGCAGGACGCCGAGGACGGCGAGCGCCACGGCGGCCCATGCCACCGCCGCCCACCCGGCGGCGAAGGCGACGGCCGCGACCGCGGCCCACGGGGCGATCGCGCGGAACAGGCGCCGCCGCAGCGCCGCGCGCGGGTGCGGCTCCAGCGGCGCGGTGAACGGCCAGACCGCCGCGGCGGCCACCTCGAGCGCGTACCGGCGGGGCGTCACCGGCAGCAGCTGGCCGCGGGTGCGCGCGTCCCCCAGGCCGGTGACGAGCGCCCGCAGCCGCGCCACGCCGGCGAGCCGCTCGCCGAGGCCCTCGAGCAGCTCGTAGCCGCGGATCCGGGCGATCTCCAGCGAGACGCTGCGCCGGTCGACGAGGCCGCGCTCGGCGACGAGGAACCCGCCGCGGCGGCGCAGCGTGAAGTCCCAGTGCAGCACCGCGTACGTCAGGCCGCCCGCCACCGGCATGGCGAGCACGAGCACGACGGCCGCACCGGCCAGCAGGTACGGGTGCGCCAGCAGCCACTCGCCGACGCTGCGCGCGGTGCGCGCGCTGATCCCGAGCTCCTCCGCGGCCTGGAACGCCACGCCGAGCGCACCGGCGAGCAGGGCGAACGGGGTGAGCAGGTAGGCCCCGGAGAGCGGGCCGTAGGCGAGCCAGGCGCGCGGCACCCGGGCGAGCGTGCGCTCGGGCGGCGCGGGCGGCTCGCCGTACGGCGCCGCGGCCGGTTCCTCCGGCGCCGCGGCGGCCGGCGGGGCCGGTGCGGTGCCGCCGGACGGCTCGGCGCCCGGGGCCGCCGTCCGCCCGGCGGCGGCGTGCGCCGCGGCCGCGCGCCGGATCAGCACGGCCCGGACCCGTTCGGCGTCCGCCGCGGTGAGCGCGTTGAGCTCGCCCTCCTGCGCCTCCTCCCCGCTCGCGCCGGTGTCGATGCGGAGCACGGCGAGCCCGAGCAGCCGGTGCAGCGGCGGGGTGCTGATGTCGACGCCGCGGATGCGGTCGAGGGGGATCGTGCGGATTGACCGGCCGATCAGGGAACGGCGCAGCTCCAGCCGGTCCTCCGTCACCTGGTAGGTGAACGTCGCCCACCGCACCGCGGTGTAGATGACCGTGAGGACCACGCCGAAGGCGGCCCACAGGAACGACCGGGGCGAGAAGCCGCCCACGAACAGCACGCCGACCAGCGGCAGCAGCAGCGAGCGCAGCGTGCGCAGCGGGTCGATCAGCAGCACGCGCGGGCTGAGCCGGGCGGGCGGGAGCAGTGGGGCCGATCCGCCCGCCGGCGCGGGCGGCGGGCCGCCGTGGCCCGGGGCACCGGCGGTGGGCGGGTGCGGCAGGCCGGGCCCGGATCCGGCCGGGTCGTACGGCGTGCTCATGTCGCGTCGTCCCGCACCTGCTTGGCGCGCTGGGCGATGCGCTCGGCGAGGTCGGCGGCGACCGCGAAGTCCAGGCCCTTGATCGAGGTCGAGCCCGCGTGCGAGGCGGTCCTGATCTTCAGGGTGGCCAGGCCGAGCGCGCGTTCCAGCCAGCCCTGCGACTTGTCCACGGTCTGCACCCGGCTCACCGGCACGAACACCCACTCGCGGCTGATCCAGCCGGACCGCGCGTACACCACGTCCCCGGAGAACTCCCAGCGGTGCACCGCGTACCGCCACAGTGCCTCGACGACGGCGAGCGGGAAGAAGATCAGCGCGGCGAGCAGCGGGAGCAGGCGGACGTTGCCGCGGATCCAGCCCGGCAGCCAGGACCAATCGGCGCCGTCGATCCAGCCGGCGACCAGCATGGCCAGCCCGACGTAGATCGCCGCCAAGATCATGTTCTGGACCAGCCACAGCAGCACGGCGCGCGGCGAGATCCGATGCTCGGGGTCACGCAGGGCTCTGGTCACGTCTCAACCCTAGTGGTCCGCGCCGACGGGCCCGCCTCTGGCTGATCATCGGGCGGCGGGCCCGCGCCGGTGGCCGCTACCTGCCAACTCCTGCATATCCCGCACTATTCGGGCGCGTGCGCGGCTCGCCCGCCATACGGTGATCACCGCGTTGCCACCGAGCCGAGGAGGACTTCATGGGCGTTCTTCCGACGAGGCGGCGGGCCGGCGCGTCCCGTGGCGGGCCCGCCCGCCGGATGACGGCGATCGTCGCGGCGGGCCTCGGCGTGCTCCTCGCGGACGTGGGCCTCGCCCCGGCGGCCGCGGCGGCGCCGCCCGGGCTCGACCGGCGGGAGCTGCAGCGCACGCTCGACGAGGTCCCGGCCGGCGGCGTCGCGGGCGCCTACTCCGCGGTGCGGGCCGGGCGGGAGCACTGGCGGGGCGCGGCGGGCCTCGCCGACCTGGAGCGCGGGCTGCCCATGCGGCCGGACATGTACCACCGCATCGGCAGCACCACCAAGACCTTCGTCGCCACCGCCGTGCTGCAGCAGGTGGACCTCGGCCGGATCCGGCTCGACGACCCGGTGGAGCGGTACCTGCCGGGCCTGCTGCCGGACCGGCGCATCACGGTCCGGATGCTGCTCAACCACACCAGCCACCTCGGCGACTACGACGAGGCGATCTTCACGAGCCCGGAGAGCGTCGAGGAGGTGCGGTTCCGGCACTTCACCCCGGAGCGGCTCGTCCGGCTCGGGCTCGAGGTGGGGCCGTCGGGCACGCCGGGCGACCTCCCGGGCGTCTACTCGAACACGAACTACATCGTGCTCGGGATGCTGCTCGCGAAGGTCACCGGCATGCCGGCGGAGCGGTACGTCACCGAGCACGTGATCCGGCGGGCCGGGCTCACCCGCACCTTCTTCCCGGCGAGCCCGTACCTGCCGCACCCGCACGCCAAGGCGTACACCTCCGTGCAGGGCTCCTTCCCGCTGCGGGACTTCAGCGTCTTCGACATGTCCTGGGCCGGGACGGCGGGCGCCCTGGTGTCGACGGTGGACGACCTCAACCGGTTCTTCACCGCGCTGGCCCGCGGGCGGCTGATCAGCCGGGAGCGGCTCGCCGAGATGCGCGCCACGGTGCCGGTCGTCATGGGTCCGGGCCTGGAGGACCAGGCGGTCGACTACGGGCTCGGGCTCATCCGCTTCACGGTGCCGTGCGGGCCGGTGTGGGGCCACGACGGCGGCGTCATCGGCATGCTCACCCTCGCCGGCGCGACCGAGGACGGCGCCAGGACCGCGTCGTCCGGCATCAACACCATGTGGCATCCGGAGGCCGCGGCCGGGCAGGCCGCGTGGACGCGGCACTACGTCGCGGCGATCTGCGGCACCGCGCAGGGCGAAGCGGACGCCGCGGCGGCGCGGCCGGCGGCCGGCGCCGCCCTGCGCGACGCCACCCCGCCCTGGGAGCGCTGATCCGCGGCGCCGTGCCGTACCCGGACCCGGTCCGCGCCGCCGTGCGCCCGTCCGCGCGCGGCGGCGCGGCCGCGTCCGCGGGCCGGGGCGGCCCGGTTGCACGTTCACGCACGCCTGCGTGCACGCCGTACAGGCACGGCCGGGGCGCGGGATCCGATCGGGATCCCGCCACCTGTGGGCAATCTCACCCCCGGCACACGGCGCCACCTGCCCTGATTCTGGGCTCTCGGTGCACTTGTCCCGGCCGCCTAGCCCACCGATGCGCGCGATCCGGTCAGGAGCGGCCTCAGTTGCGCGTAGCATCGTCCACCATGGGGCAGGGGAGAAAGGCCGGACGCAGGAGCCTCGCGGTGATGCTGGTGGCCGTGGGGGCCGCCGTGTCCGGTTGTGGTACCGCCGGCGCGGACCGGCCGCTGGACTCGGTGACCGTGACCAGCTCGCAGTTCCGCGACGGGGCTCCCCTGCCGAGGGAGTACGCCTGCAACAGCGGGAACAACCCCCCGCTGCGCTGGTCGAACATTCCCTCCACGGCCAAGTCGATCGCCCTCGTGGCCGACACGAGTTCGCCGGACGGCTCGGAGGTGCACTGGGTCGTGTTCAACATCGACCACCGCACCACCGTGCTGATCGAGAACGGTGTGCCGCAGGGCGCCCGGCAGGGCCGCGTGACCAGCGGCAAGGTGGGCTACGACCCGCCGTGCCGGGACGGCGACAGCTATCGGTTCAGTGTCTATGCGCTCGACACGAGGCTGGATCTGGAGGAGGGTGCCCGGCTGACGGAGACCCTGCCGGCCATCGCGAATCACACCATCGCCCGGGGCCGCATCACGGCCACGGGCATCGAGTGAGGGCGCTCCGCACGGAGGATGCAATGGTTATCAGATCTTCACTTAAGGTGTGACAGCGGTCATAGTGGTCGGACACAATCAGATCCAATCTCTGCGCGCAGGTGATCGAAGGGGGAAGATCGCGTTGATGGCCGCGCGATCTCGCCGGCGCCTCTGGACGGCCATGGCCCGCACGGCCACAAGGACGGTGCGATGATAGCGATCATTGTGGGCCTCGGCGCCGTGGTGTTCCTGGTGGTCGCCATCGTGACCATCGGCATCCGGTCGGGTAGGCGGCGGGAGAGCAACCTGACTCCCGAGCGCATCAAGGCCATGGCCGAGGGCAAGACCAAGCGGCTGTTGACCCGGCCCGCGGAGGACACGTTCTTCGAAAGTTTCCCGGAGGACTTCGACTCGCTCGACGATGACGACGAGCCGAAGGAACGCCGCCGCTCCCTTCGGCCTTCCCTCGGCAAGGGCGCCGGCGGCAAGAGCTCCGGCGGCAAGGGGTCCGGGAACAAGGACTCCGGCGGCAAGGCCTCCGGCAAGGGCTCGGGCGGCCGCAAAAAGCGCGACGACGACTGGGGCGACTCCGACGATTACGACGACGACTACTGGTCCCGGGTCCGCGCCGACGAGAGCGGCTTCGGCGACTCCGGCGGCAAGCAGGGCTCGCCGCGTCCGGCCGACGCCTCCTCCCCCGCCGCTTCCTCCGACGCGCCGCCCCCGCTGCCGACCCGGCAGAGCAAGAACCTCGCCGACCTGGTCAACTCGGGCCGCGCCACGCCGTCCACCGCGGGTGCCGAGGACAAGACCGTGCGGTTCTCCAGCCCGGGCGGCACCGGTGCGAAGCCCGGGATGACCCCCGCCGGTGCGCCGCCGGGGCTGAAACCGAACGCCGCCGGGGCCGCCCCGGCCGGGCAGGCACAGCCCGGCGCCGCGCCGCGTCCCCCGGCCGGGCGTCCCGCGGGCGGCCGCCCCGCGCACGCGCCCGGCGGCCCCGCCGGGCGTCCCGCACCCGCCGCCGGCCCGGCCGGCCGCCAGCCGCTCGGCCCGACCGGTCCCGGGAGCGGCGCGCCCCGGCAGCCGCGGGACGGCCGCTCGTCGCGGCCCGGCCCGCGCCCGGGCGCCGCGCCCGCGCGCCCCGGGTCCGACCCGCTCACCACGGCCCCGCGGCCCGCCGCCGCCTCGGCCGGACCGGACACGCCCGCCGCGGGCGCGCGCCGCCGTACGCCGCCGGACCCGCTGACCACCGGCCCGCGCCCGGGCGACGCGCTCGCCGAGCCCATCGCCCAGCCGCGCGCCGACGCGCTCGCCGACCCGCTCACCACGGGTCCCCGCCCGGCCACCGCCGGGCCGGACGCGCCCGGCGCCGGGGCGCACCGCCGTACCCCCGCGGACCCGCTGACCACCGGTCCCCGGCCGGCCGCCGCGGCCGCCCGCGCCGACGCGCTCGCCGACCCGCTCGGCGCCGGAGCGGGCCGCCGCGCCGGGGACGCCGGGCGCGGCCAGCGACGTTCGGCGGCCGCCGCCGCCCGGGAGGGCCGCGCCGCCGCCGCGCGCGCGGCCGAGGCGGCGCGCACGTCCGGCGCCTTCCCCGCCACGCGGGTGTCGAGCGGCTCGTTCCCGCCAACCCCGGCCGCCACGCCCGAGCCGCGGCGCTCGCCGAGCGAGCCGTTCCCCGCGATGCCGCCGGCGTCGGCCACCCCCGCCGGTCTCATGCCGGATCCGCCGGCCAGGCAGGGCCGCCACGCCGCCCCGGCGAGCGCGGGCGGGGCGCAGCCGCCGAAGCCCGGCCTGTACCCGCTGCCGTCGGCGTCCGGGGCGGCGACCCCCGCAGCGGGCTCTCCGCCGCCGCCCGCGGCGGCCTCCTCGCCGCCGACCCCGCACGGCGGCTGGCCCGCGGTGCGGGACGTGCTCGACGACGACCCGCCGCCGGCCTCCTCGTCCCGGGAGACCTGGGCGACCTCGGGCTACCAGACCTCCTTCCGGGAGGGGTACCGTCCCGGCGGCTCCGTGGGCTCGGCGGGGTCCTCCTACGAGGTGAGCCCGGGCTGGGCCACGATCGACGACGCCGACACCGTGACCGGCTCGGCGAAGCCCGGGGGCGAGGACCTGCTGTCCGGCCCCTCCTACACGCTGGGCGGCGGCGGCTCCCCGTCCGCCCCGCTCGCCTGGCCCGAGGGCGAGCCCCGGGCCGGTCTGCCGTCCTACACCGAGCCGTCCGGCGACGCCGCCCCGGACGCGAAGCGCGCCAAGCCGCGCGGCCGCCGCGGCGCGCACCGCGCCCCCGATCCCGACTACCCCGACTACTACCGCTGACCGAACCGGCCCCGCGCCCGGCGCCGGGCCGTACCTTTTCCCGAGCGCATCCGGCCCGTCCCCGGCCGCCGTGTGCCCGCGCCACGGCGGCCGGGGACGGGCGTTGCCGTGCTCCCGGCGCACCGGGCCAGGTGGGCCGGGCCCACCGCGTGCCACGGTCCGGTCCGCGCCCCGGCCACGGCGCCGCACCGGCATTCCCGGCGGGCCGCCGCCCCGGACGCGTCCGCGGGTCCGCGGCGGGGCTCATCGCTCGCCGGCCGCACCGTCTCCGTACCGCTCCCCGCCATCCGCGGGCCACTCGCCAGGCGCGCGGTACGGCGCGCCCGACGCGGCCGCCGGTCTCCGGGGCGGCGCGGGCCGTGGCCCGGGAGCTGCGGACATCCGGAAACGCACCCACTCGCACTGCGTAAACGTAATTTCACCGATTGCTCATGACGGGAGCGGTCGCCTGCCGTAGGGTCGGCCTCATGACGAATACACAGAGTAGTAAAAATACTACATTTAGTGGTTTTCGGTCTGTTTTGCGGCATGATGTTCCGGCTTCGCTCGTGGTCTTCCTCGTGGCGGTGCCGCTCTCCCTGGGCATCGCCGTCGCCTCCGGGGCGCCGCTCGTCGCCGGGCTGATCGCCGCGGTGGTGGGCGGCGTGGTCGCCGGGGCGCTGGGCGGCTCGGCGCTCCAGGTGAGCGGGCCGGCGGCGGGGCTGTCGCTCGTCGTCGCCGAGCTGGTGCAGGCCTACGGGTGGCGGGCCACCTGCATGATCACGCTGCTGGCGGGGGCGCTGCAGCTCGCGTTCGGGCTGCTGCGGGTGGCGCGGGCGGCGCTCGCGGTCTCCCCCGCCGTGGTGCACGGCATGCTCGCCGGCGTGGGCGTGGTGATCGCCCTCGCCCAGCTGCACATCGTGCTCGGCGGCAGCCCGCAGTCGTCGGCGGTGGAGAACCTTAAGGAGCTCCCCGCACAGATCCTCGACAACCACGGGCACGCGGTCGCGGTGGGCGTGCTCACCGTCACCGTGCTCGTCGTCTGGCCGCGGCTGCCCCGGCTGCGCGCGGTGCCCGCGCCGCTTGCCGCCCTGCTGATCGCCGCGGTGGTGGCGCACCTCGCCGGCTGGGAGGTCACCCACGTCGACCTGTCCGGCCTCGGCGGCTGGTCGGCGCCGGTGTGGCCGGAGGGCGACTGGCACGGGGTCGCGGGCGCCGTGCTGCTCGTCGCGGTGCTCGCGGGCGCGGAGTCGCTGCTGTGCTCGGTCGCCGTCGACCGGCTGCACGACGGGCCGCGCGGCGACCTCGACCGGGAGCTGATCGGCCAGGGCGCGGGGAACGTCGTCTCCGGCCTGCTCGGCGGCCTGCCGATCGCCGGGGTGATCGTCCGCAGCACCGCGAACGCGCGGGCCGGGGCGCGCAGCCGCGCCTCCGCGATCCTGCACGGGGTGTGGGTGCTGGTCTTCGCGCTCGCGTTCGGCGGGGCGATCTCGCTCATCCCGATGGAGGCGCTGGCCGCCCTGCTGGTGTCGATCGGGGTGCAGATGGTGAACGTGGGCCACGTGCGGAACCTGCACGGGCACGGCGAGATCCCGGTGTACCTGGCCACGATGGGCGGCGTGGTGCTGGTCGGCCTCGCCGAGGGGGTGCTGCTCGGCCTCGGCCTTGCCGCGCTGCAGGCGCTGCGGCGGCTGGCGCGGGTCTCGGTCGCGGTGACGTGCGAGCCGGACGGCCGCTGGCGGGTGGCGGTGAGCGGGTCGCTCACCTTCCTCGGCGTGCCCCGGCTGGTCGAGGCGCTGCGCGCGGTGCCCGCCCGGGCGCCGGTGGACGTGGTGCTCGACGTGGACTTCATGGACCACGCCGCGTTCGAGACGCTGCGGGAGTGGCGGCGGGAGCACGAGCGCGGCGGCGGTGCCGTGGAGATCGACGAGCCGCACGGCGAGTGGTACGCCACTGCCGTGCGCGGGGTGCGCGCGGCGCCGGTCCGGTCGGTCCCGCACCCGCCGCACCACTGGTGGCTGCCCTGGTCGGCGCGCCGGAGCGGCCGGTGCGCGCGGCAGCCCCACGTCCGCGGGCACGGGGCGACGCGGCGGCTCGTGGCGGGCACCCGGGAGTTCCACCGGCGCGCGGCCCCGCTGGTGCGGCCGGTGCTCGCCCGGCTCGCGGCCGGGCAGAATCCCACCCACCTGTTCATCACCTGCGCCGACTCGCAGGTGGTGCCCTCGCTCATCACGGCGAGCGGGCCGGGGGACCTGTTCACCGTGCGGAACGTGGGCAACCTCGTGCCGCCGCACGGGCTCGCCCCGCCGGACGACTCGGTCGCCGCGGCGATCGAGTACGCCACCGCGGTGCTCGACGTGCGCACGATCACCGTCTGCGGGCACTCCGCGTGCGGGGCGATGTCGGCGCTGCTCGACGCGGGCACGGACGCGGAGACCACCCCGAGCCTGGCCCGGTGGCTGCGGCACGGCGACTCCAGCGTCGCCCGGCTGCGGGCCGGCCTCGGCGACGGGAACGCTCCACCGGCCGGGGACGGGGCGCCGCGGACGCCGGACGAGCTCGACCGCCTCTGCCGGGTGAACGTGCTGCAGCAGCTGGACAACCTCATGACCTACCCGGCGGTGGCCCGGCTCGTCGCCGAGGGCCGGCTCGAGCTGGTGGGGCTGTACTTCGACGTCGCCTCGGCGCGGGTGGAGGTCCTCGGCCGGGACGCGCCGGAGCGCGGCCGGGACGTCTTCGCCGACGGCGGAACCCACTCCCCCGGCGGGGCGCATAGCGTGAGGTCATGAAGATCTTGGTGATCGGGGGCACGGTGTTCCTCGGGCGGGCGATCGTCGAGGAGGCGCTGCGGCGCGGCCACGAGGTGACGACGTTCAACCGGGGCAGGAGCGCGGCCGACGTGCCGGGCGTGGAGACGGTGCGCGGCGACCGGGAGGTGCGGGCCGACCTGGAGCGGCTGGCCGACGGCCGGACCTGGGACGTCGTGGTGGACGTGTTCGGGCTGGTGCCGCGGGTCGTCGCCGAATCGGCCCGGGCGCTGTCCGGGAAGGCCGCCATGTACGCCTATGTCTCCAGCGTGAGCGCGATCCGGGGCTTTCCCGAGCGGCCGGTCGACGAGGACTCGCCGCTGCACGAGGGCTCTCCGGACGCGGGCCCCGGCGAGGGGACCTACGAGACGTTCAAGGCGGGCAGCGAGCGCGCCGTCGAGCGCTGGTTCGCCGGTGAGAAGCTGATCCTCGCGCCCGGCGTGATCCTCGGCCCGTACGAGAACGTCGGGCGGCTGCCCACCTGGCTGAACCGGGTACGGCGCGGCGGCCGGTTCGTCGCGCCGGGCGACCCCGGCCGCCCGCTCCAGTTCATCGACGTCCGCGACGTGGCGGCCTTCCTGCTGGACCGGGCCGAGCGGGGCACCGGCGACCGGTTCCTGGTCAGCTCGCGGCCCGGCGTCACCACCTTCGGCGAGCTGCTCGCCGAGTGCGCCCGGGTCACCGGGGCCGACGCCGAGCCGGTGTGGCTGAACGACCGCTTCCTGCTCGAGCAGGGGGTCGCCCCGTGGAACGAGCTGCCGCTGTGGGCGCCGGACCAGCCCGCCTTCGCCGGGGTGTTCCGGCTGTCCACCGAGAAGGCCCACGCCGCCGGGCTGCGCTGCCGCCCGGTCGCCGAGACGGTCCGCGACACCTGGGCCTGGCTCGGCGAGGCGGGCGGCCTCGCCGACGCCCCCGCCACCAACCGCGGAGCCGTACCCCGGCCGGGGATCGACGCCGCGAAGGAGGCGCGTATCCTCGCCGCCTGGGACGCCCGGTAGCGAACGCCGGGGCGGCCCGTGCCGGGGCCGCCCCGGTACCGATGCTCCGGTCTACCCGGCGAGCCGGCGCAGCGACCGGACCGACCAGGTGAGGGTGAGCGCGCTCAGCACCGCGAAGACGACGAACGCGATCGGGATCGAGACGTCGGAGAAGTTCCCGGCGAACAGCGACCGCCCCGCCTCGACCGCGTGGTAGAGCGGGTTGACCTGCGCCACCGTCTGCATCCACTCGGGGGCGAGCGAGATCGGCAGCATGAGGCCGGACAGCAGCATGAGCGGGAGCAGGAAGAACTGGATGACCTGCGACATGCCGTTCTCGTCGCGCACCGCGAGCGCCAGGCCGTAGGAGAGGTTGGCGGCGAACAGGCCGGTCGCGGCCATGAGCACGAGGGTGAGCACGATCTCGGGCAGGCCGACCCGCAGGCCCATGAGCGCGGCCACGCCCAGGATGATCAGCGACTGCACGATCAGCATGAGCACGTCCCTGATCACCCGGCCGAGGATGATCGCGGGCCGCCAGGCCCGGCTCACCGCGAGCCGCTCGAGCACGCCGTTCCGGGTCTCGGTGATCATGCCGAAGCCGGTGAACAGCGTGCTGAACAGGGCGATCATCACGAGCGCCGCCGGGGTGAACATGAGCAGCGCCTCCTCCATCGTGCCGTTCGGGGTGATCGCCCGCAGCAGCGGCGCGAACAGCACCAGGTAGAGGATCGGCTGCATCAGGCCGAGCAGCGGCCAGGCGGGGTTGCGGCGCAGCTTCCCGAGCTCGTAGCCCAGGAACAACAGGGTGTCGCGGAGCCTCATCGAGGGGCGTTCCTTTCGTCGCGTCGGGCCGGGTCAGGCGGCGTCGCGCAGCGAGCGTCCGGTGTACTTGAGGAACACGTCGTCGAGCGTGGCCCGCTCGAGGGCGATCGACCGGATCGCGAGGCCGGCGTTCTCCACGGCGCGCAGCAGCGCCGGGAGGTTGTGCTCGCCGTCCTCGAGGTAGGCGCGCAGGCCCTCGCCGTCCTGCTGCGTCTCAGTGACGTACGGCTGCTTCTCCAGCAGCTCGCGGCCCGCGGCCGGGTCGTCGACGCGGAGCGTGACGACGTCCGCGGCGAGCTCCTTCTTCAGCGCGGCCGGGGTGCCCTCGGCGACGATCCTGCCGTGGTCGACGATGACGAGCCGGTCGCACAGCGCGTCGGCCTCGTCGAGGTAGTGGGTGGTGAGCAGCACGCTCGTGCCCTGGTCGCGCAGGGCGCGGATCTCCTCCCAGAGGGTGGCGCGGTTCTGCGGGTCGAGGCCGGTGGTGGGCTCGTCGAGGAAGACGAGCGGCGGCCGGTGCACGAGGCCGACGGCGAGCGCGAACCGCCGCTTCTGGCCGCCGGAGAGCGTGCGCACCGGGCGGTCGGCGACCTCGGTGAGGCTGAACGCGGCCATCAGCTCGTCGGCGCGCGCCGCGGCCTGGGCGCGGGAGAGCCCGGCGAGGCGCCCGGCCATGACGAGGTTCACCCGGCCGGGGGCGAACTCGTCGATGCCGCCGTACTGGCCGACGTAGCCGATGCGCTCCCGGACCTTGGCGGCCTGTTTCACCACGTCGTACCCGGCGACCCGGGCGGTGCCCGAGGTGGGGGTGATCAGCGTGGCGAGCATGCGGACCGTGGTCGTCTTGCCGGCGCCGTTGGGGCCGAGGCAGGCGAAGATCTCGCCTTCGCCGACGGTGAGGCTGATGCCGCGGACGGCCTCGACCTGCACGGGCTTGCCGGGGCCGCGCCGGACCGTGAACGTCTTGCGCAGGTCGTGCGCCTCAATGATCATTTCGACTCCGATCGCAGGGATGCAACGGGATGCCCTGTACGGCGGGCGCGATCGGCCCGCCGCCGGAGCGTCAGGCGGGTGCTGCGGCGGCCCGGACCTAGGGCAGCTCGCCCTTCTCGACCCGCCGCAGGGCGTCCTCGATCCACTCGAGCTGGGCCTTGAGCTGTGCGGCGTTGAGCTTGAGGGTCTCGTCGACATGCCGGGGCGCGCCGTGGGCGCGCTTGGCCGCCATGGCCCGCTCCGTCATCTCGATCGCGGCCCGCAGCTGCGCGGCCCGGCCCTCCATCGCCGCGACGAGGTCGGCGGGCGAGAGCCGGTCCATGAAGGTCAGGGCCACCTGGAAGGGATCGACGATCGGCCTGATCTCCCACCAGTGCTTCATCAGCAGCCGCATGAACTCGGCCCGGCCGGCCTCGGTGATCTCATACCGGGTCCGGCCGCCCGTGCCCTCCCCCAGCCGGCGCAACAGCCCTTCCTCGGCCATCTTGGCGAGGCCGTGGTAGATCGAGCCGAACGCCACGTGCGCCCACTGGTCGGCGCCCCACAGCTCCAGGCGGCGCCGTACCTCGTAGCCGTGGAGCGGACCGTCGAGCAGCACGCCGAGGATGAGGACCCGTGTCGAGGACATGTACAAATTTGTACTCAAACTTGAGTAGCTGTCAACGGGAATCCGGCACGGGGGTTCGTCAGATGTCGGTTGCGATGCCCTCTGCGCCGTTTTCGCGCCGTCCTTCGCGGCGCTCCGGTACGGCATGCGGCGGGGCCGGGCCGCGTGCGCCGGCGCCGAGGGAATAGGCTGGGCGGCATGCCAGCACGCCCGATCGCGTTGATCACCGGGGCGTCCCGGGGGGTGGGGGCCGCGGTGGCCCGCGCCCTGGCGCCCACCCACGACCTGCTGCTCGGCGGCCGCGACCGCGAGGCGCTGGAGCGGCTGGCCGCGGAGCTGCCGGGATCCCGGCCGTGGCCGGTGGAGCTGACCGAGGTCACCGCGGACGACGTCGCCGGCATCGACCGGCTCGACGTGCTCGTGCACAGCGCCGGGGTGGTGACGCTCGGCCGGATCGAGGAGACGCCCGCCGAGGTGTGGCGGCGCACCTATGAGGTGAACGTGGTCGCGGTCGCGGAGCTGACCCGGCTGCTGCTGCCCGCGCTCCGCGCCGCCGGCGGGCACGTGGTGCTCATCAACTCCGGTTCCGGGCAGCGGGCCAACCCGAACTGGGCGTCGTACGCGGCGAGCAAGTTCGCGCTGCGGGCGTTCGCCGACGCGCTCCGCCTGGAGGAGCGCGGGCTGCGGGTGACCACGGTCTACCCGGGGCGGGTGGACACCGACATGCAGCATCGGGTGCGGGCCCAGGAGCAGGGCCCGTACGAGCCGGAGAAGTACCTGAAGCCGGAGTCCGTGGCCCGCGCCGTGCTGACGGCGGTCACCGCCTCGCCGGACGCGCACGTCACGGAGATCACCGTGCGGCCGTCGGCGGGGCCGCCGAACTGAGCCCGGCCCCGCCCCCGCCGCGGCCCGATCAGTCGGATCCGCCGGTGGCCGTGCCGTCGACGGACGCGACCCGGCCCTGCTCGTCGAACTCGGCGACGACCTCGAAGTTCGGCCCGGTGATGGTGAGCCGGGCCCGGTCGGGGGCGAACGCGGCCTCGAGCCCGCGCCGTACGGCGTAGCCGTGCAGGGCGCGCCGGTGGTCGCTGAGCGGCAGGGACGCGAGGCCCTCCCCGAGCACCCGCATGACCCTGGCCGGCTCGGGCGGGGGCAGCTCGAAGTCCGGGTGCTCGATGAGGAACGCCGCGCGGGTGCCGCCGCCCACGTGGCCGCTGTAGTACGTCCACTTGCCGGACACGGCCTTCGCCGCGTCGCCCATCAGGTACGCCACGTTCGCCGGTTCGGTGGGCGAGTGGGGCAGCGCGTCGAACGGCACCTCGGCCGCGGCGAGCTCGGCGATGCCGTTCCGCCGCCCGAAGTCGCGCAGCGAGGCGGACAGGGCGACCACCGGCTCGGGGAACCCAGCCGGGTTCGCCCAGCCCCACAGCCAGGAGCGCGGGCCGGGCGCGGCGGTGCCGAGCAGGTGGAATCCGGTGCAGACGAGCGGTCTGTCCCCGGTGAACTCGAACCTCCCCTCGCGCAGGTCGAAGTGCCAGCTGTGCTCGCCCAGCACCTCCCCGAGGTGGATCTGGTGCTCGTAGGAGAGGAGCGCGGCGTCGTCGAGGAGGTTCGTCAGTGTCGGTGTCTCCGGCATGCCGGGCAGGCTATCGGCGGCCGCTGACAAAACGATCACAGAACGCTCTCCGGGGCGGTGGCCCGGCACGGCATCGGGCGGCGCCACCGGCGGCGGCCGGAGCGGCGCTGCGGGCCGCGTGACCGGCATCGGAGGGCGGCCCGGGTACGGCAGGCGCGCCGATCGGCGTGCCGACGTGTGCCTTGCGACCTGGTGGCGCGGGCCTTGAGGCTCGCACGCCGAGACCCGGACACCCCGGCCAACGCCGCGGGGACGGCGACGCATCGAGGAGAGGCGACACCGAGATCGGCCGCCTGCCACCGTGGACCTCCCCCGGCCCGACCGAGCGGTGTACGCGGCCTGCCACCGTGGCCACGCCGGGCCTGCCGGCGCGCCAATGGGGCGTCCCGATATGCGGCTTGCGACCCGGTGGCGCCCGTCCCGGGCCCTGAGGCTCGCAGGCCGCAACCCGGACACCCCGGCCAACGCCGCGGGGACGGCGACGTACCGGAGGCAAGGCGACACCGAGATCGGCCGTGGACCTCACCCGGCCGAGACGCGGCCCGACCGGCGGTAGGCCGGTGCGTGGCCCGTCGACGTGGGCGCGGGCGGCCCTGACGGCGCGGAGAAGCCCGGCCCCGTGTGGCGCGGATGGCGCGGCCGGGGGCGCGGCCACCATGGAAGCGGAGCCATCGGGACTTCGAGGAACCACTGCGTGGGGTTTCCCGCCCGCCGCCGCGCGGGCAGGGATCTCTCACACGTAGGGAGCTTCGATGCACCTGCACTGCTATCTCTGGACGGGCATGGGCGAGGACCTCCGCAACGAGGCCGAGCGGCGCATCCCTCCCCCGCCCGAGGATCCGGCGCCGTTCATCGCCTCTCCCCTGCCCCCGATGCGCACCTGCGACTGGCTGCTCAAGCCCGCCCGCCGCATCGACGCCACCTTCACCAAGGTGGACGACGCGCTCGATTGGCTCGCCGAGCGCTACAAGGCGGCGGAGCCGTCGTTCCACTCCCCGCACGCGGAGGCCGCGATCGGCCTCGACTTCCGCCTCGAGCTCGCCCGCGCCTCGCTCGAGGGCGGCGTCGACGTGCAGTGGGGGTTCTGGCTGACCGGCGGCCGCTTCCTCACCTGCGGGGTGGTCTGCTGCTCCCCGAACCGCCACGCCGACCACCCCTGCCCGGCCGGCTGAACCGCACGGCACCGGCGGGCCGCGGCGCGGCGCCGCGTCGTCGCCGGCGAACCTGCGCGGCTACGGCGAGCAGGAGACGGGCCGCGCGCGGGGTGCGCGTCCTCACGGCGCCGACAGCGGTGAGGATGCGGTCTGCGCCGGGACCGTGGCAGGCACGATCGCCTTCGACATGCCGAAACCGCGGCGTCCGGCGGCCCGCCGCGGCCACCTTCGAGAAAGCCGGATCACGCCAGCGGCACACGGCCCCGCCGCCCGTGCGACCCGCCTGCCGCTCAGGAGGGCGAGCCCCTGCCGCCCCACCACACCCGGCCGAACCGGGATTCCGGACAACCTGGAATTTCTTGACCGGCGGCAGACCTCCGCTCGTGGCGCGGCCCCCTAGCGTGGGGGCGGGGAAGGGAGGACCGCCGTGATCACCGAGGGCCGCTCCCCGGCCCGCGACCGCTATCTGCCCATCTCCGAGCACGGGCTCATCGGCGACCTGCACACCGCGGCGCTCGTCGGCACGAACGGCACGATCGACTGGTACTGCTGCCCCCGGTTCGACGCCCCGAGCGTGTTCGGCTCGCTGCTCGACGCGGACCGCGGCGGGTCGTTCGAGCTCGCGGCCGACGTGCCGAGCCGTACCAAGCAGTTCTACTTCCCGGACACCGCGATCCTGATCACCCGCTTCTACTCGGAGCAGGGCGTCGGCGAGGTCCAGGATTTCATGCCCATCGTCGACGACCCGCGCGAGGCGCGGCGGCACCGGCTGATCCGCCGCGTGGTCTGCGTACGCGGCACGCTGCCGTTCCGGGTCCGCGTGGCCCCGCGCTTCGGCTACGCCCTGCAGCCGCACACGCTGCGGCTGCACGCCGACCGCGCGGTGTTCGAGTCCCCCGACCTCACCCTGACGCTGACCGGGTCCGCCCCGATGGAGGCCGACGGCGCCGACGTGATCGCGCAGGTCAAGCTGCACGAGGGCGAGTCGGCGGTGTTCGCCCTCGACCGGGTGGGCGAGGAGGTGGCGCCGCGCGGCTGCCCGATCGCGGAGGCCGAGCAGGAGTTCGCCGCCACCGTGCGGTTCTGGCGGAACTGGCTGGCCAGGTCCCGCTACCGCGGCCGGTGGCGGGAGATGGTGCACCGCTCCGCGCTCACCCTGAAGCTGCTCACCTACGCGCCCACCGGCGGCCCGGTCGCCGCGCCCACCACCAGCCTGCCGGAGCAGATCGGCGGCGGCCGGAACTGGGACTACCGCTACGTGTGGGTGCGCGACGCCGCGTTCACCGTGTACGCGCTGCTGCGGCTCGGGTTCACCGAGGAGGCCGCGGACTTCATGCGCTTCCTCGGCCGTCACGTCAACCTCGTCGGCGACGGCCCCACCGGCCCGCTGCAGATCATGTACGGCGTCGACGGCCGCTGCGAGCTGCCCGAGATCGAGCTCGGCCACCTGGAGGGGTACCGCGGCTCGGCCCCGGTGCGCGTCGGCAACGCCGCGGCCGGCCAGCTGCAGCTCGACATCTACGGCGCGCTGATCGACTCCATCTACCTGTACGACAAGTGGGGCGAGCCGATCTCCAGCGACCGCTGGGACGAGGTGTGCGCGCTGGTCGACTGGGTGTGCGAGCACTGGGACCGGCCCGACGAGGGCGTGTGGGAGACCCGCGGCGGCCGCCGCGACTTCGTCTACTCCCGCCTGATGTGCTGGGTGGCGATCGAACGCGCCATCCGCATGGCGAACCGCCGCGGCCTGCCCGCCGACATGCGCCGCTGGCGCGTCACCCGCGACGCGATCTACCGGCAGATCATGCGCCGGGGCTGGTCGGCGGCGGAGAACGCGTTCGTCCAGCACTTCGGCGACGACGTGCTCGACGCGAGCCTGCTCATGATGCCGCTGGCGAAGTTCGTCTCCCCCACCGATCCCAAGTGGCTCGCCACCCTCGACGCGATCGGCCGCCGGCTCGTCTCCGACTCGCTCGTCTACCGGTACGACACCACCGGCGACCCCGACGGCCTGCACGGGCCGGAGGGCACCTTCTCCATCTGCTCGTTCTGGTACGTCGAGGCCCTCGCCCGGGCGGGCCGGGTCGACGAGGCGCGGCTCGCCTTCGAGAAGATGCTCACCTACGCCAACCACCTCGGCCTGTACGCCGAGCAGATCGGCCATACCGGCGAGCAGCTCGGCAACTTCCCGCAGGCGTTCACCCACCTCTCCCTCATCAGCGCCGCGTTCAACCTCGACCGCGCCCTGGAACGCTGAGCCGACCGCGAAGGGCCCGCCCACATGCGCCGGCCCGGGGTGGGTAGGCGTCCCGGCGTGCCGGAAGGACACCTCATCCACCGCCACGCCGCACGGCAGCAGGCGGACCTCGCCGGGCGGGCGGTCCGCACGTCCGGGCCGCAGGGCCGGTTCGACGCCCGGCCGTGGGACGGGCGGGTGCTCACCGCCGTCGAGGCGGCGGGCAAGCACCTGCTCTACCACTTCGCGGACGCGCCCACGGTGCACGTGCACCTCGGCATGCAGGGGCTCTTCCTGCGCTACGACGACCCGGCCGCGACGCCGCGGCCCGGCACCCGGCTGCGGCTCGCGACCGACGCGGTCGCGTACGACCTCATCGCCCCGTCCCGCTGCGAGGCGCTCTCGCCGGCCGAGGTCGCCGCGCTCCGCGACTCGCTCGGCCCCGACCCGCTGCGCGCGGACGCCTCCCGGGACGAGGCGATCGCCCGGCTCACCGCCTTCCGCGGCCCGGTGGGCGCGGCCGTGCTCGACCAGAAGGTCTGGTCCGGGATCGGCAACGCCTGGCGGGCCGAGCTGCTCTTCCTCACCGGCCTCCACCCGTGCGCCCGGCGGCTCTCCCCCGGTACGGCGGGCCGGCTGTGGGACGCCGCGGTCACCTACCTCGCGCTCGGCCGGGAGGCCGGGCAGGTGGTCAGCGACCCGGACGCGCCGGCCGAGCGCTGGGTCTACCGGCGGGAGCGCTGCCGCCGGTGCGGCGCGCCCGTCCAGACCTGGCAGCTCGCGCACCGGACCGTGTACCGGTGCCCGGTCGACCAGCCGGAGTGACGGCGGGCCGCGCGGCGCTCCGCCCGGCCGGGGCGCGCTCCGCACGCACGGCGGCGGGACCCCGGCCGTCGCCGCGGGCGGTCAGCGGCCGGTGAACTTGATGGTCACCCGGCGGTTCTTCGCCCGGCCCTCCGGGTAGTCCTTACCGTCCTTGGTGTTCGGCGCGACCGGGCGGGACTCGCCGTACCCGACGGCCTTGATCCTCGCCTCGGGGACCAGCCGGGCGAGCTCCCGCTTGACCGCGTCGGCGCGCTTGCGGGAGAGGCGCAGGTTGTACGACGGCGAGCCGAGCGAGTCGGTGTGCCCCTCGACCGTGATCACGCCCCGGCTGTTCTTCAGCCGGTCGGCGAGGGCGGCGATCCGGCGCCGGGCCGTCTCGGTGAGGTCGGCCTTGTCGAACGCGAACAGCACGTCCGAGGAGATCGTGACCGTGGTCTGCTCCCCCTGGCGGGTCTCCACCTCCAGGTCCTCGACGGGGAGCGTCAGATCGAGGATCGTCCCGTCGGTCGGCAGATCCACGATCGACTCCTGGATCGCCGAATCGAGCACGGTGGGCTGCGGGCTCGGGCTCGGACTGCCCAGCAGCAGCGGCAGAACGGCCAGCGCGCGCAGCATCAGGACTCCAGGGGCACGTCGGTGAACGGCGGGAAGTTACCCACGTGCACGTCCATCTTGGTGACGTTCTCCGGTGGCGCCGCGAAGGTGTAGGTGAGCATCGCCCGCTGGCCGATCCGGATCGAGGTGAACACCTCGTCGGGCTCCAGCAGCCTGCGATTCGCGTCCCGCACCACCATGTGCCGCTTGAGGTTCACGGTGTCGATCAGGCAGACGCGGAAGACGTTCCGGCCGTTGATCTCGAAAGGGCTGAGCTTCTCGTCCACCTGGACGCCCTCGGGCACGCGCGGGGTGAGCGAGATGACCAGGTCGGCGAGCTTGCCGCGACGCTTCAGCGAGTGCACGGCGATCTCCAACGTCGCCTTCTCGGCGAACGGCGCCTCGTGCACGGCCTTGGCGATCACCTTGCTGGCGTCCGTGGTCGAGGCCTGGCTCGCGTCGGCCGGTTCGGCGGCCGGGCTCTGCTCGCCGCTGCCCGCCGTGTCCTGCTTCGAGTCCGCGTTCTCCTGCTCGCCGGCCGCTTTGCTCTCAGCCTGACGCTGCAGCTCGGCGACGTCAGGCTGCACCAGATCGCACCCGGTCACGGCGGCGGCACAGACGAGAAGGCCGGGGATCCAGATCCGGCGATTCATTTGACGTCCCCCAAAAGACGACACAACGGACAACCGTAGAGGTTAGTCAGTTCTAACCGAAAAGGCCGCCGTTTGTATACCCAGGGTGATCGACGCCTCAAGTTACGGCTACAGCACGGCCACAAACTCTGTTCGGGCGACAGATGTGCCGTCACTGCGCGTAAAATGATTATCTTTAAGAGTCGCTTGACCGCCCTCCGGCCAGGCCGTGAGGCTCAGCGGATACGGCCCGCTCGCGAGCGGCGGCACCGCGCCACAAGCCCACCCCGGCCGGGTCCTGGGAAGGGGCCGACCAAGCCGATCGATCCGGCCAGGCCGGTGGGCGCATGAGGCTCCCGCTCACGGTTCCAGCGGACGCCTACGGAAGCCGAGGCGCGTGCGCGTGACGGATCTGCGACGAAGGCCCGTCGCGGATCATGCATCCCCGACATGCCTCCTTGCGACTCGGGGCACCCGTCCGGACTTCCCGCCGGCGACACCACGGCCAGAACCCGGTTTGCCCACCCGCTACGGCGCGAGCACGTTACGACGAATACCGGACTCGCGGATCCCGCGCCCGAGACGGCGCATGCGCCCCGAAATCCACCGGCTTATCCGATCACTGACGACCCGAACGAGTGTGCGATTTCAGCGATCGTCAGACTGGCGCAGCTCCGGGATTTCGGCCGGGTCGTAAATACCAGTTATCTCAAGCACGGGCCGGTCCTCCGCCTGCCATTCACGGACGATGAGCACCAGCGACCCACTCGGCCAGATCGTGAAATCACGGAACAGCGAATCGCGATCACGCCCTTCGTTTATTACCTGCCATCTGTTGTCCCAGTCCCCGTGCATGATCCCATGCAGGACCTCGATGACGAGCTCCAGCTCACCCCGTTCAGCCCCATCCGAGCACAGCCATCTCGCCAGAGCCTGACGGGTGCGCGGATGAAACCGGAACCTCGCCATCGCCACTCCATCGGATCACCGAGCACCTCGTCCTCGCCGAATCGGTCACCGACGCACTTCGACTCGCAGCGGAGTTCCCCGATGCTTCCACATATGCCGGGACGCCATGCGAACACGGGGTCGCGACAAGCATTCTTCGCGAGACCTACACGAGGGTCAACGTATCCGGACGGCTTGAGAACAAAGACCGCCAGATAAGCATTACCAGAAATACTCGCACCCCGAAGGGCGCGCATGCTCTCGATGGCCGCCCTCGCCCACTGCACCGCAGTGCCCACAGAAGAAACAGACCGAAAACAAAAAACACCTTCGCATACTCCTGATTCGGTTACGCCCGATCCGGGATCGGGGCGACGCTGCGCCTTCCCAGCGCGAGCACCTCACCGAGGGGTGCGGGAAGGCGTAGTCGCTCGACGCGCAGGGCGCACCGGAGCACGGCGGTCGGCCGCTTCGCCTCGCGGACCGACGGCCGCCACCGCGTAGCCGGGTCGGGCTGGCGCTCCCTGAAGATGATGGTCACCGGGGGTTCTTCGCCCCGTCCCTCCGGATAGTCCTTGCCGTCCTGGTGTCGGGCGCGACCGGGCGGGCCTCGCCGTACCCGACGGTCCTGGTGCGCACGCCGGGGACCAGCCGGGCGGGCTCCTTTTCGACCGCGTCGGTGTGCCTGCGCGAAAGGCGCAGGTTGTCGGCTGCCGAGCCGACCGCGTCGGTGTGCCCCTCGATCACGACCACGCCCTCGACGTCCGTCAACCGGTCGGCGAGAGCGGCCTTTTGGCGCCGGGCCGTCTCGGTGAGCTCGGCCTTGCCGAACGCGAACAGCACGTCCGAGGAGATCGGCACGAGGTCCGGTCGCCGTCCCGCGTCTCCACCTCCGACCGCTCGGTGGGCAGCCGCGGTTCGCGCACGTCATGCCAAGAAGTGGCCGGACAATCTCGCAGCAAGAGCTTCCGCCGACGGCGACGCCGTCCGGTGTCGCCGATCTCGCGTGTCCCGATGCGCTCCCTACGCCTGGACCTTCACCGGGCCGATCGAGGCCCGGCTCACGGTCTGCCGCCCTGGCCCCGGTTTCGTACGCGTGACGAGGACCAGACGGGGTGGATCCCCGATTCAGCGCGCGTTTCACCGGCCGGTTCGGCGAACGTCGCGTAGTGAACCCCAGCGGCGCGGAAATCCGAGAGGCACGCAATGCCCAGACGTGCCCCGAGCCACGGTGATCCACGGATCGGCGCGGCCAGGGCGAGCGGACGGCGGACGAGTCGGCCTGTAGGCCGGGTTCTGTAGTTCCGCTCGCGCGGAACCGGCGGCCATCCCTCTAGGACCGTCGTTGCCGACGGCCTCAAGCGGTCTACCCGCGCGGCATCGGGCGGGCCACCCTCAAGCGCCGCGCGCGGGATCCCGAGGGATCCCTTCTTGACCTTGCTCCGGGTGGGGTTTACCTAGCCGCCCGTGTCACCACGGACGCTGGTGGTCTCTTACACCACCCTTTCACCCTTACCTCCTGGCTCACGCCGGAGGCGGTCTGCTTTCTGTGGCACTTTCCCGCGGGTCACCCCGGGTCGGTGTTACCGACCACCCTGCCCTGTGGAGCCCGGACCTTCCTCGGCGGGGCCTCCGCGCGGAGGACCCCGACGCGGCCGCCCGGCCGGCTCGTCCGCCGTACGACCCAGATTAGTGGATCTGCCGCGATCCCCCTTACCGGGCCGTCATCACCCCCTAACGCCGGGGCGCGCGGCGAGGCTTCCCCGCCCGGTGGCCGGTCCGCGGTCAGCGCAGGTGCGCGGTGTCGTTGATCGAGCGCACCACCGCCGGGCCGTCCGCGTAGTAGTCGACGACCGACAGGCAGGCGATGTCGAGGTGCATGCGGTGGAGCGCGGCGGGCGGGGCGAGGAGGGCGAGGCGCAGGATCGTCTTGATCGGCGTGACGTGCGAGACGACGAGGATCGCCCGGCCCGGATACCGGGCGACGATGCGCCCGACCGCGGCCTCCACCCGCCGCGCGGCCTGCTCGAAGCTCTCCCCGCCGGGAGGCGCCACGGCGGGGTCGGCGAGCCAGGCGGTGAGCAGGTCCGGCCAGCGGCGCTGGATCTCGGCGAAGGTGTGCCCCTCCCAGGCGCCGAAGTCGGTCTCCCGCAGGCCCTCATCGACCACGACCTGCACGCCGGTGGCGGCGGCCACCGCCTCCGCGGTCTGCAGGGCCCGCTTGAGCGGCGAGCTGACGATCACGTCGATCCGGTACGGCTCGCGCGACAGCCGGGCCGCCGCGGCCTCGGCCTGGGCGAGGCCCCGGGGCGTGAGCATCGGGTCGCCGATCCCGGAGAACCGCTTCTCCACCGACAGCGGGGTCTCGCCGTGGCGGAGCAGCAGCAGCGTGGTCGGCGTCCGCGCCGGCCGGGGCATCCACCCGGTGCCCGCGGCCCGGGGCGAGGGGGTGGCCTCGGCCTGCGCGGCCGGGGCGGCGCCGGGCTCCGCGCCCGCGGCCGGGCGGGCGTCCTCGGCGTCCGCGCCGAGGCCGGGGATGGTCTCCGCGCGCACGCCCGCGCCCGCCTCCGTCGCCTCCTCCCCGGCGGCGACCCGGTCCGGCCCCTGGTCCGCGGAACGGGCCGGCGGCGTGCCGGACCGCCACGCGACGCCGCGGGCGGCGGCGTCCATCGCCTCGTTGGCGAGCCGGTCGGCGTGCGCGTTCTGCTCCCGCGGCACCCAGCGCCAGGTGACCCGGTACCGGCGGGCGAGCGCCGCGGCCTGCGCGGCGAGCGGGCGGATGTTCGCGTGCTTGACCTTCCACCGGCCCGACATCTGCTCGATGACGAGCTTGGAGTCCATGCGCACCTCGACCGGGACCCCCGCCTCCTCGCCGACCGCCGCGGAGAGCGCGGTAAGCCCGGCGATGAGGCCCCGGTACTCGGCGACGTTGTTCGTCGCGGTGCCGATCGCCTCGGCCACCTCGGCGATCACCGCCCCGGACGGGTCCTTCACCACCGCCCCGTACCCGGCCGGGCCCGGGTTCCCGCGGGCGCCGCCGTCGGCCTCGACGACGTACGGCGCCGCGGGCGAGGACGTCACAGCCCGGACTCCGGCGTGCGCACGAGGATGCGGCGGCACTCCTCGCAGCGCACCACCTCGTCGGGAGCGGCGGCCCGGATCGCGTTGAGCTCGGCGATGGACAGCACGACCTTGCAGCCCTGGCACCGGCCGTGCTGGAGCATCGCCGCGCCGACCTCGTACTGCTCGCGCAGCTTCTCGTAGAGGCCGAGCAGGTCCGGCGGGATCTCCCCGGCGACCTTGCCGCGCTTGTCCCGCACCTCCTCGAGCTCCCGGTCGATCTCGGCGAGCGCGGCGTCGCGGCGGGCGGCGATCGCGTCGAGGGCGGCGCTGAGCTCGTCACGCTCGGCGGTGAGCTTGCGCACCTGCGCGTCGGCCGCCTCGCGCCGCTCCATGATCTCCAGGACGACCTCCTCGAGGTCGTTCTGCCGCCGCTTGAGCGAGGCGATCTCGGACTGCAGGCTCGCCAGGTCCCGCGGCGAGGACACCTGTCCGGAGTCGAGTCGCTGCTGGTCCCGGGCGGCGCGGGCGCGCACCGACTCGACGTCGCTCTCCACCTTGGCCTGCTCCCGGGCGAGGTCGCCGGCCTCGGTCTCGGCGGCGATCACCTGGGTGGCGAGGCGCGCAAGGCGGGCGCTGGTCTCCTCGTACTCGGCCAGCTCCGGCAGGGTCCGGCGGCGGTGCATCAGCCTGTGGATGAGCAAGTCCAGCTCGGCGAGATCGAGCAGGCGCTTCTGTGCTTCCGGTGCCGCTTTCACAACTGGACCATCCATATATGCGACATGTACGGCGGGGGGCGGTGACGGCTACGGCAGCGAGTCCAGCCGCACCGGACTCGATGCGACGGCCGTCCACGCGTCGGTGACCTTATCCGAGACGCGCGTCTCTACCGTAGTCCCCTTCATGCCGAGCCTGGACGCGAGCCGGTTCGCGGCGTCGGCCAGCCACGGCCACTCGGTGGCCCAGTGCGCGGCGTCGATGAGGGCGGGGCCGTCGTTGAGCGCGGCCGCCTCCATGAACTCGCTGGCGGGGTGGTGCCGCAGGTCGGCGGTGAGATACACGTCCACCCGGGCCGCCCGCGCCACGTCGAGCAGCGAGTCCCCGGCGCCGCCGCACACCGCGATCGTGCGCACCATCCGGTCGGGGTCACCGGCGATGCGCAGCGGCCCGGCCGTGGCGGGCAGGCCCTTCGCGGCGAGCTCGGCGAACTCGCGCAGCGGCATGCGCTCCGGCAGCTCGCCGATGCGGCCGAGGCCGCGCCGGGTGTCGTCGGGCCGCGGCTGCAGCGGGCGCAGCGGGCCGACGAGGCCCACCGCCCAGGCCAGGGCGTCCGACACGCCGGGGTCGGCGACGTCGGCGTTGGTGTGCGCGGTGTAGAGGGCGATGTCGTTCTTGATCAGCCTGTGGATCACGCGGCCCTTGACGGTGTTGGCCGCGACGCTGGTCGTCCCGCGCAGGTAGAGCGGATGGTGGGCGACGATCAGGTCCGCGCCCCACTCGATCGCCTCGTCCACCACCGCGGCGACCGGGTCGACCGCGAACAGCACGCGCCGCACGATCTGACCCGGGTCCCCGCACACGAGTCCGACTGCGTCCCAGGACTCCGCCCACGCGGGGTCGTACAACGATTCGAGCTCAGCCGTCACGACGGCAAGGGTTGATCCGGCCACCTGCGACAGCCTATCGCTCACCGCCTCACCTTCCCGTCAACCGCTCCACCGGTTCGCCAAATCTTGGCGCATCGCCTGCGGACCTGGCGGCCGGTCCGCGGACGTCGGCCCGCGGGACCGGCCGACCGGGTTTGTGCCCGGCGCTTTCGTGAAAACCCTTCTTATCGGCGACATCCCCCCGTCGCGAGCGGTGGTCGCGAGGTAGCGGTGCGGGGGGATGCCGTGATCGTGGACAGGTGGCGGCGCTTGTCGCTACGAGCCCGGCTGACCGTGCTCAACGCCCTCGCCCTCGCCGTGGCCGCCCTGGTCCCGCTCGCCATCGCGCTCGGCCTCATCTCCGCCCGGACCGAGGACCGCATCATCGAGGAGCTGCGGGGCATCGCGCGCCAGGTGGCCGGGGAGCTCCGGCAGGGGTACGCGCCGCGGCCGGTGCCGTCCGAGCTCGTCGACGTGCAGGTCGTGGACGCGCGCGGGCAGGTGGTGACCGCGAGCGCCGGGCTCGCCGGGCGCCCGCCGATGACGACCGTGCGGCCGTCGCGCCCGGACGTGCCCGAGCGCCTGCACCTGTGCGATCCCCCGATCACGGCCGGCGAGTGCCTGCACGTGGTCGCGCTCGCCGTCGACGTGCCGGGCGAGGTGCGGGTGACCGGCGGCGGCACGGTGCCGGGCGGCCGCTGGGTGGTCTACACGGGGACCCGGCGGCGCCACTACCCCCCGCCGTACGCCGAGGTGCTGGTCACGGCCACCCTGCTGACGGTCGCGCTCAACGGGTGGCTCACCTACCGGGTGATCGGCCGGGTGCTGCGGCCGGTGCGGGTGATCCGGTCGGAGCTGGCCGAGATCACCACCACCGACCTGGGCCGGCGGGTGACGGTACCGGAGTCGCACGGCGAGATCGAGCAGCTCGCGCTCACCGTCAACCGCACCCTCGACCTGCTGGAAGGGCTCGTGGAGCAGCAGCGGCGGTTCGCCTCGGACGCCTCGCACGACCTGCGCAGCCCGCTCACCGCGATCCGGGCCCAGGTGGAGGAGGGCCTGCTCGCCCCCGAGGAGACCGACTGGGTCGCCACCGCCCGCGCGATCCTGGGGAGCGTGGACCGGCTGCAGGCGCTCGTCACCGACCTGCTCCTGGTCGCCACCCTGGAGGCGGGCGGGGCGGGCTCCCGCGACCTGGTCGACCTCGCCGAGCTGGTGCGGGCGGAGCTGGGGCGCCGCCCCCGCGAACCGCGGGTGCGGACCCGCCTGGAGCCCGGCGTGGTGGTCATCGGCGACCTGCAGCGGCTCACCCGGGTGCTCGCCAACCTGCTCGACAACGCCGAGCGGCACGCCAAATCGACGATCACGGTGACGGTGCGGCGCGAGCCGGACGCGGCCGTGCTGGAGGTGCTCGACGACGGCCCCGGCATCCCGCCCGAGCACCGGGAGGTGGTGTTCCAGCGGTTCACCCGGCTCGACACCGCCCGCAGCAGGGACGCGGGCGGCACCGGCCTCGGCCTCGCCATAGCCCGGCAGATCGCCGAGTCGCACGGCGGCACGCTCACCATCGAGGACAGCCTCAGCGGGGCGCGGTTCGTGCTCAGGCTGCCGTATCCGGAGAACGGCGACGAAGAAGCGTCTCCACCTCCGCGAACTGCCCGGGGGTGAGCGGCCCGTGCCGCAGCGTCCCGGCGTTCTCCTCGGCCTGGGCGACGGTGCGGATGCCGGGGATCGGCACGGTACGGCCGCTGCGGGCGAGCAGCCAGCCGAGCGCGCCCTGGGCGAGGGTGCGGCCGCCGGAGGTGAGGATCTCGCGGACCGCGTCGAGCCGGGCGAGCAGCTCCGGGTTCGGGCGGCCGTCGGCGAAGTAGGTCAGCCACTCCAGGTTCATCCCGCGCACGTCGTCGCCGGGCAGCCGGGACGCGGCGTCGAACTTGCCGGTGAGCAGGCCCATGGCGAGCGGGCCCCGGTTCACGCTCGCCAGGTCGTGGGTCTCGCACACGGCGAGGATGCCCGGCGCGTCGTCGAAGAGGTTCATCTGGTTCTGCACGGCGACGCAGTGCGGGCCCTTGGCGAAGGCGGCGATCCGGTCCGGGTCGTCGGTGCTCCACCCGTAGTAGCGGATCAGCCCCTCGCTCACCAGGTCCTCCAGGGTGGCGATGACCTCGTCGACCCGCTCCAGCGGCATGTCCCCCACGTGCAGCTGGTACAGGTCGATGTGGTCGGTGCCGAGCCGCTCCAGGGAGGCGCGGCAGGCCCAGCGGATGTACTTCGGCGAGACGTCCGTGCCGGTGAGGGTGCGGGTGGTCTCGTCGTACACGTTGCCGAACTTGGTGGCGATCACCACCTGGTCCCGGTGGCCGGCGATCGCCCGGCCGATGATGCGCTCGCTGTGCCCGCAGCCGTACGCGTCGGCGGTGTCGATGAACGTGATCCCGAGGTCGATCGCCCGCCGCAGCGCCGCGATCGACTCGTCGTCGTCCACCTCCCCCCAGCCGAGCGCCGCGCCGTCCGCGGCGTACATCGGGCCGCCGATCGCCCAGGCGCCGAAGCCGATCGCGCCGACCTCGATGCCGCTGCGGCCGAGCGTCCGCGTGGCAACGCTCACGGTGACTCCTCTCGCTTTCCGTCGGTCGGGTGGGTCGTCCGGCCCCCGACTGTGCCACCTGGAGTGCGCTCCAGGTCAACAGGTTTGCCCGGCAGCACGAGCAGCACGGCCACGACGGTGAGGGCGCCGCCGACGAACACCCGCCAGGTGAGCGGATCGCCGTACAGCACGACGGAGAACGCGGTCACCCACAGCGGCTGGGCGGCGAGGATGACCGCGGCGGGCACCGGGCGCACGTGCTGCTGGGCGAACGAGCGGGCGAGAAAGCCGAGGGCGCAGGCGACCAGCGCGAGGTGGAGCAGCACGGCCCAGTCGGCCGGGTCCTCCGGCAGCGTGATGCCGCCGGGCAGCGCCGCCACGCCGGTGATCGCCGCGATCGTGCCGAGCTGGATCACCGCGACCGCGTAGGCATCGCGGCGGCGGTGGCCGAGCACGAGCGCGTGCACCGCGTACAGCACCGCGGCGAACAGGGTCAGCACGAGCGCGGGCAGCGAGATGTGCGTGTCCTGCGCGTCCCGGAGCAGGGTGAACACGGTGAGCGCGGCGAGGGCCAGCCCGGCCGCGACCCACACCCGGGCGGCGATGCGGGCGCCCAGGAAGATCATGCCGAGCAGCGGGGTGATCACCACGTAGGTGCCGACGGCGAAGCCGGAGACCGTGCTCGGCAGCTCGTGCAGCGCGACCGACTGCGCGGTCTGGCCCGCGCCGAACAGCAGGCCGGCGAGGACCCCGGTGAGCCAGGTACGGCGCGGCAGCCCGGCCAGGCAGCCGGGCCGTACCGCGATGAGGGCGAGCGTCGCGATGGCGTAGCGCTCGGCGAGCAGGTCGGCGACGGGCACGCGGTGGATGAGATCCTTCGTCAGCGGGAACGCCGACCCCCATGCGGCGCTGACGAAGACGAGGAGAGCGGCCCCGAGCAACGGACGCGGGGCGGGTGGCGCTGCCATGGCGGCAGGATGACATTCACGGTGTGCAATGGTTCGCTGACATTGCGCACGCCAGTGTGGTCCTCTACCACTTGGGATGAAGAGTCATCCAGCCGGGTTGGCAACGGTCACCCCGCCACACCGGGAGTGGAGGGTCCGGTACGGTGTGCGGCGGCCGGGCCGGACCGGCACACGGAACGTGAAACCTGGGAACGGCGAGGCGGACGTGACGGCGGAGGCTCGGGCCCGCCGCGGGCGGCGCGGCCCACCCGGATCGCGGTACGGCGCGCGGGCTCAGTGCCCGGAACGACGAAAGGCCCGGAATGACGAAGGGCTTGTGCGATCCCGCGCGCTCCAGAACGGGACCGCACAAGCCCGGTGTCCGGCCCCGTCCGGCCGGACGTCTGGGGACATCGGCGCCCCCACGCCCCCTCTGCGGGAGCGCCGATCGAAACTTTCGTCAAGTTCCCGAATGTTTCGTGCACCGGAGGCTACGCAAACTCCGGGCCGCTCGTCAATAGGGTTGTCGATATTGCCTGCGTGACGTGGATGACCTCACGGTCACGGGGAGATCGATACGACGGTGAAGAGCGCGATCCGGCCCAGAGGGCCGGGTCCGAAAACTTTCGGATACACTTCTCGACATGCAGAAAAGGCGAGTGACCATCGCGCTGATCGCCGAGGAGGCCGGGGTTTCGATCCCCACGGTCTCCAAGGTCATCAACGGGAGGCCCGAGGTGGCCCCCGAGACCCGGCAGCGCGTCGAGCGTCTGTTGCACAAGCACGGCTACCAGCGGCGCACCGGGCAGGGGGACGGGCCGGTCGGACTCATCGACCTGGTCTTCGCCGAAATCGAGAGCCCGTGGGCGATGGAGCTGATCCGCGGCGCCGAGCAGGCCGCCCACGAGGCCGACGCCAGCGTGGTCATCTCGGTCCTGCACACCCACGCGGGGCCCGGCCGCGACTGGGTGGACCGCATCGCGGCCCGCCGTACCGACGGGGTGATCATCATCGGCTCCCGGCTGTCGGCGCGGCAGAGCGGGCAGCTCACCGCCCGATCCATCCCGTTCGTCACCGTCGACCCGGAGGGCGAGCCCGCTCCGGGCGTGCCGTCGGTCGGCGCGACCAACTGGAATGGCGGCCTCGCCGCCACCCGCCACCTGATCGAGCTCGGCCACCGGCGGATCGGCATGATCGGCGGGCCCGCCGACATGCTGTGCAGCCGGGCCCGGATCGACGGGTACAAGGCCGCGCTGGAGACCGCCGGCATCCCGATCGACCCCGAGCTCATCCGGTACGGGGACTTCCTCGTCAACTCCGGCCACGACCACGGCCACGCGCTGCTCGACCTCGACGACCCGCCGACCGCGATCTTCGCGGGCAGCGACCTGCAGGCGTTCGGCGTGTTCGAGGCCGCCCGGCAGCGCGGGCTGCGGGTGCCCGACGACCTGAGCGTGGTCGGGTTCGACGACCTGCCGCTCGCCCGCTCGGCCTGGCCGCCGCTCACCACCGTGCGGCAGCCGCTGCAGGAGATGGCCGCCCTCGCCACCCGCATGGTGCTCACCATGGGCCGTGGCGGCAAGCCCGAGCCGTCCCGGGTCGAGCTCGCCACCGACCTGATGATCCGGGAGAGCACCGCCCCGCCCAGGCGGCGCTGAGCCGTCCCGCCGCAGGCCGTGGCCCGCCCCGCACGGCCGCACCGGGGCCTTTCGCCGCGCTGTGCGATCTTTTTGGCGAGACGGGGCGCCGATCGCGAACGCCCAGGTCACGGGCATGATTGCCGCACCGTGCCCGGGACCTGTGTCCGGGATCGCGGCACTTTGCCGCATCGCTCGCTCAGGAGTCGGCAGTAGGCTCTGCCGCATGAAGCTGCGCGGCGGACGCCGACCGGCGATCGTGCTGGTCGTGCTGATGCTCCTCGCCACCGTCGGATGGGTGCTGTGGCCGTCCGGCCCGGAGGTGCGGGGCGAGGATCACACCATCACCGTCGTGGACGGGCCCTCGGACGACCAGCGGGTCACCATCGACGCCACGTTCTTCCCGCCGGCCGGCGGCGGACGCGGGCCGCTCGTGCTGCTCGGCCACGGGTTCGGCGGCAGCAAGCGGAGCGTGCGCGAGCAGGCGATGCTGCTCGCCCGGGAGGGGTACGCGGTGCTCACCTGGTCGGCCCGCGGCTTCGGCCGCTCCACCGGGCAGATCGCGCTCAACTCCCCCGACTACGAGGTCAAGGACGTCAAGCAGCTCATCGACTGGGCGGCGCGGCGACCCGAGGTGGTGCTCGACGCGCCCGGCGACCCGCGGGTCGGCATGACCGGCGCCTCGTACGGCGGCGCGATCGCGCTCATGACCGCCGCCTACGACGAGCGGGTGGACGCCATCGCCCCGATGATCACCTGGTACGACCTCGCCGACGCGCTGTTCCCGAACGCCGCCGGGGGCGGCCCGGAGAACGGGGTGTTCAAGCGCATGTGGGCGGGCCTGTTCTTCAACCGGGGCGGCGGCACCCCGTCGATCAGCGGCGTCGGCGGCCTCGGCGGCGCAGCGGGCGGCACAGGGGACGGCCCAGGAACCGGTACCGACGACGGGAACGAGGCGGGCCGCGACGCGGCGGACGACCGGGCGCGCGACGGGGCCGGGCCGGACGGATCCGGGCGGGCCACCCCGTCCGCGCCGCGCGGGCAGGGCGGCCCGCCGACCGAGCAGGAGGTGCGCTGCGGGCGGTTCCTGCCGGAGATCTGCGAGATCTACCGTCAGGTCGCGGAGACCGGCAAGGCCACGCCGGAGGCGGTGGAGCTGCTGCGCCGGTCCAGCCCGATCTCGGTGGAGGGCCGCATCCGGGTGCCCACGCTGATCATCCAGGGGCAGCGCGACTCGCTGTTCCCGCTCTCCCACGCCGACGCGAACGCCCGCGCGATCGCCGCCACCGGCGCGCCGGTCCGGGTGGCCTGGTACGCGGGCGGCCACGACGGCGGCGACGCCGAGACCGAGTGGGTGGACGAGCAGATCCTCGCCTGGTTCGACCGCCACCTCAAGCGCACCGGCGGGGACGACGGGGCCGGCGCGGGGCCGTCCTTCACCGTCACCCGGGACGGCGGCCGCGACCCCGGCACCCGGCGGCGGGTGCTCGTGCACGCCGGCTCCGGCCGCTACCCGGGGCTCGCCGGCACCCAGACCCGGCGCATCCCGCTCGCGGGCCCGGACCAGCCGGTGGCGGTCCCGCCGGGCGGCTCCCCCGCGGCGATCTCCGCGGTGCCCGGGCTGGGCGGCCTGGCCGGCGGGAACGGCGGCGACCTCGGCCTGTCGGTCGACATGCCGGGGCAGTTCGCGGCCTTCGCCTCCGCGCCGCTGAGCCGGCCGCTCACCGTGACCGGTGCGCCCACCGTCCGGCTGCGGGTGTACGGCGAGGGCGAGGTGACGCTGTTCGCCAAGCTCTACGACGAGACCGCGCCGGGCCAGGTGACGCTGCCCGAGGGCCAGGTGGCGCCGTTCACGGTGCGGGCGAGCGAGTCCGGCACCGACGTCGCGGTCACGTTGCCCGCGATCGACCACACCTTCGAGGTGGGCCACCGGCTGCGGCTCGTGGTGAGCACCACCGACATGGCGTACGCGAACCCGACCAAGGCCGCGGTGCACCGGGTCGGGCTCGCCGAGGCCGCGGTGACCGTGCCGCTCGCGCCGGAGCTCGCCGCGCCCGCCACCGGCCCGGACGCCTGGACGTGGGCGCTGCCGCTCGCCGCGGTCGCGGCCGCGGCCGCGATCCTGCTCGCCGGGCGGCGGCGCCGCCGCGACGACCGCGACGCCGACCCCGAGCTGCGCGACGTGCCTCTGGTGATCACCGGCCTCACCAAGCGGTACCGGGACGGCGAGTTCGCGGTGCGCGACCTGTCGTTCCGGGTCGAGCGCAACCAGGTGCTCGGCCTGCTCGGGCCGAACGGCGCGGGCAAGACCACCACGCTGCGCATGCTGATGGGGCTCATCCACCCCGACGCGGGCGAGATCCGCATCTTCGGCCACCGGGTCACGCCGGGCGCGCCGGTGCTGTCCCGGCTGGGCTCGTTCGTGGAGGGCCCGGGGTTCCTGCCCCACCTGTCCGGCCGCGCCAACCTCGAGCTGTACTGGCGGGCGACCGGACGCCCGCTCGCCGACGCCCACCTGGACGAGGCGCTGGAGATCGCCGGGCTCGGCGCGGCGCTCGACCGGCCGGTGCGCACCTACTCGCAGGGCATGCGGCAGCGGCTCGCCATCGCCCAGGCGATGCTCGGCCTGCCCGACCTGCTCGTGCTCGACGAGCCGACGAACGGCCTCGACCCGCCGCAGATCGCCGAGATGCGCCGGGTGCTCACCCGGTACGCGGCCGGCGGCCGTACCGTGATCGTCTCCAGCCACCTGCTCGCCGAGGTCGAACAGACCTGCACGCACGTGGTGGTGATGCATCGCGGGCGGCTGGTGGCGGCCGGGCCGGTCGGCGAGCTGCTCGGCTCCGCCGCGGAGAACGGCACGCGGGGGCGGCTTGAGGACGTGTTCCTGGACCTGATCGGGGAGAAGGCATGAGCGGCGCGGCCCGGGCCACATCACCTGACATGACGAGCACCGGCCCGACGGACGACCCGAAGCGGGCGACCGGCGCCCCGGGCGGCGGCGACGGCGCGGCTAGTGGCTACGCGCCCCGGCACACCCTGCCGCTGCGGGTGGAGATCGTGCGGCAGCTGCGGCGGCGCCGTACCGCGGTGATGTTCGGGCTGCTGCTCGCGCTGCCGTGGATCCTCGTGGTGGCGTTCGAGCTCGGCCCGGCCGGGCGCCAGGGCGGGCTGCGGCTGTCCGACCTCGCCACCCAGAGCGGGCTCAACTTCGCCGCGTTCTGCCTGTCGGTCTCGGCGAACTTCCTGCTCGTGGTGGCGGTGGCGCTGTTCTGCGGGGACACCGTGGCGAGCGAGGCGAGCTGGTCCTCGCTGCGCTACCTGCTCGCCGCGCCGGTCCCCCGGGACCGGCTGCTGCGGCAGAAGCTGATCGTCGCGCTCGGCTTCTCCGCGGCCGCGGTGGTCTGCCTGCCGGTGATGGCGCTGCTCGCCGGCACGCTCGCGTTCGGCTGGAACGACGTCATCGTGCCGGGCACCGGCGAGACCATCCCCGCGCTCGACGTGCTGCCCCGGTTCGGCATCGTGATCGGGTACGCGCTGGTGAGCCAGCTCGTCGTCGCCGCGCTGGCGTTCCTGCTCTCGGTGAGCACCGACTCGCCGCTCGGCGCGGTCGGCGGCGCGGTCGGGCTGGTGATCGTGAGCACCATCCTGCAGGCGGTGGACACGCTGGGCTCGGTGCGCGAGTTCCTGCCCACGTACTGGAACACCGCCTGGCTCGACGCCCTCGCGCTCGACATGGACTTCACCGGCATGATCAAGGGCACGTCGGTGTCGGTCACCTACGCGGCGATCCTCATCGCGTTCGCATTCCGCCGCTTCCGGCGCAAGGACGTCGTCTCCTGAATACGTCTCGGGAACGCGCCTCGGGAATACGGCCCCGGGAATGCCGCGCGGAACGCGTTCCCGAATTTTTCTCGTCGCCGCCGGAGAAACGGGCCGGCGCCGCCGCGGCGCCGGCCCGTTCCGGTATGATGACGTGGCTCTCGACGGTATTTCGGGCAGGCCGCGGCACCGGGCCGACCGGGCACGCCGCAAGAAGTCACCGGAACCGGCAAATAGGATGGCCCGTTAATTTCACCGGTCAACCGGCACGTGTTTCACGCCGACCAGTGTGGCGGGCGTTCCTCCAGCAGACGCGCGGTGTCGTCCTCGGGCTCGTCGTCGGCCCAGCCGAGATCGTCATCGCTCAGGTCCACCGGACGCAGCTCGTCCGGCACATGGGCTGTCACGCCGACCAGGATAGCGAACGGCCCGCCACCGCGCGGGAATGCATCACTCCGAGGACAAGAAAACCGACATCGGGAAGATAAGAGGGAATCCACTCCCCTGCTCTGCATAGGGTCGTATTCGGCCCGTGGTGAGTACCATGCCTGTGCAGGAGTGCCACGCAGACGCCGAACGCGACCCCCGGGGGCGGCCATGGTCTCGCCGACAGGATGGAGCCACGACGGCAACCTGCCAATGGAGCTGACCGGCTTCGTGGGCCGGACACGCCTGCTGGCGACCATCACCCGGCACCTTTCCGAGCGGCGGCTGGTCACGGTCACCGGCATCGGCGGCGTCGGCAAGTCCCGGACCGCGCTGCGGGTCGCGCACGAGGTCCGCTCCGGCTTCCCCGACGGCGTCTGGTACGTCGACCTGTCCCGGCTCCAGGACCCCGGGATGGTGCCGCAGGCGGTGATCTCGGCGCTCGGCCTCGGCGACACCCACCGCCCGGAGACCGAGGTGCTCGCCGAGTGGGCCGCCGACCGCCGCCTGCTGCTCGTGCTCGACGCCTGCGAGCACCTGGTCGCCGAGTGCGCCCGGCTGGTGGAGGAGTTACTCAGCCGGTGCGCCGAGCTGCGCGTGCTGGTGACGAGCCGCCAGTCGCTCGGCGTGCCTGGCGAGCACACCGTTCCGGTGCCGCCGATGGCGCTGCCCGGCGACGACCCGGAGGAGAGCCCGTATGACAACGAGTCGGTGCGGCTGTTCGCCGAGCGCGCCTCCGCCGTCGTGCCCGACTTCACGGTGGACGCCTCCAACATCGAGATCGTCTGCGAGCTGTGCCGCCGCCTCGACGGCATCCCGCTCGCCATCGAGCTCGCCGCGTCCCGGCTGCGCACGCTCTCGCTCCGGCAGATGCTCTCGCTGCTCACCGACCGGTTCAGCCTGCTCACCGGCGCGAGCCGTACCGCGCTGCCGCGGCACCGCACGCTGCGGGCGGCGATCGGATGGAGCCACGAGCTGTGCGAGCCGGGCGAGCGGCTGCTGTGGGCCCGCGCGTCGATCTTCGCGGGCGACTTCGACATCGAGGCCGCCCGGAAGGTCTGCGCCGGGGACGGGCTGCCCGAGGAGCAGATCATGGACCTGCTCGGCGGGCTGGTGGAGAAGTCGATCCTGCTCAGCACCGCCGACCCGACCACCGTGCGGTACCGGCTCATCGACACGCTGCGCGAGTACGGCCTGGAGTGGCTCCGGGAGCTGGGCGAGATCGACCGGATCCGCGCCCGGCACCGCGACCACTTCCTCGACCTCGCCGAGCGGGCCGAGCAGGCCTGGTCCGGCCCGCAGCAGGTGGAGTGGTTCCTGCGGGTGCGCCGCGAGCGCGACAACTTCCGCGCCGCGCTCGACTACTGCCTCAGCGACCCGGCCGAGGTGCCGGCCGGGCTGCGGATGATGTCGTCGCTGTGGTTCCTCTGGGCGGCCTGCGGCTTCACCCGGGAGGGGCGGGTGCTGCTGGAGCGCACGATCGCCATGGCGAAGCCCAGCCCGGAGCGGTGCAAGGCGCTGTGGGTGCTCTCCTACGTGTGCAGCGCGCAGGGCGACCTCGCGGGCGCGGTCAAGTACGCCCGGGAATGCGAGGAGCAGGCCCTGCTCGTCGGCGACCACCGCGCGATCATCCTCGCCACGAAGATGCTCGGCACGGCGGCGCTGCTGCAGAACGACCTGCCCCAGGCGCAGGCCTACCTGGGCGTGGCGATCGAGCTCTACCAGGGCGGCCGGATGCTCAACCCCGGGCTGCTGCCGGCGATCGTCGAGCAGGCCCTAGTCCTCCACCACCAGGGCTCCCACGCCGAGGCCGAGGACCTGCTCAACGACTGCCGGCAGCTGTGCGAGGAACGCGGCGAGAAGTGGCTGCTGTCGTACGCGCTGTGGGCGATCGCGCTCACCCAGCAGGCGGTCGGCCGGATCGCCGAGGCCGTCGCGAACGCCAAGGAGTCGATGCGCATCAAGCGGATGCTGCACGACGTGTTCGGCGTGCTGATGGCGATGGGCACGCTCGCCGCGCTCGCGGTCGACGAGGGCGACGCCGAGCGGGCGGCGATGCTGCTCGGCGCGACCGAGGCGAACTGGCGCCGGTACGGGAGCGTGCCGCGGCTCGTCGTCGACGACCGGGAGCGGTGCGTGAAGGAGTGCCAGAAGGTGCTGGGCGAGGAGGTGTACCGGCGCACCTTCGACGCGGGCGCGCGGATGACCCTCGACGAGGCGATCAAGTTCGCGGTGAACAACGAGCCGCCGCGGCCGACCGGGCGGCACGCCCGCCTCTAGCGCCGCCCGGCGTCCCGCCGCGGCGACCCGGCCCGGTCAGGGTGACCGGTAGCGGGAGCTGGCGAGGGCGTAGGCGATGTGGCCGCTCACCCAGTGCTGCAGGCCCTCCACGAAGTCGATCACCTCGCGCGGCGCCCAGGCCCGCACCAGGCCGTCGAGCTCCACCATGCGGTCGATGGCCCGGTTGTGCATGGCGAGGACCTCCCCGAGCGCCTCCTCCTCGGTGTGGCCGCGGTGCGCCACGAGCACGTTGATCAGGTTGTGCCGGGCCCGGTCGTGCCGCTGCTCCTTGGCGTAGGAGAAGATGTCGTTGTCCCAGACCACCAGGTCGTAGCAGAGCTGGGTGAGCTCGCGCACCTGCGGGTGCATCCACTGCTCCGGGGTGAGGTGGAAGCGGCCCGCGATGTCGATCAGCGTGACCACCGGGGGCATGGCGCCGGTACGGCGGCGCATGAAGACGTAGTCGTCCACGCTGGGCACGACGTCGGCCTCCCGGTTGGCGGCCTCCCACACCTGGGCGTAGAGGTAGTCGCGGGTGGCGCAGCACCACCGGTCGAGCTGGTCGGGGCGGGCGTGCGCGGCGACCCGGTCCTTGATCTCCAAAAGCGTGCGGGCGTAGGGCGAGCGGAACTGCGCGGGCGGGGCCAAATCGTCGATCACCCGCAGCAGCTCCGGCAGCTCGCGTACGAGCACGCCGGGGCGGCGGCCGTGCCGTACCGACTCGCAGAAGCCGTCGTCGAAGGCGAACAGCCACATGCACCAGTCGGTGACGAGCCGGAGCATCTCCCGGTCCACCCGCGGGTAGGTGCGGGCGGCGAGGTCACCGAACCGGGCCCGCCGGTACCGTTCGACGGTCTCGGCGTCGGGCAGCATGCCCGACGCGCACAACCAGGCGAAGCTTTCCCGCTCGATCTCGTCGACGTGCGGGTTGATCTCGCTGGGAAACGGGCAGGGTATGGCCGGAATCGGCAAGGAAACGGCTGCACGCCCCGACGTGGCTGTCATCGGCCAATAATGCACCACGATCGGCCTTGAAGCCAGAATGACATAGAATCGCTATAAATCACGATATATCACTAAAGAGGGCTATTATGTCCTGATCCTCCAGTTATGGGCGGTGTTTGTGCCCGGAGGCGCGTCCGCCCGGTCCGGCGCCGTGCCGGCGACCAGCGGCCGGTACCCTGATCGATACCGTGACCTCCGCCGTGACCTGCACGGATGCCGCCACCGCGAGCGGCCCGGACCGGTCGCCCCGGTCGGCTCGGGTGGCCGCCGACGACCTCGGCGCCCGGCGCACCGCCCCGTCCCGCGGCCTGCCGGCCGGGCCGGGCCGACGTCGCCCGCCGCCCGCGCGCGGCGTCCGGCCGCGGCGGAAACGGCCTGTTCACGACCGATTTCGCTGCCCGATCCGACCCCACGCTCCCATGCTGCCATCACCACCACATCGATAGGGTTAAGGAATTCCTCAGGGCCGCCACAGGTTCACCCGGGAGAGAGACAGGCGGACCCCCGACGCTCCGGCACCGGAGCTCCTGGCAAGGCCCCGTTCACCCAACCGGGCTCGGCTGTAGAAGACAGGAAGGACACAAGGTGTTCGACCCGACGGATCTCTACCGGCTCGACGAGGACATCCCCGAGCTGACCGATCCGGTGCTGCTCTACCACTTCGATGGTTTCGTGGACGCCGGCGCCACGGGTCGCCTCGCCATGGCCCACCTGCTCGCCAAGCTGGACAACCGGGTCATCGTGACGTTCGACCACGACCGCCTGCTCGACTACCGGTCACGACGGCCCATCATGATCTTCGAGACCGACCGGTGGACCGCCTTCGACACGCCCCGGCTCGCCATCCACCTCGTGCACGACCTCGAGGGCAGGCCGTTCCTGATCATGACCGGCCCCGAGCCGGACCGGGAGTGGGAGGCGTTCGTCGGCGCGGTACGGGCGCTGGTCGACCGGTTCCACGTCTCCCGCCTGGTGACCACGCACGGCATCCCGATGGCGGTGCCGCACACCCGCCCGCTCGGCCTCACCCCGCACGGCACCAAGCCGGAGGTGCTGCAGCCGCTCGCCGGGCGCGGCATCAGCCCGTTCGGCCGGGTGCAGGTGCCGGGGAGCGTGGCCGCCCTCATCGAGTACCGGCTCGGCGCCGACGGGTACGACGCGGTCGGCCTCGCCGTGCACGTGCCGCACTACCTCGCCCAGGCCGAGTACCCGCAGGCCGCGGTCACCGCGCTGGACGCGATCAGTCTCTGCACCGGCCTCATCTTCCCGATGGACGAGCTGCGCGCCGCGGCCGCCAAGACCACCGCCGAGATCCAGGAGCAGATCCAGGCCTCCGAGGAGCTCGCCACCGCGATCAAGGGCCTGGAGCAGCAGTACGACGCGTTCACCGGCGGCGCCCAGCGCGACGACCTGCTGGAGAACATCCGGGTGCCGACCGGCGAGGAGCTCGCCGCCCAGTTCGAGCGCTTCCTCGCCGAGCGCGAGGAGCGGGACTCCTGACCCCCGGCCGGGCGCGTCCGAGGTGATCGCCTCACGCTTCGGCCGTGCCGCGACCGCACTTCGAGCGTTCACCGGGCCGGGCACGCGGAGCGCGCAACGTGCGCCCCGCAGGCGAGGGCCGCAGGCCGAGCGGCGGCCGGCATCGCTCCCGGGCCCGCCGGTTCCGCACCGCATGCTCGCCGCGGGTGACGTGCCCGGCGACGGCCGTCACGCGTGACGCCGGGGAGCACCTGCCGCGACCCCGCCCGCGGCGGGCGGCCCCCGGCAGGTGGAGTCGCCGGGCGTTCCCGAGCGGACGGTGACCCCGCGGCCCGCCGTCGCCCCGTATTCCATACGACTCCGGCCGGCGCCCCGCCGTACGTCCCGGCCGGATCCGCGGCCGACGCCGGCCTTTCCGGCCGGCTTTCCCGGGCCCGCGACCCGGGTGATCGTTTTCCGCCGCCGCCCGATCCCCGCGGCCGGGCCGACGCCGCCGACCGAGCGGTTCAGGGCGTGATATTCGCCCCATTTAAGTTATTCATCCCGAATTTGCGGAAAAGATTCTCAAACCGCGCGAGCCGACCGTACCGCGAAGAACCATCCACCCGGTCGTGTTCGTTGACACACGTGAACCGTGTAGCGGCGTCAGGCAATCGATGAGACGACCTGAGGCGGGGAGGTCAGGTCAGGTGGAGGACGGCGAGGTACCCCGGCCGGCGTTCGACCCCGACATACCCGAGGAGACGGCCCGGCGGCTGAGCGAGCACGAGCGCCTGCTGCGGCGGGTGCGCGACGGGTGGACCCCGCACCCGTTCTACCCGACGCGGATCCCGCTGTTCGGCGCCATGGCCGTCACCCTGCTCATCGTCGTCAGCACGTTCATCCTCGCGATCACCGCGGCGGGCGGCGGCGGCCTGCACGCGGACGACTTCGCCTCCGCGCTCGTCTTCGGGCTCACCTTCTCCGGCGGCTTCTTCGGCATCGCCGCCACCGTCGAGCTGCTGCCGAACCTGCCGGAGGTGAAGCTGAGCCGGGACCTCCGGTACCTGGCCGAGCGCCGCGACGGCTTCGTGCTCCCCTCGGACCTCGACGAGCGGACCCGCCCGCTGCTGCTTCGCGCCCAGCGGGCGGCCGACGCGGTGCTCTCCTCGGAGATCGCCAAGCACGGGATGCTCGACACCACCCTCAACGCGGTACGGCTGCGCGAGGAGACCTGGCAGATCGCCCGCCGCCTCGCCGAGCTCGCCCGGCTCACCGCCGACTACGAGGCGATCGTGGGCGACACCGCGGTGCCCGGCGAGCTCGCCCACCCCTACCGGCCCTTCGAGGAGACGCTGCGGTCCACCCTCACCGCGCTCACCGCCCGGGTCGAGGCGCTCGAGGACTACGCCGAGAAGGTACGGCGGGCCGACCGGCACTTCGAGGTCTACCGGGCCATGGAGCGCCTGCGCGAGCACCACCCCCGCTTCGAGCGGCTCCGCGCCGAGATCGCCGCCGACGAGGCGGTCGGCACCGGCACCGGCGAGCTCGGAAGCGAGGTGGAGCAGGTGGAGCTCCGGCTGCGGGAGAGCATCGACGAGGCCCGGCAGGCCGCGGGCTACCTGCTCGACACGGCCCGGACGCCCACCCCCATCCTTCCTCCCGCCCCGGCGCCCCAGCGGGACCAGGCACCGGCGACCCGCGCGGAGCACCGGCCGGATGCGCCCGGCGGCGGAGGACCGGAGGACGCCCCGGCGCAGCGGTGACCGCGGGCGATCACCCTAGACCGGCCGGACCCCGCGCCACCTCGGCCGGCTTCCCGGCCAGGCCTCCCGCCCGGACGGGTCGGCCTTGGCCGCCCCGCCGCTCCGCGCCCGGCCGCCCGGACGCCGGGCCGTACCGGCCTCAGGAGCCCTGCTCCACGGCGTCGCCGGACGCCTCGCCCTCCCCCGGCCGGTTCGTGCCGCGCCGCCGGTGCGGCGACCGGCCGTCCCGGCGGCCGCCGAGCGCGGCCTCGGCGCGGTCGAGCACCTCGCGGGTCCGGGCGATGCCGCCCGCGTTGCCGATACCGGTGTAGATCTCGAGCGCCTTCGCCGCCGTGTCGCGGGCCTCCGCGGCGCGTCCGGCCTCGAGCAGGAAGGCGGCGAGGGTGCGCAGGCTGCGGGCCTGCCACCAGCGGTCGCCGAGCTCGGCGAACCGGTCCGCGGCCCGGCGCAGGGCGTCGATCGCCGCGGGCAGGCGGCCACGCCGGTGCAGGGCGTGCCCCTCGGCGTACTCGGAGCGGGCCACGCCCCACGAGTCGCCGAGCCGTTCCAGCATCTCCTTGGCGTGCTGCACGTGCCGGTGCTCCTGCAGCAGGTTCGCCGGGTTGCCGACGCTGCCGGCGGCGCGCAGCGCGCGGGCCTCCTCCCACGTCTCCTGCCGGTCGTGGAACGCCTGGATCGCGGACTGCAGGGCGCTTTCGGCGAGGGCGAACCTGGCGTTCGCCTCCCGGTCCTCGCCGCGCTCGCGCAGCGCCCGCGCCTCGGCGGCGAGCACCTCCCCGAGCACGCGCTGGGTCTGCGCCTCCGAGTAGCGGTTGCCGTTCCGCTGGAACACCGCGAGGGCCTGTTCCACGAGCTTGCGGGCCGAGTCGTGCTCGTGCTGGGCGAGCCGCAGCTCGGCGAGGTTGCGCTGGGTGCGGGCGCGCCACCACGGGTCGTCGAGCGCGTGGAACGCCGCGATCGCCTCGAGCAGGTGGGTCTGGCCCTGGTCGAGGTCGCCGGCGTTGAAGTAGGTCATGCCGATGGTGCGCATCGCCCGGGCCGCCCACCAGGTCTCGCCGAGCCGGTTGAAGATCTCCAGCGCCCGCTCGGCGTCGGCGCGCGCGTGCGCCGCGTTGCCGTAGTTGCCCGCGGCGGTGGCGCGTTCGAGCAGCGCGATGCCGATCGCGCGCTCGTCGCCGAGCTCCGTGGCGGCCGCGCAGGTGATCTCGGCGACGCCCTGCCAGTCGGCCCAGAAGGCCCGCATCGAGTGGCACAGCGAGCAGTAGGCCCGGCCGATGCGCCACGCCTGCTCCCACATGCGCTGCTCGCGGGCGAGGTGCACGGCGGCGAGCAGGCTCAGCCACTCGGCGGCGAACCAGTCCGAGGCCGCCGGCTGCCCTGCGGCCGCCCCGGCCGGGCGGCGCCGTACCCCGCTGCGGCTCCAGTCCTGCGGCCAGCGGGCGGTGGCGTACGCCTCGGCGCGGCGGCGGTACCCGGACAGGAAGCGCTCGATGGCGGCGCGGCGCACCGGCAGCGGATCGGTGCGCAACGCCTGCTCCCGCGCGTACAGCCGCACCAGGTCGTGCAGCCGGTACCGGGTCTGGCCGGTGACGTCGCTGCCGGAGGACTCGGCGAGCTGGGCGTCCACCAGCGCCTCGAGCTGGTCGGCCCCGTCGAGCTCGGAGGTGTCGAGCAGCGCGCCGGCCGCCCACGCGCTCACGTCGGGCACGGTGAGCAGGCCGAGCATGCGCAGCAGCCGCCGCTGCAGCTCGGTGCAGGCGTCGTAGGAGAGCTGCACCGAGGCGCGCACGCTCGTGTCGACCTGGCGGCCCACCTCCAGGTGGTCGAGGCGGTGCCGCTCGTCCCGCAGCCGGTCGGCGAGGTCGCGCGGCGTCCAGCCGGGCCGGGTGGCGAGGCGGCCGCCGCAGATGCTGATCGCCAGCGGCAGCCGGTCGCAGAGCCGTACGATCGCGCGGGCGGACTCCCGGTCGGCGTCGATCCGCTCCTCGCCCGCCAGCCGGCGCAGCAGCTCGACGCCCTGCTCCTCGGTGAACACGTCGAGCCGGATGTCGTGGTGGTTGCGCAAGAACAGCGGCCGCCGGGAGGTGACGATCACGGCGCAGCCGGGCTCGGGCGGGACGAGGTCCTGGACCTGCTCGGTGCTCTGCGCGTTGTCGAGGAAGATCAGGATCTTCCGGTTGCTGGTCCAGGTGCGCCACAGCGTCTGCAGCTCGCGCAACCCGCCGGGGTCGGTGGTGAGGCGGACGCCGAGGGCGCGCAGGAAGCCCGCGAGCACCTCCTCGGGCCGGATCGGGGCGCCGGACTCCCCCACGCCGCCGCTCAGGTCGAAGTAGAGCCGGCCGTCCGGGAAGTGCCCGGAGATCTCGTGCGCGAACCGGGTGGCGAGCGCCGACTTGCCCACCCCGCCGCGGCCATAGATCGTCAGCACCGAGGACGTGCCCGGGTCCCGGCGCCGGTGGGACGCGAACCACCGGTGGAGCTCGGCGAGCACCTCGTCGCGGCCGGTGAAGTGCGCGATGATCGGCGGGAGCTGGCTGGGCGCGGGCGCGCCGTCGCGCGCCCGTCCCTCCTCCCGCTGCTGCCGCGAGGTCGCCCAGGTCGTCAACCCCAGCAGCACGGAGGCGAGGGCGACGAGCAGGACCTGCACGGGCTTGGACAGGCGGTCGTCGAGGAGGTCGGTCGTGGCCGTGACCAGGATGCTGCCGAGCGCCGCGCACAGACCGGCGACCGCGGGGGCGGCGAGCGACTTCGCCACGCGACCCGGGCGCCTCCGGCCCCCCGTATTCCGCGACCGTCCGGGCATCGCTCACCTTCCGCCTCGGACCCGTACCCCCGTGACGCCCACGCTCGCCGTGTGATCCGAACGATACCGCCCCGGCGGTGGGCTTCGCCGCGGCATCGCGAAACCCGGAACGAAACCCGGAAATCGCCGCGACGCGCCCGATCCACGGACGAGCGGCCGCCGCGCGAGCGGGACACCGTGGCCGCGGCCTGCGGGTCGACCTGGCGCTCGGCCGCGAGCCGCCGGACGTGGCGGCGCCGCTCGAGGAGAGCGACCCGATCGCCGTCGGCACCGGCGGGCCCGCCGCCGTCGCCCGGCCTGCCGGCGGACGCGCGGCCTCGCCCGCGAGCAGGGGTACGGCGGCGCCGAGCCGGCACGGCGGCTCGCGGCCGCGGCCGCCGAGGGCGGCGCGCGGACGCCCGGCATGGCCGGCCGGGCCGCATCGGCCCGATCGCGCCGGGCGTGCGGGCCGGCGTCGCGGTGTGCGCCGTCGATCCGTGTGAGCCGTACCGTGCCCTGGCCGGAGGGGCCGGGGCGGTGCCCGGCACCCGTGATCGCCGGGCGGGCGGCCCGGCGGCGCGCCGGGGCTGAGCCGCGGCCGGTTGGGGTCAGCCGAGCAGGTGGGCGACGATCCGCGACATCGCCCCCGGCCGGCCCACGATCACCAGCCGGTCCCCCGGGCGGCAGGCGCGGCCGGGGTCCCGGCGGATCAGGCCGGGCTCGTCCTCGTGGATGACGCCGATCACCTCGGCCTCCTCCGGGTCGGGCACCTCGATCTCGGGGAGGCGGCGGCCCACGGCGGGCGAGGACGGGCCGATGGTGACCGTGCGCAGGTTGAGCGCCCGCACCGGCTGCTCGCCGTACTCCTCGTAGCCCTCGACCACGAACCGCATGCCGCTGAGGATCGCGGCGACCACGGCCGCCTCGGGGTCGCGGAACGTGGCCCGGGCGGTCGCCGCGTCGCTCCGCGGCGGGGTGATGGCGAGCTCGCGCGTCCCCGCGGCCGGGTCCGCGGCGACGCTGACGAGGGTGCCGTCGGCGAGCGTCACCGTGAACAGGTGCCGCCCGCCCGGCAGGCGGTGCTCGCGGACGTGGAGCTCGGGGGCGGTGGAGACGCGGGGCTTCATGACCATCCTCCTCGGCGGGTGGGCCCGGCCGGCGCGCGGGCGCGGCCGCGCGGCGGGGCGCGCGGCGCCGCCCGCCGATTACCCACCGTGCCGCGGATAAACCCGGCTGCGGCGCGCGGCGCGGGGCGGCGTGCGGCGGCCTAGAGTGCTCCTGGCGGCAGTCGATCGATGGGAGCGAGATGGCCGAACGAGCCGAACCCCTGGTCCGCGTCCGCGGGGAGGTCACGCTCGACGTGGAGCCGGAGATCGCCCGGCTGGTCGTGACGATCCGGGCGCAGGACCGGAACCGGCGCCGGACGCTGGACCGGCTCGCCGAGCGCCAGCGGGCGTGCCGCGCGCTCATCGACCGGTACGGGGAGGCGGTCGAGGACGTCGGCGCCTCGGCCGTGGTGATCACGCCGGAGCCGCGCGGCGGCCGCGGGGAGCGGATCCGGGCCTACCACGGGGCGGTCCGGCTCCGGGTCTCGGTGCGCGACTTCACCGTGCTCGGCGAGCTGGTCACCGAGCTCGGCGACGCGGAGATGGCCGCCGTGGAGGGCCCGAGCTGGGAGCTCCGGCCCGGCACGGAGGTGTACGGCCGGGCGGCCGAGCAGGCGATGCACGCCGCGCTCACCAAGGCGCGGACGTACGCGCACGCGCTCGGCACCGAGGTCACCGGCCTCGTGGAGGTCGCCGACATCGGCCTGTCCCACAACGCCGTCGGCTATCCCCCGCCGGTCCCGGTCGCCTACGCCGCGGCCGAGGCCGCCCCGCCCGTCCTCGACCTGGAGCCGCACCCGATCCAGGTGCACGCCGCGGTCGAGGCGACGTTCACCCTCGCCCCGCCGCCGCGCCTGTGACCCGGCGCCGGTGAGGGAGCACCGCCGGGCGCCCGTCAGGCGGCGAGCCGCCCCATCGCCTTGCGGACGCGCTTCTCCGAGATCGGGTACGGCGTGCCGACGGTCTGCGCGAACAGGCTGACCCGCAGCTCCTCGAGCATCCACCGGATGCGCACCACGTCCTCGTCCTCGCGCCGTTCCGGGGGCAGCCGGTCGAGCAGGTCGTGGTACTCGTCCTCCAGGTCGTGGACGACGTCCATGCACCTGGCGTCCCGGTGCGGGTCGTCGGGGAGCCGCTCCAGCCGCCGGTCGATCGCGCGGAGGTAGCGGAGCAGGTCGGCGAGCCGGTCGAACCCGGTGGCGGTGATGAAGCCGGGGTGGACGAGGCGGTCGAGCTGGTCCTCGACGTCCTCGAGGGCGGGGGCGAGCAGCGGGGCCGGGGTGGTGGCGGTCATCGACCGCAGCCGGGTGAGCGCCGCGTACCAGGCGGTGAGCACCCGCTCGGTCCGCGCCACGACCTCGGCCATCGTGTCGTACAGCTCGGCGCGCACGTGGTCGTGCAGCCGGGTGAACTCCTCGGGCGTCCAGGCCACGCCGCCCGCCTCGGCCATGAGCTTGTCCACCGCGCACGCGGCGCAGTCGTCGAAGAGCGCCACGGCCCCGCCGTGCGGGCTGCGGCTGAGCGCGAGCTTCTGCTGGTTGCTCAGCGTGCCGAGGATGCGCTTGGCCGGGGACGGGGTGACGAGCAGCAGCAGGCGGCGGGTGCCGGCCCACATGGCGCGGCGCTGCTCCTGCTCAGTCTCGAACATGCGGATGGCGACGCTGTCGCCCTCGTCGACGAGCGCCGGGTAGGCCTTCACGCGGCCCGGCTGGAACACCTTGGGCAGCTCGCCGAAGTCCCAGCCGCGCAGCCCGGTGCGCTCCAGGTCCTGGCCGGCCCTGGCGAGGCGCTCCCGCAGCGTGGGGGCGAGGCGGCGCTTGAGCGCCTCCAGGTCCTTGTCCTCGGCGATGACCCGCTTGCGCTCGTCCACCACGCGGTAGGTCATGCGCAGGTGGGCCGGGACCGCCTCCAGGTTCCACGCATCCCGCGGCACGGCGACGCCGGTGAGCCGGAGCAGCTCGCGTTCGAGCACGTCGAGCAGGGGTTCGCTGCCGGGCTTGACGCCCTGCTCGGCGGCGGCCTTGAGCACCTTCCTGGCGTAGTCGGGCGCGGGCACGAAGTTGCGGCGCAGCTGCTTGGGCAGCGAGCGGATGAGCGCGGTGACGAGCTCCTCGCGCAGCCCGGGGATCTGCCAGTCGAAGCCCTGCGGCTCGACCTGGTTGAGCAGGTGGAGCGGCACCTGCACGGTGACGCCGTCGGCGTCGGAGCCGGGCTCGAACTGGTAGCTCAGCTTCAGCCGGTGGCCGTTCTGCCGCCAGGTGTCCGGATAGTCGCTGGCGCTGACGTCGGCGCCCTCGTTGACCAGCATCTCCGGGGTGAAGGTGAGCAGGTCCGGGTTCTCGTGCCGGGCCTTCTTCCACCAGGCGTCGAAGTGGCGGCCGGAGACCACCTCGGGCGGGATGCGCTTGTCGTAGAAGTCGAACAGGGTCTCGTCGTCGACGAGGATGTCGCGGCGGCGGGCCCGGTTCTCCAGCTCCTCGACGTCCTCCAGCAGCCTGCGGTTCTCGCGCAGGAACCTGTGGTTGGCGTCCCACTCGCCCTGCACGAGCGCGTGCCGGATGAACAGCTCGCGGGACAGCGCGGGGTCGATGCGGCCGTAGTTGACCCTGCGCTGGGCCACGATCGGCACGCCGTACAGGGTGACCTTCTCGTAGGCCATCACGGCCGCCTGGTCCCTGTCCCAGTGCGGCTCGCTGTAGGTGCGTTTGACCAGGTGCTGGGCGAGCGGCTCGATCCACTCCGGCTCGATCTTGGCGTTGATCCGGGCCCACAGCCGGGAGGTCTCCACCAGCTCGGCCGACATCACCCAGCGCGGCGGCCGCTTGGCGAGCGCCGACCCCGGGAAGATCGCGAAGCGGGCGTTGCGCGCGCCGAGGTACTCGCGTATCGGCCGCCGCCCGCCCGGCCCCGGCTCCTTGCGGTCGACGTCGAGCATGCCGATGTGCGACAGCAGGCCGGCGAGCAGCGACACGTGGATGCGGTACGGGTCGGCCGGGCGGTCGTCGCGCATGGAGATGCCGAGCGACTCGGCCACGGCCCGCAGCTGCGCGTAGATGTCCTGCCACTCGCGGACCCGCAGGTAGTTGAGGAACTCGGCCTTGCACATGCGGCGGAACTGGCTGGAGGACAGCTCCCGCTGCCGCTCCTGCAGGTAGTCCCACAGCCGCAGGAAGGTGAGGAAGTCGGAGTCGCCGTCGCGGAACCGGTTGTGCTTCTCGTCGGCGGCCTGCTGCTTGTCGAGGGGGCGCTCGCGCGGGTCCTGGATGGACAGCGCGGCGGCGATCACCATCACCTCGTGCACGCAGCCGTTCTTCTCCGCCTCGAGGATCATGCGGGCGAGCCGCGGGTCGATCGGGAACTGGGCGATCTTGCGGCCGAGCGGGGTGATGCGGCGCTGGGCGTCGAACGCGCCGAGCTCGATGAGCAGGTTGATGCCGTCGCGGATCTGCCGCCGGTCGGGGGCGTCGATGAACGGGAACGCCTCGATGTCGCCGAGCCCGAGCGTGGTCATCTGCAGGATGACCGAGGCGAGGTTGGTGCGCAGGATCTCCGGGTCGGTGAACTCGGGCCGGCTGAGGAAGTCCTCCTCCGAGTAGAGGCGGATGCAGATGCCGTCCGAGGTACGGCCGCAGCGTCCCTTGCGCTGGTTCGCCGACGCCTGGGAGATCCGCTCGATCGGCAGCCGCTGCACCTTGAGGCGGTGGCTGTACCGGGAGATGCGGGCCGTGCCGGGGTCGATGACGTACTTGATGCCGGGCACGGTGAGCGAGGTCTCGGCGACGTTGGTGGCGAGCACGATGCGGCGGCCCCGGTGCGGCTGGAACACCCGCTGCTGCTCGGCCGCGGACAGCCGGGCGTACAGCGGGAGGACCTCCACGCCCTCGCGTTTGCCGAGCGCCTCGGCGGTGTCGCGGATCTCCCGCTCGCCGGAGAGGAACACCAGGATGTCGCCCGGGCCCTCGGCGCACAGCTCGTCGACCGCGTCGCAGATCGCCTGGATCTGGTCGCGGTCCTCGTCGCCCTCCCCCTCGTCGATCGGCCGGTAGCGCACCTCGACCGGGTACATGCGCCCGGACACCTCGATGATCGGCGCGCCGCCGAAGTGGCGGGAGAACCGCTCGGGGTCGATCGTTGCCGAGGTGATGATGACCTTGAGGTCGGGGCGCTTGGGCAGCAGCTGCTTGAGGTAGCCGAGGATGAAGTCGATGTTGAGGCTGCGCTCGTGCGCCTCGTCGATGATGAGCGTGTCGTACTGGGACAGCAGCCGGTCCTGCTGCATCTCGGCGAGCAGGATGCCGTCCGTCATCAGCTTGATGTAGGTGCGGTCGGACACCTGGTCGGTGAACCGCACCTTGAAGCCGACCGCCTCGCCGAGCGGGGTGCCGAGCTCGTCGGCGATGCGCGCGGCGACCGACCGGGCCGCGATCCGGCGCGGCTGGGTGTGCCCGATCATCCCGGCCACGCCCCGGCCGAGCTCCAGGCACATCTTGGGGATCTGGGTGGTCTTGCCGGAGCCGGTCTCGCCCGCGATCACCACGACCTGGTGGTCGCGGATCGCGGCGAGGATCTCGTCGCGCTTCTGGCTGACCGGCAGCTGCTCGGGGTAGGTCACCGCGGGCACGGCGGACCGGCGCGCCGCGATCCGGCGCTCGGCCGCCTCGATGTCGGCGGCGATCTGCTCGGCGATCGCCTTGCGGGCGGCCGCGTCCCGGACCTTGCGCGCGCCGTCGATGCGGCGGCGCAGCCGGCGCTGGTCGCGCAGCATGAGCGCGCCGATCCGGGCGTGCAGATCGGCGAACGGGGAGCGCTGCGACGGCCCCCGGGAAGCGGACGACCTCGACGACGGCCGTTGCGGTGACGTCTTCATGGCACAGCAAGGATAGGCAATGCCCCTCGGGCGGGCGCCAACCGTTTGTCTCGCCCCGCCGCCGCGCGGGGCTGGCATGCTGAGAGTCGTGGAGAGCGCGAACGTTCGCATCGCGGTCGACGCCGAGCTGTGGCATTTCCTCGCGCCCGGCGCCCGGGGCCGGGAGCTCGCGGTGGCCGCCGACGGGACCGTGACCCTGGGACACGTGATCGAGTCGGTCGGCGTCCCGCTGCCCGAGGTGGGCCGGATCGAGGTGGACGGGCGGGCCGCCGAGCCCGACGAGCGGGCAGCGCCGGGCACGCTGGTGCGGGTCCTCCCCGTGCCGCGCCCGCAGCCGGTGCCGATCGACCCGCCGCGGTTCCTGCTCGACGTGCACCTCGGCACCCTCGCCCGGCGGCTGCGCCTGGTCGGGGTGGACACCGCCTACGAGAACGACCTCGACGACGACACCCTCGTCGAGATCGCGAACGCCGAGCGCCGGATCCTGCTCACCCGCGACCGGGGCCTGCTGCGCCGCCGCAGCCTGTGGCTCGGCGCGCACGTGCGCAACGCCGACCCCGACGACCAGCTCGACGAGGTGCTGAGCCGGTTCGCCCCGCCGCTCGCCCCGTGGACCCGCTGCACCGCGTGCAACGCCCCGCTGGTGGCGACCGAGAAGAGCGACGTGGAGGCGCTGCTGGAGCCGGGCACCCGCCGCACCTACGACGTGTTCGCCCGCTGCTCGTCGTGCGACCGCGTGTACTGGCGCGGCGCCCACCACCGGAGGCTGCAGCAGATCGTCGACCGGGCGACCCGGGTGGTCGCGGCCGCCGGCGTCTGACCGGGCCGCCGCCGGGCGCGTCCGGGTACGGCGGGCGGCCCGCCGTACCCGTGCCGCGATCAGTGCGGCTCGCGCGGTACGGCGTGGCCACGGGCGCCGACGAGGAAGTCGAAGTCGGCCCCCTTGTCGGCCTGCATGACGTGCTCGACGTAGAGCGACTCGTAGCCGCCGCGGAGCGTGCGGTCGGGGAGCACCGGCGTGCGGCGGGCCAGCTCCTCGTCGGGCACCTCCAACCGGAGCAGGCGGCGCTCGACGTCGAGGGTGATCTCGTCGCCGGTGCGCACCAGCGCGAGCGGGCCGCCGGCGGCCGACTCGGGGGCGACGTGCAGCACCACGGTGCCGTAGGCGGTGCCGCTCATCCGGGCGTCGCTGATCCGGACGACGTCGCGCACGCCGCGGGCGAGCAGCTTGGCGGGCAGCGGCATGTTGCCGACCTCGGGCATGCCGGGGTAGCCCTTGGGGCCGCAGCCGCGCAGCACCATGACGCTGTTCTCGTCCACGTCGAGGTCGGGGTCGTCGAGGCGGTGGTGCAGCTCCTCGGGCGAGTCGAACACGATCGCCCGGCCGCGGTGGCGGAGCAGGTGCGGGCTCGCCGCGGCGGGCTTGATGATCGCGCCGTCCGGGGCGAGGTTGCCGCGCAGCACGGCGATGCCCGCGGCGGGCTTGAGCGGGTCGGCGGCGGTGTGGATCACGGCCGGGTCGACGATCTCGGCGGTCTCCAGCCCTTCGACGAGGGGGCGGCCGAGCACGGTGATCGCCTTGGGGTCGAGCCGGTCGCGGATCTCGCGCAGCACGGCGCGCAGCCCGCCCGCGCGGAAGAAGTCCTCCATCAGGTGGCTGCCCGCGGGCTGGAGGTCGACCAGGAGCGGCACGTCGCTGAACGCGTCCACGTCGTCGAGCGAGAGCGGCACCCCGACCCGGCCGGCGATGGCGAGCAGGTGCACCACGGCGTTGGTGGAGCCGCCGATCGCGGCGAGCGTGGCGAGCGCGTTGCGGAACGAGCCGTGGCTGAGCACCCGGCTCGGGGTGAGGTCCTCCTCGACCATCCGGACGATGCGGCGCCCGGCGTGGTGGGCGAGCTGCAGCAGGCGGCTGTCGGGCGCGGGGATGCCGGCGTTGCCGGGCAGGGTCATGCCGAGCGCCTCGGTCACGCAGGCCATGGTGGAGGCGGTGCCCATCGTGTTGCAGTGGCCCCGGCTGCGGATCATCGACTGCTCGGCCTCCCGGTACTCGTCCGGGGTGATCGTGCCGGCCCGCATCTCCTCCGACAGCCGCCACACGTCGGTGCCGCAGCCGAGCGGGCGGCCCCGCCAGGTGCCGGTGAGCATCGGGCCGCCGGCGACCACGAGCGCGGGCAGGTCCACCGAGCAGGCGCCCATGAGCAGCGCGGGGATCGTCTTGTCGCAGCCGCCGAGCAGCACCACGCCGTCGACCGGGTTGGCGCGGATCATCTCCTCGACGGCCATCGCCGCCAGGTTGCGGAAGAGCATCGCGGTCGGCCGCATCTGGTTCTCGCCGATGCTCGGCACCGGCATCTCCAGCGGCACCCCGCCGGCCTCCCACACGCCGCGGGCGACGTACTCGGCCACTTCCTGCAGGTGGCGGTTGCACGGGCTCAGGTCCGACCAGGTGGAACAGATCGCGATCTGCGGCCTGCCGTCGAACGCGTCGCCGGGCAGGCCCCGGCGCATCCACGCCCGACTGTGGAACGCGCTCCGGTTCAGCCCCGTGTACCACGCCTGCGATCGCAGCGCCATGCCTCCCCCGTTCCTCGAGCTTCCTGGTCGCCCACATTTGTAACTTTTCTGGATTAATTTGGACAGACCTTATGGGAGAAACGCGGACATACCAGGGCGTTTCACCGAGCGTTGACCACTGCGCCACAGATCTCGGCTTGCTTCATTAGGTAAGGCAAAGCTAAGTTACCGCGGGAGCACAACCGCCGAGCGGGAGGCAGGCACCGGTCGTGAGCATCGCAGCGATTCCGTCCCAGGTCGTGGCGGCCCAGCCGTACTCGATCTTCCACGTCGAGGTCGCCCGGACCCGGCGGCTCAGCCCGAGCTTCCTCCGCGTCACCTTCACCGGCGAGCACCTCGCGCACTTCGCCGACCTCGGCCACGACCAGCGCATCAAGGTGGTCCTCCCGCTCCCCGGCGTGGACATCGCCGAGTTCCCCGACGGCCCCGACTGGTACCAGCGGTGGCGGGCGCTGCCGGACGAGCGCCGCCACCCGCTGCGCACCTACACGGTGCGCGCCGTACGGCAGGCCGAGCGCGAGGTCGACGTCGACTTCGTGCTGCACGGGGACGGCGGCCCCGCCTCCCGCTGGGCGTCGGCCGCCCGCGCCGGCGACCGCGTGGCGCTCGTCGGCCCCGATGCCCGCTACCCGGGCCCGATCGCCGGCCGCGAGTGGGCGCCCCCGGCGGACGCCCGCCGCCTGCTGCTCGCCGGCGACGAGACCGCCGTCCCCGCGATCTCCGTGATCGCCGAGTCGCTCTCCGGCGACGTCCCGGCCACGATCCTGCTCGAGGTGCCGCACCGCGAGGACGTGCTCGGCCTGCGCACCCGCCCCGGCGTCGAGGTCACCTGGCTGCCCCGCGACGGCGCCGCCCACGGCGCGCGGCTCGTCCCCGCGGTGCGCGAGGCCGCCGCCGAGCTCGCCCGCGAGCTCGCCACCGCCCCGGCGGCCGAGCTCGACGACGTCGACGTCGACCGGGAGCTGCTCTGGGAGGTCCCCGACCCGGCCGCGGTCACCTCCTGCGCCGGCCTGTACGCCTGGCTCGCGGGCGAGGCCGGCGTGGTGAAGGCCCTCCGCCGCCACCTCGTCCAGGAGGCCGGCGTCGACCGCCGCGCCGTCGCCTTCATGGGCTACTGGCGCCTCGGCCGCTCCGAGCCCACCGGCGCCTGACCGCCCCGGTACGGCCCGGCCCGCCGGGACGGATCGCCCCGGCCGAGCCCCGGCGGCGGCCGGTGTCGAGCCGCACCCCACCTCCGTCACCCGCACCGAGGCGATCATGTCGTACCGCATCCGGGGTGGTCGCCCTCGTGCGGGCACGTTGTCGTGCCGCTCGCCGCGGTGCTCTACTCACACTGGTCGGAAGCGCGGTGAGGAGTTCGCGCGCGGCGCCGGCCCCGACGGCGGGCGGGCGAAGGAACCTGGGAGGAGCGCATGATCGTCGTCTGCGGTGAGGCTCTGATCGACCTCGTGCCCACGGGGCGGGACACCTTCCGGGCCGTCCCCGGTGGCGGGCCGGCGAACACGGCGGTCGCCCTCGCCCGGCTCGGCACGCCCGCGTACCTGCTGTGCCGGCTGTCCGGCGACGGCTTCGGCCGCCGGATCCGCGAGCACCTCGTCGCGGGCGGCGTCGACCTGTCCCTCGCGGTCGCGGCGGAGGAGCCGACCACGGCCGCCGTCGTCGGGCTCGACGAGGACGGCGGCCCCAGCTACGCGTTCTACGTGCAGGGCACCGCGGACTGGCAGTGGCGCCCGGCCGAGCTGCCCGCCGATCCCCCGCCCGGCACCAGGGTCCTCCACTTCGGCACCCTCGCCGCGATCCTGCCGCCCGGGGCCGAGGTGCTGCGGGAGTGGGCGGCCGCCCGGCGCGAACGGTACACGGTCGTCTACGACGTGAACGTACGGCCCGCCCTGCTGCCCGACCGCGCCCGGTACGGCGCGGCCGTCGAGCCGTGGCTGAAGACCGCCCACGTGGTGAAGGCGAGCGAGGAGGACGTCGCCTGGCTGCGCCCGGACGCCGATCCGCTCGACGTCGCCCGCGCCTGGCTCGACGACCACGGGCTCGCCCTGGTGCTGATCACATGCGGGGAGCGGGGCGCGGTGGCGGTGACGCCGGACGGCCCGCCGCTGCGCGTGGCGGGCTTCCCGGTCCGGGTCGCCGACACGGTGGGCGCCGGGGACACCTTCACCGGCGCGCTGCTGCACGCGCTCGCCGCGCGCGGCGCGCTGCCGGAGCGGCCGGGCGCCGCGTTCCCGGCCGCGGACCTCGGCGCGGCGCTGCGCTTCGCCGTGGCCGCCGCCGCGCTCACCTGCACCCGCGCGGGCGCGGTCCCGCCCACCCGCCAGGAGGTCGAGGCATTCCTGCGGGACCGGGACACGCGCGGGTCCGTCGGCGAGTCCCCCGATAGGCCCGCCGACGGACCCGTGACGCGCTAGCCGGCCCGGCCGGGTCAGGCGTGCGCCATCTCCCGCTCGGCCGGTGCGGCGGCGCGCTCGCCGTGCTCGTCGTCGAGGAGCGTGCTCTCGTCGAACGGCAGGCGGCCGGAGAGCACCTCCGCGGCCCGCTCCCGGTCGAGCTCGCCGGTCCACCGGCCGATGAGCACGGTGGCGACCGCGTTCCCGGCGAAGTTGGTGAGCGCCCGCGCCTCGGACATGAACCGGTCGATGCCGACGATGAGGCCCACGCCGTCCACCAGGTCCGGCCGGTGCGCCTGCAGCCCGCCGGCGAGGGTGGCGAGGCCGGCGCCGGTCACCCCGGCCGCACCCTTCGACGCGATGATCATGAAGAACAGCAGCGCCACCTGCTCGCCCAGCGACAGCGGCGAGCCGGTCGCGGACGCCACGAACAGCGTCGCCATGGTGAGGTAGATGGCGGTGCCGTCGAGGTTGAACGAGTAGCCGGTCGGCACGGTGATGCCGACGACCGGCCGGCTCACCCCGAGGTGCTCCATCTTCGCCATGAGCCGGGGCAGCGCCGACTCGGAGGAGGAGGTGGACAGGATGAGCAGGAACTCGCGGGCGAGGTAGCGCAGCAGCGACCACAGGTTGATCCGGGTGACGAACCACAGCAGCGGGCCGAGCACCACGCCCACGAAGAGCACGCAGGTGACGTAGAACCCGATCATGATCATGGCGAGGCTGGTGAGCGCGTCGATCCCGGTCGCGCCGACCACGGCGGCGATCGCGCCGAACGCGCCCACCGGCGCGGCCCACATGATCATGGCGAGGATGCGGAAGACGAGCCGCTGGATGTGCGCCACCCCGGCGCGGATCGGCGCGCCCCGCTCCCCCATCGCCTGGAGCGCGAACCCGGCGAGCAGCGCGACGAGCAGGGTCTGCAGGATCTCGCCCTCGGTGAAGGCCGACACCAGCGTGGTGGGGATGATGCCGAGCAGGAACTCCACCGTGTCGCTGTCCCCGGCCTTCGCCGCCTCGTCGGCGGCCTTCCGCGCCTCGTCGGTGAGCTGCAGCCCGGAGCCCGGGTCGATGACGTTGCCCACGATCAGGCCGATGATGAGCGCGATCGTGGACATCACCAGGAAGTAGCCGACGGCGAGCCCGCCGACCCGGCCGACCTTCGCCGCCTGGGTCACCGAGCCGACGCCGAGCACGATCGTGCAGAAGATGATCGGGCTGATCATCATCTTGATCAGGTTGACGAACGCGGTGCCGAGCGGGCGAAGCTCTTTGCCCACGTCCGGGGCGATGAACCCGACGGCGATTCCGAGGAGCACCGCGACAATGACGGCGACATAGAGGTAGTGCGTGCGGTCCCGGCGGGCGGTCGGCGTGGCGCCGCTCGGGGTCCGCCGTGGCGTCTCGGCAGACATCTGACTCGACCTTCCTGAAACGCTGTGTGCAGACCGCGGTCGAGTGACTATGTGCCGAATAGGTGATCTACGTCACTATTGCGTACATTTCGTTCACAGCCGGCGTGCAGGAAGGTGAGGGGTCACGATGACACAGGCGGCGCGTCCACGGCGGTGGAGCCTCGCCCGGCAGATACTCGCGCTGCAGATCGCCGTGGTCGGGGTGACCGTGCTGGGCGCGACCCTGCTCGCGGTCGTGCAGACCCGGTCGCTGCTCGCCGACGAGGCCGCGGCGATGGCCCGGGCGGTGGCGATCGGCGTGGCCCAGTCACCGGCGGTGCCCGAGGCGCTCGACGACCCCGACCCGTCCGCCACGCTGCAACCGTACGCCGAGCGCATCCGTACCGCCACCGGTGTCGACTTCATCACGATCATGCGCCCGGACGGCCGCCGCTACACCCACCCCAACCCCGCGAACATCGGCGGGTACTTCCTCGGCAACACCGGGCCCGCGCTCGCCGGCCGTACCTTCACCGAGACCTACACCGGCACCCTCGGGCCGTCGGTGCGCGCGGTCACCCCGGTGCGCAGCCCGGACGACGGCCGGATCGTGGCGCTGGTGAGCGCGGGCATCACCGTGCAGAAGATCACCGGCTGGCTGCGCGGCCAGCTCGCCTGGACCGCGCTGATCGCCGCGGTGGGGCTCGCCGTCGGCATCGCCGGGGCGGCGGGGGTCGGCGCGCGGCTCCGCCGCCAGACCCACGGGCTCGACCCGGTCGAGCTGAGCCGCATGTACGAGTACCACGAGGCGATCCTGCACGCGGTCCGCGAGGGCCTGCTGCTCGTCGACGCCCAGCGCCGGCTCACCCTCGCCAACGACGGTGCGCGCGAGCTGCTCGGCCTGCCGCCCGACGCCGAGGGGCGGCACGTCACCGAGCTCGACCTGCCGCCGTCCCTCGTCGAGCTGCTCGCGTCCGGGCACACCCGCACCGACGAGATCCACCTCACCGCGGACCGGGTGCTGCTGGTGAGCGTCTCGGTGGTGCGGGCCGGATCGCGGTCCCTCGGCACCGTGGTGACGTTACGCGACCACACCGAGCTGCAGGCGCTCACCAGCCGGCTCGACGCCGAGCGCCAGTTCGCCGAGTCGCTGCGGTCGGCCGCGCACGAGTCCGCGAACCGGCTGCACACCGTGGTGTCGCTGGTGGAGCTGGGCCGTACCGAGCAGGCGGTCGCGTTCGCCACCGAGGAGCTGCGCACGGTGCAGCGGCTCACCGACCGGGTGGTGGAGTCGGTCCGCGAGCCGGTGCTCGCCGCGCTGCTGCTCGGCAAGTCCGCGGTGGCCGCCGAGCGCGGGATCGAGCTCGCGATCGACCCCGACGGCGAGCTCGACGCGATCGGGGTGAGCGAGCGCGACCTCGTGACGATCGTCGGCAACCTCATCGACAACGCCATCGACGCGGCGGGCTCCGGCCCGCCCCCGCAGCGGGTGGCGGTACGGCTCCGCCTCGACGACGGCGCGCTGGTCATCCGCATCGCCGACAGCGGCCCGGGCATGGATCCGGAGACCGCGGCGGCGGCGTTCCGCAAGGGCTGGTCCACCAAGGGCGACGGCCGCGGCCTGGGGCTCGCCCTCGCCGGGCAGGCGGTGCGCCGGCTCGGCGGCACCATCGAGGTCGGGCGCGGCGACCCGGAGGACACCGGGCTGACCGGCGCGGTGTTCACCGTACGGCTGCCGCTGCGCGGAGGTGAGCCGTGATATCGGTGCTGGTCGTCGAGGACGAGGAGATCACGGCGGAGGCGAACCGCCGGTACGTGGAGCGGGTGGGCGGCTTCCAGGTCGCCGGGGTGGCCCGGTCCGCCGGGGAGGCGCTGCGCTTCCTGCGGGAGCGGCCGGTCGAGCTGATCCTGCTCGACCTCTACCTGCCGGACATGCACGGGCTCGAGCTGTGCCGCAGGCTGCGGGCCGGCGGCCTGCTCTGCGACGTGATCGCGGTCACCTCGGCGCGGGATCTCGCCGTGGTCCGCGCGGCGGTGTCGATCGGCGTCTCGCAGTACCTGATCAAGCCGTTCACCTACGCCGCGCTCGCCGAGAAGCTCAAGCGGTACGCCGAGTTCCGCGCCACGATGAACGGCGCCGTGGAGGCCGACCAGCACGCGGTGGACCGCGCCCTCGCCACGCTGCGCGGCGGCACCGGGGCCGCGCTGCCGAAGGGCATGTCACTGGCCACCCTGGAACTGATCGCGGCCGAGCTGCGCAAGTACCCCGAGGGCGTCTCGGCGCAGGAGATCGGCGCGGCGGTCGGGGTCTCCCGGGTCACCGCGCGGCGCTACCTGGAGTACCTGATCGAGACCGGCGTCGCCCGCCGGGTGCCCCGCTACGGCTCGGTGGGCCGCCCCGAGCTGCGCTACCGGCCCACCACCGGCCCGGCCGAGCCCGCCCCGCGCGTTCCCCCGGACCCGGCCTGACCGCGCCCGGGTGACGGCGCCCGCTCCGCCCGCGAACAACCGCGGCGGCGGGCGCCGCACGGAGCGCCGGACATCGCTACCTGAACGGCGAGCTGGCCGTCGCCATCGACTGCGCCGATCTCGGCCGCGCGGCGGCGTTCTGGGGCGCGCTCCTCGGCTACGTCCCGGCCGGCCCCGGCAGTGCGCGATACCGCCACCTGATCCCCGAGGACGGCCCTGGCATCGTGGTGGTGCTTCAGCGGGTGCCGGATGCGAAGACCGGCAAGAGCCGCGTGCATCTGGACCTGCGTACGCGCGACCTCGCCGGGGAGGTCGAGCGCGCTCTCAAGCTGGGCGCGACGCGGCTCACCGAAGAGCCGATCCCGAGAACGGCTGGCGCTGGCACGTCCTCGCCGATCCCGACGGCAACGAGTTCTGTGTGCTCGAGCCGCCGCCCCGGCACTGGGAGCGCTCTTCCTGAGGCGACACGGCGGGTGAGGGGGAGCCGGAAGAGCGGCCGGTGCCGCCGGTGACCCTCGCGACCTGCGGATGTCATGACTCCCCCGCGCCGCTCTGATCTACCAGCACCGCACGGCGGAGGCCGATCGCAGGATCGCCGACGCGATGAACGACGTGTCGAACGGCACGGCTCGCATCGATCGTCGGACCGCTCCCCGCCTGAGCCAATGGCACGCCAATGGCACGAAGCCCCGCGGCATGATCGCCTGCGGGGCTTTGTCACTCAGTTGGTCACGCACGCCCCGGTTCCACGAGCGAAAACGGGGCGTTTGGGCTGGTGGGCGGTACCGGGTTCGAACCAGTGACCCCTCGCTTGTAAGGCGAGTGCTCTACCGCTGAGCTAACCGCCCGTATGAACCCGTACGAACGCGGGACGACAACACCTTACGGCACGTCGGGGGTGTTCGGCACATCGATAGGGGCGCGACGTGGCGCGTCGGCCCGGGTCGGGCCGGGGCGCGGCCCGGGCGGGGCCGTCAGCGGCGGGAGGTGCGGCCCAGCACGCGGTCGAGGGCGGCGGCGACCTCCTCGGAGAGGCCCGGCACACCGGTGGGCCGTGGCGGCGCCGAGCAGGAGCGGCCGGCGGCGAGCCGTACCGCGCCGCAGGAGCGGCACTCGATCTCGCCGAGGCGGCAGATGAGCGCGGTGGAGCCGCAGCTGTGGCAGGTGTCGAGGTCGAGGTCGCCGGATCGCTGGCAGTCGGGGCAGATGAGCACCTGGGTCTCGTGGCGGACGCCGCGCCTCCAGGGGCTCGCGCCGCGTACGGGGTCGGTCTGCCGCGCCCCGCAGCGGAAGCAGGGCATGTTGGCCTCCAACGGCTCGGCCCGAATACGGGCGGATGTCAGGAGATCTCGGCGAGCGCCTTCTGATAGGCGGCGATGTCGCGGGCGGCGGAGATGGGGTTGACCACCTTCCAGCGCACCGCGCCCTCGCGGTCGATGATGAAGGTCCCCCGCACGGCGACGCCCTTCTCCTCGTCGAACACGCCGTAGGCGCGCGCCACCTCGCCGTGCGGCCAGAAGTCGGACAGCAGGGGGAAGCGATACCCCTCGCGGTCCGCCCAGGCCCGCTGGGCGAACATCGAGTCCACCGAGACGGCGAGCACCTGCACGTCGTCGGCGACCGCGGGCAGGAACTCGTCCCGGATCGCGTTGAGCTCCCCGTGGCACACCCCGCTGAACGCCAGCGGGAAGAAGATCAGCACGACCTTCCGGCCGCGGTGGTCGGAGAGCCTGACGGGCGTGCCGTGCTGATCCCGGAGCTCGAAGTCCGGGGCCACATCACCGACGTCGACCGCCATTGTCGGGTCCATTTCCGCCGCGGGCGTGCCGCGGCATCGCCGTGGGTGTGGGAGTTGGACATACACCATCCTGCCGTACGGCCTTGGCGGACCGTACGGCAGGGGCAGCTGTTCGCCGGGCCGTGCCCGGCGGAGTGTCGACGGCCTAGCGGCGCGCTCTCGGTGCGACGAGCCGGGTGCCGGACCAGTCCCGCGCCGCACTGATACTGCTGGTCTGGGACAGACCGGCGGTGGCGGCGTCCTCACCGATGTCGCTGGGCTCGACGTGCCCCTCCCGGCCCGCCTTCGGCGTCAGCAGCCAGATCTGCCCGCCGTCGGCGAGCGAGGTCTTCGCCTCGGTCAGGGCGTTGAACAGGTCGCCGTCGCCGTCCCGCCACCACAGCAGCACGACGTCGACGACGTCGTCGTAGTCCTCGTCCACCAGTTCGTTGCCGGTCAGCTCCTCGATCGAGGCGCGCAGGTCCTCGTCGACGTCCTCGTCCCAGCCGATCTCCTGCACCACCTGGCCCGGCTTGAGGCCGAGCCGTTCGGCCAGGCCGCGTTCGCCCTGCGCCTGACCCGCGGTCGCGCTCACGTTTATCCCTCCTGCTTGAGTGGCCCCGCCCGTTGCGGTCATGCGCGACGCCCTCCGGGTTCGCTTCTCCCCTTCGGAGCCGCTCGGCACAGTCCACACGCTGTGACCCATCGTCGTCAACGGTCGCCACGAGCGGTGACCCGCACCGTTATTTCCTAATCCGACAAAAACGACAGACGAACACTACGTTCGGGGTTGTCCACGTTGAGATCGACGATCGCGATCGACTGCCACGTCCCCAGGGCGAGACGTCCGTCGAGCACGGGGATGGTGGCGTACGGCGGGATGAACGCCGGCATCACGTGCGAGCGCCCGTGGCCCGGCGATCCGTGCGCGTGCCGCCACCGGTCGTCCGCAGGCAGCAGTTCGCCCAGGGCGGAGAGCAGGTCGTCATCGCTCCCCGCCCCGAGCTCGATGAGTGCGACGCCGGCGGTGGCGTGCGGCACGAAGACGTGCAGCAGCCCGTCGCCGCCACAGGAGCGGACGAAGTCCCGGCACTGCGGGGTGATGTCGTACACCCGCTCCCGGGACCCGGTCGTCACCGTGAAGGTCGTAGATCTCACGTGCCTGATCTTAGGGTCTCAGCCTCGACGCTGAGCTGGGATGACGACGGCGTCCGGGCCGGGGAACACCAGGCCCGTGCGCCCGTCGTCGAACCGCACCAGGTACGGCGGGCCGCCGTCGGTTCCGCGGACCTCGATGATCTCGCCCTGGCGGTCCGGGCTGCCGACTGCGTTGCCGCGTACCAGGAGACGATCCCCCACAGCGGCCAGCATGCGACCCTCCCTACGAGTGCTCGGGTGCCTACTGTTGCCTTCCACATTCGTACGGCTCGTGCCCGCCGAAAAGGGGGGTGTCCCATGTGACCGGGCAAGGAACCGGCAACTAGACCGAAACGTTACGCGCGCCGCCGCGGCCCGGGCCGGACCCGCACCGCACGCCGCCGGAGGTACGGCGCCGTCCGCTACGGTGCGTAGCGGCACGGCAACGGAACCGGGGGGAGCGCAACAGACCGTGAAGCTGTAATGTGAAATCGTCCTACCATCGGTGGTCTAGGCCAAACCCCTGCTCACGGGCAGTGGCCACATTCTGGTTACCCGACAGTAGAGGTGCGCTTTCGGGATACGTCAGCCAGGATGAGGTAGACCAGGACGACCACAAATAGGCTACAAGTCCATCCGCGGAAGGCGAGACCCAGTGACTTCCGGACGCCAGCGTTTCTCGATCATCAGTGACGGCCTACCGAGCCAGCTTCCTGATGTCGATCCCAGCGAGACCCAAGAGTGGCTTGAGTCGCTCGACGCCGTCGTCAAGACGGAGGGGCGGACCCGGGCTCGCTACCTGATGCTGCGGTTGCTGGAGCGGGCGCGCGAGCACCAGGTCGGCGTGCCCGGTCTGCGCAGCACCGACTACATCAACACCATCCCGCCGGAGCGCGAGCCCTGGTTCCCCGGTGACGAGTACATCGAGCGCCGGATCCGGGCCTACATCCGCTGGAACGCCGCGGTCATGGTCACCCGAGCCAACGCGCTCACCAACGTGGGCGGTCACATCGCCACCTACGCGTCCGCGGCGTCGCTGTACGAGGTCGGCTTCAACCACTTCTTCCGCGGCAAGGACCACGGCGAGTCCGGCGACCAGGTGTTCATCCAGGGCCACGCCTCCCCGGGCATCTACGCCCGCGCGTTCCTGGAGGGGCGGCTCACCGAGGCCCAGCTCGACGCCTTCCGCCAGGAGCTGTCCAAGGGCGTGCGAGGCCTGCCGTCCTATCCGCACCCGCGGCTCATGCCGGACTTCTGGGAGTTCCCGACCGTCTCCATGGGCCTGGGCGCGATCGCCGCGATCTACCAGGCGCGGTTCAACCGCTACCTGCTGAACCGCAAGATCAAGGACACCTCGCGCTCGCACGTGTGGTGCTTCCTCGGCGACGGCGAGATGGACGAGCCGGAGGCGCTCGGCGCCATCGGCCTCGCCGCCCGCGAGGAGCTCGACAACCTCACCTTCGTCATCAACTGCAACCTGCAGCGGCTGGACGGCCCGGTCCGCGGCAACGGGAAGATCATCCAGGAGCTGGAGGCGTTCTTCCGGGGCGCGGGCTGGAACGTCATCAAGGTGATCTGGGGCCGCGAGTGGGACCCGCTGCTCGCCGCCGACGTCGACGGCGTGCTCGTCAACAAGCTGAACACCACGCCGGACGGCCAGTTCCAGACCTACGCCGTGGAGTCCGGCGCGTACATCCGCGAGCACTTCTTCGGCGACGACCCGCGGCTGCGCAAGCTCGTCGAGCACCTGTCCGACGACGAGCTCCGCAAGCTGTCCCGCGGCGGCCACGACTACCGCAAGGTGTACGCCGCGTTCAAGGCCGCCCGCGAGCACGTCGGCCAGCCGACGGTGATCCTCGCGCAGACGATCAAGGGGTGGACCCTCGGCAAGGACTTCGAGGCGCGGAACGCCACCCACCAGATGAAGAAGCTCACCAAGGCCGAGCTCAAGGAGTTCCGCGACCGGCTGTACCTGCCGATCCCCGACAAGGCCCTCGAGGAGGACCTGCCGCCCTACTACCACCCGGGCGAGAACAGCGAGGAGATCCAGTACATGAAGGAGCGCCGGGCGGCGCTCGGCGGCTTCCTGCCCAAGCGCGTAGTACGCGCCAAGCCGCTCAAGCTCCCCGGCGACGAGGTCTACAAGGGCCTGCGCAAGGGCTCCGGCAAGCAGAACGTCGCCACCACCATGGCGTTCGTGCGCCTGCTCAAGGACCTCATGCGGGACAAGGAGATCGGCTTCCGGTTCGTGCCGATCATCCCGGACGAGGCGCGCACGTTCGGCATGGACGCGATGTTCCCCACCGCGAAGATCTACTCGCCGGTGGGCCAGACCTACGACCCGGTCGACCGCGACCTGCTGCTCTCATACAAGGAGGCCGTCGACGGCCAGATCCTGCACGAGGGCATCAGCGAGGCCGGCTCGATGGCCTCGTTCATCGCCGCGGGCACCAGCTACGCCACGCACGGCGAGCACATGATCCCGGTGTACGTGTTCTACTCGATGTTCGGGTGGCAGCGCACCGGTGACCAGATGTGGCAGCTCGCCGACCAGATGGGCCGCGGTTTCCTGCTCGGCGCCACCGCGGGCCGCACCACGCTCAACGGCGAGGGCCTGCAGCACCAGGACGGCCAGTCCCCGCTGCTCGCCTCCGCCAACCCGGCGGCGGTGGTGTACGACCCGGCGTGGGCGTACGAGATCGCGTACATCATCAAGGACGGCCTGCGCCGGATGTACGGCGAGAAGCCGGAGGACATCTTCTACTACCTCACGGTCTACAACGAGCCGTACCCGCAGCCGGCCGAGCCGGAGAACCTCGACGTCGAGGGCCTGCTCAAGGGCCTGTACCTGTACGCGCCGGCGGAGCGCAAGGGCCGGCCGCGGGCGAACATCCTCGCCTCGGGCGTGGCGATGCGCTGGGCGCTGGAGGCGCAGCGCATGCTCGCCGACGAGTGGGGCGTGGAGGCCGACGTCTGGTCGGCCACGTCCTGGTCGGAGCTGCGCCGCGACGCGCTCGCCGCGGACGAGCACAACCTGCTCAACCCCGAAGCCGAGCAGCGCGTGCCGTACGTGACCCGGGTCCTCTCCCAGGCGTCCGGGCCGTTCCTCGGCGTGAGCGACTACGTCCGGGCGGTGCCGGACCAGATCGCCCGGTGGGTGCCCGGCGACTGGACCTCGCTCGGCACCGACGGGTTCGGCCTCTCCGACACCCGGCCGGCGCTGCGCCGCCACTTCCACGTGGACGCCGCCTCGATCACGCTCGCGGTGCTCACCCAGCTGCACAAGCGGGGTGAGATCAAGCCGGAGACGCTGCGCGAGGCGATCGCCCGCTACCACCTGAAGAACGGGGTCACCGAGGTCGGCTCGCAGGCCACCCCGGAGAGCAACAAGACCCAGTCGATGGGCGTGTGACCGGGCTTTCGCAGGCCACGGTTCGACCGGCGCCGTCGCGGCACGCGGATGCCGCGGCGGCGCCGTCGTGTTTCGCCCGGCTCCGCGGGTCGGGGTGCGGATCGTGCGGCCCGCCGTACGGCACCGCCGCCGCGGCCGGCCGCGTCCCGCGCCGCGGTCCGCACGGTCCGCCGGGCCGCGCGCGGGCGCCGGAGGGACGGGCGCGGTCCGCGGCGCGCTCCCCGAGACCTGCGCGAACGAGGGCGTGGAAGGGAGCCGGTACGGTTCGCGTTCGTGACGCTATGTCGATCACTCCGGTAAAACTTCGCTAAATTGCCTTCGGTCACGGGGTTGTGGCCTTCGGGGGGGCTTGCCGCGATCACGTCGTTCGCGCGTTCGCGGTACTCCGGACGCCGGTTCGGGTTTCGACAGGCAGGAGCTCAATGTGACAAGGGGGGACCTCGCCGGCGGCCGGTCCGCGCCACCACCGCGGCTCGCGTCGAAGGTGGTGAAGCTGGGCACGGTCACGGCGCTTTCCGCACTGGTGGTCGGATTCTGCGTGGCCCAGAACCGCGGCCGGGAGGTCGTCGCCGACTGCGTGGATCTGACCGACATGGACGCCTCGATGCGCTACCGGGTGGTCGACGAACGCTACTGCGACGACGATGACAACGGATCCCACTACTCCTCGTCGCGGTACGCGTACCGCTGGTACTACGGGGGCCGCAGGATCGGCGACCGGGTCGGCGAGGGCACCACGATCCGGCCGTCCGACGCCACGATCTACACCCGCACCGGCCGCACGATCCAGCGCGGCGGCTTCGGCGGGCGCTGGTTCGGTGGCGGCTGACGCGCCCGGCAGCGCGAGGGGGGAAGAGCACCGATGGAACGGCTGACCCGCGCCCCGCGGGAGAACTGGGAGTCGATCGTCGAGTCGCAGGGGCTCGCCTTCCACCGCTCCGCGCACCCGTCCCACCTGAGCAGGCCGTACTGGGACGAGAGCGTCGAGTACGTGTTCACCATGGACGAGGTGCTCGCCCTCGAGGAGCAGGTGGAGGAGCTGCACCGGATGTGCCTCGCCGCGGTCGACCACGTGGTGGCCGAGGGGCGCTTCGCCGAGTTCGCCATCCCGGAGTGGGCGGCCCCGGCCGTGGCCGAGTCGTGGCGGCGGCGCGACCCGCACGTGTTCGGCCGGTTCGACCTGCGCTACGACGGGCGCGGCCCGGCCAAGCTGCTGGAGTACAACGCGGACACGCCCACCAGCCTGCTGGAGAGCTCGGTGGTGCAGTGGTTCTGGCTGCAGGACGTACACCCCGGCGACGACCAGTGGAACTCGATCCACGAACGGCTCGTCGATCGCTGGAAGCGGCTCGAGCTGCCCACCGGCCCGGTCCACTTCGCCTGGACGCGGATGGACGAGACCGGCGAGGAGGTGATGACGCTCGGCTACCTCCAGGAGACCGCCGACCAGGCCGGCCTCACCACGGTGGCGATCGCGATGGAGGACATCGGGTGGGACCCGGAGGCACGGCGCTTCGTGGACCTGGAGGGCCGCACCATGCGGTCGCTGTGCAAGCTCTACCCCTGGGAGTGGGTGATCGCCGACCCGTTCGGCCCGCACGCGGTGGCCCAGCAGGTGTCGATGACCTGGATCGAGCCGCTGTGGAAGATGCTGCTGTCGAACAAGGCGCTGCTGGCGATCCTGTGGGAGCTCTACCCCGGGCATCCCAACCTGCTGCCCGCCTACCTCGACGGACCGCGCGACCTGACGCGGTACGTCCGCAAGCCGCTGCTCGGCCGGGAGGGGGCGTCGATCACCGTCGTCACGCCCGAGGGGACGATCAGCACCCCCGGGGCGTACGGCGCCGAAGGCCACGTCTACCAGGAGTTCGCGGCCCTGCCGGACTTCGGCGGCCACCGCCCCGTGCTCGGCGCCTGGGTCGTGCACGACGAGGCGGCCGGGCTCGGCATCCGCGAGACCTCCAATCTGATCACCGACGACACCTCGTCGTTCGTTCCGCATCGCATCGCGCTTTAGTGCCGGAGATATCGAGATATGTCACCCACACCTTCGCCGCTGCCCGCCGATCCCTCACCGCTCCCCGCCCCGGGCGCGACCACGCCGCCGATCCCGCCCTCGGCGCCGCACTTCCAGCTCACCGACGTGCTCGCCGACGGCGCGCTGGCGATCGTGGCGTACGCCGTGCTCGGCGTGCTCCTGCTCATCGTCGGCTTCTACGTGATCGACCTGGTCACCCCGGGCAAGCTGAGCCGCCTGGTGCGCACCGACCGCAACCCGAACGCCACGATCCTCACCGCGTCCGCCGTGACCGGCGTCGGGCTCGTCGTCGCCGCCTCGATCTGGTCCTCGGGCGGGCTGCTGCGCGAAGGGCTGATCGCCACGCTCGTGTTCGGCCTGGTCGGGATCGCCGCGCAGACGATCGGCATGATCGCCTTCGACTGGGTGGCCGGCATCTCGGTGCGCCGGCTCGTCGAGGAGCGGCAGCTGCAGCCCGCCGCCGTGCTGCTCGGCGTGACGCACCTGGTCATCGGCCTGATCACGGCCGTCGCACTGCTGTGACCGGGCCGCGCCCGGCCGGCCACCCCGCCCCGGGTTGCGGACCCGCCCCCGGTGACCTGGCAGTCTTGTGCATGTGAACGACCGGGTACGTGAGGACACCGCGCGGCGGTTGGAGAAGGCGATGGGCGCGCTCGGCACCGCCGCGATGGCGCGCATGGAGGAGCGCCTTCCCTGGTTTCGTGCCCTGTCGGCGGAGGATCGCTCGTGGATCGGCCTGGTCGCCCAGGCGGGCATTGCCGCGTTCGTGGAGTGGTTCTCACACGCCGCAGACGAACGGCCCGCGCCCAGCATCGAGTTCTTCGGCACCGCCCCCCGTGAGCTGAAGCGCTCGGTGTCGCTGCAGCAGACGGTGGACATCGTGCGCGTGATCGTCGAGGTCGTCGAGGCCCAGGTCGAGGACCTCGCGGCGCCCGGCGGCCTCGAGGAGCTGGAGAAGGCCATCCTGCGCTACACCCGCGACGTGGCCTTCGCCGCGGCCCAGCTGTACGCGCGCGAGGCCGAGGTGCGCGGCAAGTGGGACGCCCGGCTGGAGGCGCTGATCGTCGACGCGCTGGTCCGCGGCGAGGTCGACGACGGCCTGCACTCCTGGGCGGCGGCGCTCGGGTGGACCTCCTCCCCGGTGGTGGTGCTCGCCGGGTTCGCCCCCGACGACGACCCGCGGGCGGTGATCGACGGCCTCCGCGACCGCGGGCGGCGCATCGGCCTCGACCTGCTCGCCGGCGTGCAGGGCGACCGCCTCATCGTGATCCTCGGCGGCGCCACGAGCATCAAGGACGCGGTGCGCGGCGTGGTGCCGAAGTTCGGCCCCGGCCCCATCGTGATCGGCCCGGAGGTGCCGGACCTGCACGCCGCGGCGAAGTCGGCCCGGGCCGCGGTCGCCGGGCTGCGCGCCGCCCCGGCCTGGCCGGACGCGCCCCGGCCGGTGCTCGCCGAGGAGCTGCTCGCCGAGCGGGCGCTCGACGGCGACGAGGACGCGCGGGCGCAGCTGATCGACACCGTGTACCGGCCGCTCGCGGGCACCCCCCTGCTCGACACCCTCGCCACCTACCTGGAACAGGGCACCTCGCTCGAGGCGACCGCCCGGCTGCTGTTCGTGCACCCGAACACCGTGCGGTACCGGCTCCGCAAGATCACCGAACTCACCGGCTACCAGCCGACCGAGGGCCGCTCCGCCTTCACCCTCCAGGTCGGGCTCATCCTGGGGCGGCTCGCCGGCATCCAGCCCGGTTAGGCCGGCCGCCCCGCCGCGGCCGCCGCGTGGCCGACACGCGGCCGTCACGGGCGCGACACACGCCCGGCGCACACCCGGCGCGCCGTACCGCCCCCAGAGGGCGATGTTGTAGGAATCGCACAAGGGGATTCCGCGAAAGTTCGTGCGGATCTCCACCTGTGTGGTGAACTCCTACAGGGCAAGGTGGATTGCGTGCTCGTCATCGTTGCTCCAGGCCAGGGCGCCCAAGCCCCCGGCTTCCTGACTCCCTGGCTCGAAATCCCCGGATTCGCCGACCGTCTGTCCGCGTGGTCGGAGATCGTCGGGCTCGACCTGATCGCGTACGGCACCACCGCGAGCGCGGAGGAGATCCGTGACACCGCGGTCGCCCAGCCGCTCCTCGTCGCCGCCGGGATCGCCTCCGCCGAGGCGCTGACCGGCACCGTCGGGCAGGAGGGGGCGCTGAGCGGCGCGATCGCCGACGTCGCGGGCGTGGTGGCGGGCCACAGCGTGGGCGAGTTCACCGCGGCGGTGCTCGCCGGCGTGTTCACCCCCGAACAGGCGCTCACCCTCATCCGGGAGCGCGCGCAGGGCATGGCGAAGGCCTCCGCCGTCACCGCGACCGGCATGACCGCGGTGCTCGGCGGCGACGAGGCCGAGGTGCTCGCCGCGCTCGAGCGGCACGGCCTCACCCCGGCCAACCGCAACGGCGCCGGCCAGATCGTCGCGGGCGGCACCGTGGAGGCGCTCGAGGCGCTCAAGGCCGACCCGCCGGCCCGGGCCCGGCTCATCCCGCTCTCCGTCGCGGGAGCGTTCCACACCCACCACATGGCCCCCGCCGTCGACCAGCTCCGCAGCGCGGCGGCCGCGGTCACCCCCGCCGACCCCCGCACCCGGCTGCTGCAGAACGCCGACGGCGCCGTGGTCGGCACCGGCACGGAGTTCCTCCGCCGGCTGATCGACCAGGTGGCCGGTCCGGTGCGGTGGGACCTGTGCATGAACACGATGGCCGAGCTCGGCGTCACCGCGATGATCGAGCTCGTCCCGGGAGGCACGCTCACCGGCCTGGCGAGGCGCGCCCTGCGCGGTGTGCGCACCGTCGCGCTGAAGACGCCCGACGACCTCGACGCGGCACGGGACCTGATCAAGGAGGAGACCGGCAGGTGAGGCAGATCCAGGGCGCCCCCGGCGCGCGGGTGCTGGCGTTCGGCGGCTACCAGCCCGCCAACGTGGTGACCAACGAGCACCTCGCCAAGACCATGGACACCAGCGACGAGTGGATCCGCACCCGGGTCGGCATCGTCGAACGCCGGATCGCGGGTCCCGAGGAGTCCGAGGTCGACCTGGCGGTGCAGGCGGGCGGCAAGGCGCTGGCCGCGAGCGGGCTGTCCGCGAGCGACATCGACCTGGTGATCGTCGCGACGTGCACGCTGGAGACCCAGATCCCCAACGCCGCGAGCCGCGTGGCCCACCGGCTCGGCATCGACGCCCCGGGGGCGTTCGACGTCAACGCCGCCTGCGCGGGGTTCTGTTACGCGCTCTCCGCCGCGGCGGACGCGATCCGGGGCGGGTCGGCGACCCACGTGCTCGTCGTCGCCGCCGAGAAGCTGTCGCAGTGGGTGGACTGGACCGACCGCACCACCGCCGTGATCTTCGGTGACGGTGCCGGGGCCGCCGTGGTCGGGCCGTCCGACACCCCGGGCATCGGCCCGGTGGCCTGGGGCAGCGTGGGTGAGAAGGCCGACGCGATCAAGGTCAAGGACCGGAACTCCTTCCTCCAGCAGGAGGGTCAGGCCGTGTTCCGCTGGGCGACCACCGCCCTGCACCCCGTGGCGCGCCGTGCCTGCGAGCGCGCGGGCGTGCGCCCCGAGGATCTCGCGGCATTCGTCCCCCATCAGGCCAATCTGCGCATCATTGAGGCGATCGCCCGTAAGCTTGGTGCCGAAAAGGCGGTGATCGCCAAGGACATCGTCCTTTCCGGCAACACCTCCGCGGCCTCGATCCCGCTCGCCCTGTCCCGCATGATCGAGCGCGGCGAGGTGCCTTCCGGTGGGCTCGCCCTGCTGCTCGGATTCGGCGCCGGGCTCACCTATGCCGGGCAGGTCATCGAGATCCCGTAGACCGTACGGCGCGCCGTACACGGAAAAAGATCATTCAGTCAAGGAGAAGACGCGACATGGCACTGACCGAGCAGGAGATCCTCGCTGGCCTCGGCAAGATCATCAACGAGATCACCGGCATCCCGGCCGCCGAGGTGACCCCGGAGAAGAGCTTCGTGGACGACCTCGACATCGACTCGCTCTCCATGGTCGAGATCGCCGTCGCCGCCCAGGACGAGTTCGGCGTCGAGATCCCCGACGACCAGCTCAAGAACCTCAAGACGGTCAAGGACGTCATCAACTTCATCCAGTCCTGATTTCCCCCGAGGTCGGCTCAGGGTCGTCCGCGGGCGCGGTCAGCGGCGCGGCGTCGGCAGGGGCCCTCGCGGTGCCACCGGGTTCCACGGGCGGCGGGCGGCGGGCCCCGGAGACCCCACGCGGCGCCGCCGGACGGCCCGCCCCCCCGATCAGCAAGGAGCTCAACGTGAGTAAAGACCGGGTACGTGTCGTCGTCACCGGGCTCGGCGCGACGACGCCCGTCGGTGGAGATGTCGCCTCGTCCTGGTCGGCGCTCCTCGAAGGGCGGTCGGGCATCAAGACCCTCACCGAGGACTGGGTCGACACGGTGCCGGTGAAGTTCGCCGGCCCGGCCGCGGTCGACCCGGCCACGGTGATCCCGCGGCCCGAGGCCCGGCGCCTCGACCGCGCCGAGCAGTTCGCGCTCATCGCCGCCCGTGAGGCCTGGAAGGACGCGGGCAGCCCGGAGGTCGACCCGGACCGGCTCGGCGTCGTCGTCGGCAGCGGCATCGGCGGGATCACCACGATCCTGTCGGCGTACGACACCTTCCGGGAGAAGGGCTGGCAGCGCCTGTCCCCCTTCACCGTGCCCATGCTGATGCCGAACGGCCCGGCCGGCTGGATCGGCCTGGAGTTCGGCGCCACCGCCGGCGTGCACGCCACGGTGAGCGCCTGCGCCACCGGCGGGGAGGCGGTCGGCTACGCCATCGACATGATCCGCTCGGGCCGTGCCGACGTGGTGATCGCGGGCGGCACCGAGGCGGCGATCCACCCGCTCAACATCGCGTCGTTCGCCGCGATGCGCGCGATGTCCACCCGCAACGACGAGCCGGAGCGCGCCTCCCGCCCGTTCGACAAGAACCGCGACGGGTTCGTGCTCGGCGAGGGCGCGGGCATCCTCGTGCTCGAGTCCTACGAGCACGCGGTCGCCCGCGGGGCGCGCATCTACGCGGAGGCCGCCGGTGTCGGCTACTCCGCCGACGCCCACCACATCGCCCAGCCGGAGCCGAGCGGCGAGGGTGTGAAGAAGGCGATCCGGCGCATGCTCGCCGACAGCGGCCTGACCGGCGACGACATCAAGCACGTCAACGCGCACGCCACCTCGACCCCGGCCGGCGACGTGGTGGAGACGGTCGCGATCGCCGAGACGATCGGCCCGCACCCGCTGGTCACCTCGACCAAGTCGCTCACCGGCCACCTGCTCGGCGGCGCCGGCGGCATCGAGACGGTGTTCACCGTGAAGGCGCTGCACGAGCGCATCGTCCCGGCCACGGCCAACATCGACGACCTCGACGACGGCGTCAAGGTGGACGTCGTGTACGGCGAGCCGCGCAAGCTCCCCGAGGGCCGGATCGCCGCGGTCAACAACTCGTTCGGCTTCGGCGGCCACAACGTCGCCGTCGCCTTCGTCACCCTCTAGAGGTCCGCGTCCGTGCGAGGTGCGCGGCCCCGCCGCGCACCCCCTGCCTCCGCGAGCCGTCGATCGCGGACCGCCGCCTGTCGGTCACTCTCGGAGCCACCCGAAAGGTGCCACCGTCCGAGCCATCACCGCAGGCCACCAAGTGAGGCCACCATCTGAGAAGGAGCGACCGTGACGATTCTCGACACCGGGGTGGTGACGCCCACTTCGGATCCGGAGGTCGCCGATCCGCGTGACCCCGTGGTGCGGTTGTCGGCGTTGTTCGACGAGGGCTCGCTGCGGCTGCTGGCGCCGGCAGACGACAGCGGCGTGCAGGCCGCACTCGGCCGGATCGAGGGAGTGCCGGTCGCGGCCTTCTGCTCCGACCCCCGGGTGCAGGGCGGAGCGATGGGGAGCAGGGGCTGCGAGCACATCGTGGCCGCCTACGACACCGCGGTCCGCGAGCGGGTGCCGATCATCGGCATCTGGCACTCCGGCGGCGCCCGCCTCGCCGAGGGGGTCGCCTCGCTGCACGCGGTCGGCACCGTGTTCGCCGCCATGACCCGCGCGAGCGGCGTGGTCCCGCAGATCTCGGTGGTGCTGGGCCCGGCCGCGGGCGGCGCCGCATACGGCCCGGCGCTCACCGACATCGTCATCCTCTCCGAGCAGGGCCGCATCTTCGTCACCGGCCCGCAGGTGGTGGAGTCGGTCACCGGCGAGAAGATCGACATGGCCGGGCTGGGCGGGCCCGAGCCGCACGCCCGCAAGTCCGGCGTGGTCCACGTGGTGACCCCCACCGACGCCGAGGCGCTGCTGCAGGCGCGCCGGCTCGCGGTGCTCCTCGGCCACCAGGGCCGGGTGCGCCTCGACGGCATCGAGGACACCGACCTCGGCGCGCTGCTGCCCGAGTCGTCCCGCCGCGCCTACGACGTGCACCCGATCGTCGACGGCCTGCTCGACGGCGGCCTCGCCGCCTCGGTCGAGCTGCACCCCAAGTGGGCGCCGAACATGGTCACGGTGCTCGGCCGGCTGGGCGGCCGCACGGTGGGCGTGCTCGCGAACAACCCGCTGCGGCTCGGCGGCTGCCTCGACTCCGCCTCCGCCGAGAAGGCCGCCCGGTTCGTCCGCATGTGCGACGCGTTCGGGGTTCCGCTCGTGGTGCTCGTGGACGTGCCCGGCTACCTGCCCGGCGTCGGCCAGGAGCACGGCGGCGTGGTGCGCCGCGGCGCCAAGCTGCTGCACGCGTTCGCCGAGGCCTCCGTGCCGCGGGTCACCGTGATCCTCCGCAAGGCGTACGGCGGGGCGTACATCGCGATGAACTCCCGCGCGCTCGGCGCCACCCGCGTGCTCGCCTGGCCCACCACCGAGGTGGCGGTGATGGGCGCGATCGCCGCGGTGCGCGTGCTGCACCGGCGGGAGCTCGCCGCGGTCCCCGAGGACCAGCGGCCCGCGCTCGAGCAGGAGCTCGCCGAGCGGCACCAGAAGGAGGCCGGCGGCCTGGAGAAGGCCCTCGCGCTCGGGGTCGTGGACGAGGTCATCGACCCGGCCAAGACCCGCAGCTCCGTCGCCCGGGTGCTCGCCCAGGCGACCCCGGCCCGCGGCAGCCACGGCAACATCCCCCTCTGACGGCGGCTCCGGCCGCCGGGCGACGGCCCCGCGGCGGGGTGCGCCGTGGCTCGGCGATGCGGGACGCCGCCCGCACGGGTGGGCGTCCCGCAGCCGTATGCCCGGCCGCGCGCTACCGCTCCCCGAGCCGCTCAAGCAGCCTGCGCCGCTCGTTCTCCAGCGTCTCCACCATGACCGTGATCTCGTTCTGCAGGGTGAGGGTGGAGGCGGCGTCCACCTGGTCGCCCGGCCCGTCGGGCCGGTTCTCCAGCAGGTCGCGCAGCTCGGCCAGCCTTTTGTCGATCTCTTCCAGGCGCGCGTGCGGGTCCTCGGGATCGGCGCCGCCGGCGCCCGCGCCCGGCGGGTCGCCGACGTCGGCGGGTCCTGCGGACGCCGGGCCCCGGTACGCCCGGACGCGCGCGTCATCGTTCTCAGAGTGCACAAAACGCCCCCTACCCGGGAAACCCACGGCGATACCGGGTCACCCGGCAGGCGGGCGCAGGCGTGACCAGGCCCCGGACGGGCCGCTCCGGGACTCCGCGCGTGACTACCCGGCCGCGTGCAGCCAGCGCACGGGAGCGCCGTCGCCCGCGTAGCGGAAGGGCTCCAGCTCCTCGTCCCACGGCTTGCCGAGGAGCCGCTCGAGCTCCTCCTCCAGCACCACCCGGCCCTGCGCGGCCCGCATCAGCGTGGTGCGCAGGCGATCCTCCGGCACCAGGATGTCGCCGTTCGCCCCGATCGTCGCGGTGAACGGGCCGAGAGACGGCGTGTAGGCATGCCGCGTGCCGTCCACGCCGGGCGAGGCGTCCTCGGTGATCTCGAAACGGATACGTTGCCAGCCCATCAGCGACGACGTGATCCTGGCGGCCGTACCCGGTTTACCCACCCACTCGGCCTGGGTCCGCACACATCCGGGCGCGGCAGGCTGGGGAGTCCACGTCAGGTCGACGGGCACGCCGAGAACGCCCGCGACCGCCCATTCGATGTGCGGACACAGCGCGGGCTGGGCCGAGTGGACATACAGCACGCCACGAGCAGACACCGGACCTCCCGATTTGACGAGGTTCGCCTTCCCCAACGTCCTCGCCACGAGATGATCACAAGTGACTGAACAGAGACTACCCTCCGTCGGCGGGCGGGCACCAGACCAAGTTCATATCGAATCGCAATTGACAAGTGTCGCCTCCGACACAACAGCGATCGGTGAACGCCACATACGAAGCGCGTTAATCCAGCACAACCCATATGTGAGCGGAGAAATCCGTACGCACCAGCGCTTTCCCCGAACCCGGCGGTCGCGGCGATTCCGGAGCGGTACAGTGCTCAGTCGGTGTTCACAGTGCGTCTTACTCCCACCTCGCTCCGTAACGAATGATCGATAAAGAAACGCTCCCCCGGCTCCCCGTCGACCAGGCGGAGTGGAATGCGCTCGAGGCCGAGTTCGGCCCCCGGATGTGGGCGGTCGCCCGGGCCTTCGGGCTCAGCGCGGCCGACGCCGCCGACGCGGTCCAGGCCGCGTGGCTCCGGCTCGTCGAGAGCATCGACCGCATCCGCGACCCGGCGCGGATCGGCGCGTGGCTCGTCACCACCACCCGCCACGAGGCGCTGCTGCTGTGCCGCAAGGGCCGCGCGGTGACCCCCACCCACAGCCCGCCCGAGCCCGGCGAGGCCGACGCCGGCGACCCGGCCCTGGCGGTGCTCTCCGCCGACGAGGCGCGGCGGCTGTGGCGGGCCGTGGACGCGCTCGACGAGCCGTGCCGTACCCTGCTGCGCCTGCTCGTCACCGCCCCCGAGAGCGGCTACGCGCGGATCGCCGCACGGCTCGGGCTGCCGATCGGCAGCGTGGGGCCGATGCGGGGACGCTGCCTGGGCCGCCTGCGCAAGCTCGTGGAGGCCGAGCGATGAGCGAGTTCGACGAGGCCTACCTGCTCGCCGCGCTCCGCCTCGGCGCCGGGGTGGACCCCGCCCCGCTCGCGGTGTCCGCCGCGGCCCGCGCCGCGTACGCGCTGCTCCTGCCCGGCGCCGTCACCGCCCGCCCGGTGCCGGTGTCCCGGCCGGCCGGCGCCCGCTCCCCCGCCGAGCCCCGGCTGCACCGCTTCGCGGCGCCGGACGCCACCATCGACGTCGAGCTCACCCACGCCGACGGCCGGATCGACGTGGCCGGGCAGGTGACCGGCGGCCCCTGGGACGAGGGCCCCGGCCGGATCGAGATCCGCACCCTGCACGACCGGTGGGTCCGCTTCCCCACCGAGACCGGCCACTTCGCCGCCACCGGCCTGCCGGTCGGCTGGCTCAGCGTGGTCTGGTACCGCGCCGGCCTGCCCGCCGTCGCCACCCGCTGGATGAACACCCGCCGCCTCGACGAGGCCGACGACTGAGCCGCCGGGCCGGTACGGCACGGCGGCGCGGGCCACGGGTCCGCGCCGGCGGCGGGCAGCCCTCTGGAGGCAGACGATGGTCGCCGAGCACGCCGTGCCGGCCCCGCCGGGCGCGTCCCGCCGAGCCGACGGGCTCGTGCGCGCGGCCGAGGCGGCGGTCCGGGACTGTGGCGTGGACCCCCGCCGCGCCGACCGGGCCGCGCGCGGGGTGCTCGAGCAGGCGCTCGCCCGGGGCGACGCCGAGGCCGCGTGCGTGGCGCTGCGGGCGCTCGCGCTCGCCGCGCGCGAGCTCGGCGACCTGCGGCTGGCCGAGAGCCACCTGCGCCGGGCGATCCGGGCCGGGGCGGGCGTGCCGCGGCGGCTCGCCCAGGCGCGCATGTCGCTGGTGTCGGTGCGCACCGAGCTCGGCGACCCGGCGGGGGCGCTGCGCATCGCCGCGCTCGCCGAGGCCGATCTGCCGCCCGAGGAGTGGGCCGCGCTCGCCGTACAGCGGGCGATCGCCCTACTACGGCTCGGCCGGCACGGCGCGGCGGTGCGGCTGTGCGACCGGGCGCTCGCCGCACCCGAGGCGGACGCCGACCCGCGGCTGCGCTGCGCCGCGCTGCTCCACCGCGGGCTGGCCCGCACCTACCTGGGGGAACTCGCCGCCGGGGCCGAGGATCTGACCGCCTGCCGGCGGCGCGCGGCCACGGCCGGGCTCGGCCACCTCGCCGCGCTCGCCGAGGCGGGCCTGTCGTTCAACGCGGCGCGGCGCGGCGACATCCCCGCGGCGCTGGCGTTCTTCGCCGCGGCCGAGCGCGGCCTCGCCGGCCGCCCGGACCGGATCGCCGCGCTGCGCTGCGACCTCGCCGAGGCCCTCGTCGCGGCGCGGCTGCCGGGCGAGGCGAGGGCGCTGCTGCTCGCGGCCGTGCCCGAGCTGGAGGCGGCCGGGGCGCTCGTCCGCCTCGCCGAGGCGCGGCTGTTCCTCGCCCAGGCCGAGCTGCTCACCGGCGACCCGCACCAGGCGCTGCAGACCGCCCGCCTCGCCCGCGCCGAGCTCGCCGGGCAGGGGCGGGACGCCTGGCTCCCGCTCGCCGACGACGTCACCGTCCGCGCCCGCCTCGCGCTGGAGCCGGCGACGCCCGGCCTCCTCGCCGACGTGCTCGCCTGCGCCGACGCGCTGCGGGAGGCGGGCTGGGCCGCGGCCGACGCCGAGCTGCGGCGCACCGCCGCCCGGCTCGCCGCCGACCTCGGCGACCGCCGGACCGCCGGGCGGCTGCTCGACGAGGTGATCGCCACGCGGCGGCCGGGCCTCGGCCGGACCCACGCGCTCGCCGTGCACCACGCGGTGGCGCTGCGCCGGGCCCTCGCGGGCGACCGCGCCGGGGCGCTCGCCGCGGTCGAGGCCGGGCTGCGCGAGGTGGACGGCCGCGGCGTGCCCGTGCAGATCCGCGCGCACGCCGCCCGGCCGGCGGAGGAGCTCGCCGCGCTCGGGCTCGAGCTGGCGCTGCGCACCGGCGACGCCGCCACCGTGCTCGCGTGGGCGGAGCGGTGGCGGGCCTGCGTGCGCGGCGAGCAGCCCGGCGCGCTCCCCCTCGACCGGCTGCGCCGCGCGCTCGGCGACGCCGCCCTCGTCGAGCTGGTACGGCACGGCGACGCCCTCGCCGCCGTCGTGGTCACCGGCCGGGGCTGCGCCATGCGGCCGCTCGGCTCCTACCGGGCCGCGGTGGAGGCGACCGTGCGGCTGCGCTACTGCCTGCGCCGCACCGGCCTGCGCGACGCCGGGCCGTCCGACGGGATCGCCCGGGAGGCCGCGGCGCTGGCCGCCCTGCTGCTCGGCCCGCTCGCCGCCGACCTCGCCCGCGGGCCGGTGGTGATCGTCCCCACCGGGGCGCTGCACACGCTGCCCTGGCCGGTGCTGCCGCCGCTGCGCGGCCGCCCCGTCTGCGTCGCGCCGAGTGCGGCCGCCTGGCTCTCCGCCGCCACGGCCGTCCCGCCCGGCCCGGCCGGGCGCGGCACGGTCGTCGCGGTCGCGGGCCCGGGCCTGGCGCACGCCGAGGCCGAGGTCGCGGCGGTGCTCGGCGCGCACCCGGGCGCGGCGCGGGTCCCGGCCCGGTCCGGCGCGGTGCTCGCGGCCCTGGCCGCCGCGGACGTCGCGCACCTCGCCGCGCACGGCATGTTCTGCGCGCACAGCCCGCTGCTGTCGAGCATCGCCCTCGACGACGGCCCGCTGCTCGCCTACGACCTGCTGCGTCTCGATCGCGTGCCCGGCCTGGTGGTGCTCTCGGCGTGCGACTCCGGCCTGGCGCACGCGCCCGCGGACGGCGCCCCGCTCGGCCTCGCCGGGACCTTCCTCGACCGCGGCGCCGCGTGCGTGGTGGCGGGCCTGGTGCCGGTGCGCGACGAGGACGCGCACGCGCTGATGACCGCGTTCCACCGGCTGCTCGCCGCGGGCGCCGCCCCGGCGGCGGCCCTCGCCGCCGCGGCCGAGGCCACGGGCGTGGCGGGCTTCGTCTGCCTCGGCGCGGGCTGGCCGGCCGCCCCGGTCACCGCGGCGGGCGCGGCGTGACCGTGCCCGTCGCCGGGCGCGCCGGGGTCACTCGTCGCCGGTGGCGACCGGGCGCGACGGGTCGGTGATCCAGTCCGACCAGGAGCCGACGTACAGGGCGGCCTCCACCCCGGCGAGGTGGAGGGCGAGGACCTCGTGGGCGGCGGTGACGCCGGAGCCGCAGTAGGCGCCCACGTCCGCGCCCGGCACCGCGCCGAGCTCCGCGAACCGCCGCCGCAGCTCCTCCGGCGGCAGGAACCGGCCGGTGGCGTCGACGTTCCCGGTGGTGGGGGCGCAGCGGGCGCCGGGGATGTGGCCCGCGACCGGGTCGATCGGCTCGGTCTCGCCGCGGTACCGCTCCGGCGCCCGGGCGTCGAGCAGGACCTTCGTCTTCGCCGCGCCGTCGGCGTCGAGCAGCGGCATGCCGCCGGGCACCGCGGTGAAGTCGCCGGGCTCGACCTTCGGCACCTCGGTGGTGACCGGCAGGCCTGCCTCGGTCCACGCGCGCAGCCCGCCGTCGAGCACCCGCACGTCCCGGTGCCCGAAGTAGCGCAGCGTCCACCAGGCGCGCGCCGCGGCCGTCGCATCGGCGTCGTCGTACACGACCACCGGCCGAGATCCGCGCACGCCGAGCCGGCGCATCGCCGCCTGGAACGCCTCGGCCGTGGGCAGCGGGTGCCGCCCGCCCCGGCCGGGCGGCGCGGCGAGGTCCCGGTCCAGGTCGCAGAAGACCGCCCCGGGGATGTGCCCGGCGGCGTAGGCCTCGGCACCGGGCGGCCCGCCGAGCCGCCACCGCACGTCCAGCACGGTCACCTCGCCGAGCGCCGCGTCGAGCTCCGCGGGGGTGATCAGGGTGCTCATCTCGTGCTCACCTCCACCAGCGGGATGTACTGATCGTCGGCGGTGAGCGAGCCGTGCATGCCGACGAGCGCGGACTCGCGCGGCTCCTGCTGGGACGCGATCACCGCGCAGTCCCCGTACGGCACGGCGATCACGTCGCCGATCCGCCCGAGCCATTCCCGGCGCACGGCCGGCCCGAACCAGCCGGACTCGATCGCCTCCTCGCGGGTGACCACCCAGGCCCGGCCGGCGAGCTTCGCCCGCCAGGTCTCCAGCACCGCCGCGGCCGCGCCCGGCTCGGTGTACAGGTGGCGGGCCCGGGCGTCCCCGCCGAGCATCGCCACGCCCTCGCGCAGCTCGGGCACGAGGTCGAAGTCGACCCGGTCGGTGACGTTCACCATGCCGTGGTCGGCGGTGACGTACAGCGCCGAGCCGCCGGGCAGCGCCGCGGCGAGCCGCTCGGCGAGGCGGTCGACGATCGCGAGCTGCTCGCGCCACTCGGGGGTGTCCACCCCGGCGACGTGGCCCTGCAGGTCGAGGTCGCCGTAGTAGACGACGACGTAGGCGCGCTCGGCGGCGAGCTCCCGCCCGGCCGCGGCGACGAGGTCGTCCACGGTGTCCGCGCCGACGAAGCGCACGCCGCGGTACACCGCGCGGGTGAGCCCGGTGTGCTCGAACATGCTCGGGCCGACGTACACCGGCCGCACCCCGGCGGCCTCGGCCCGCTGGTAGACGGTCTGCGCGGGCTGCCAGGCGTCCGGGTCGATCTCCGGCCCGGCCGTGGTGGTCCACCGCAGGCTGTGCAGCATGCGCCCCTCACCGGGCACGGCGAGGCGCAGGCCGAGCATGCCGTGCTCGCCGGGCGCCAGTCCGGTGCCGAGCGTGCCGAGGCTGGTCGAGGTGGTGGCGGGGAACCCGGCGGTGAGCACGCGGCCCGGCTGCGCCGACAGGAACGGGGCGAGGTCGGCGTGGGCGCGCAGCAGCCGCTCGCCCAGCCCGTCGACGAGGAGCACGCAGACGCGCCGGGCCGGGGCGAGCCCCAGCGGGTTGGGCCCGCCGGCGCCGAGCGCCGCCAGCGCCGAGGCCGGCAGGTCGGCGAGCGACGCCGCGCCGTACGCGGGGATCAGGGGGACGGTCTCGTCGCCGTTCGGGGGAACCATGGCGCGAGACTACGGCACGGCGGGCGCGGTCGCCTCCGACAGCGCCTTGGCGAAGTTCAGCACCTGGGCCACGGCCTCCGGGCCGTCCGCCGCCTCGCTCACCCGCAGCTGCAGGTCGTCGCAGGTGATCGCGCCGGTGTAGCCGTGGTCGGCCTCGCAGTTCTCGTCACCGCAGGTGGCCGGCTCCAGGTCGATGTGCGAGATGGCACCCCAGCCGATCGACAGCGTCACCTCCGAGGGCGGAACCCCGGGCACGTAGGCCGCCGGGTCGGGGACGAGCCGCGTGACCGCCACCGACCGGATGCGGCTGAGCGGGATCGCCTCGGTGGTCGTGGACGCGTGCGGGGTCGGCACGCCCTCGGCCGGCGGATGCTCGTCGGTGTGACAGACCAGCAGCCGCGTGGGCGAGAGCACGACCACGGTGATGTGCCTGCGCACCTCCATGGCCGGATCGAAGGTCGCCTCGTGGTGCACCACGTAGGAGACGACCGGTTCCTTGCCCAGCGCGGACTCGACGGCGTCGGCGACGAGGTCGGGATAGTAGCCGCTGTGCTCGATGGCCTCGCGCAGCCCCGCGGCCGAGACTCGGGTTTCCCTCATGGCATCCATCCTGCCCTGTACCACCGGGCTCTTTCACCTCGCCGCCCGGTTGTCGCCGGCCGTGCCGCGGCGGCGGCCCGCCACCTGCGGATCCGCCGCGCGGCGCGGGTCAGCGCAGGCGGCGCGGGCCGTGGTCGGGCCGCGGGCCGACCGGCCGGCGCAGCACCCCGCGCGCCCCGAGCACGGCCACCCCGGACTCGCCCACCAGCACCGGGTCGAGGTCGAGCCGGGCGACCTCGGGGAACCGGTCGGCGAGCAGCCCGACGCGGACGAGCAGCTCCTCCAGCGCGCCGACGGCCATCGGCGGGTACCCGTAACCGCCGAGCAGCAGCGGGGCCGCGCGCAGCGACCGCACCATCGCGGCCGCGTCCGCCGCGGTGAGCGGGGCGAGCCGGTACGCCTCGTCGCCGATCAGCCGCGCGGTGACGTCGCCGAGCCCGAAGCTCACCACCGAGCCGAACGCGGGGTCGTCGATCACCCGGATCACGGTGGCGAGCGCGGGGTGCGGAGCCATGTGCTGGACCACGAGCGTGCGGTCCTTCCCGAGCCGCCCGGACAGGTCGGCGTAGGCGGCGCGCACCGCCTCGGGGGTGACGAGCCCCACCCGGACCGTGCCCATCCGGCGGGCGTCCTCCGGGTCGGCCGACTTGAGCACGACCGGCCAGCCGTGCCGCTCGGCGGCGGCCACCGCCTCCTCCGGCGAGCGCACCTCGGTCACCGGCCACACCTCGATGCCGTACCGGGCGAGCAGCGCGGCGCCGTCGAACTCGGCCTCGTCCCGCCCGGCGAGCTCGCGCTCGATCACCTCGCGGGCCCCGGCCACGTCGATGCCGCCGAGGTCGGGGATGCGGCCGGGCGGCTGCTCGCGCCACCGGGCGTACCGGACCACGTGGGCGAGCGCGCGCACCGCCTCCTCCGGCGCCGGGTAGGACGGGATCGAGCCCCGGCCGGGGTCGGCCGCGCCCTGCCCCGGGTCGCCGGGCTCGGCACGCAGCGGCGCGGGCAGGCCGAGCTCGCCGCGGAACGTGGCGAGCACCGGCTTGCCCGAGTCGCGGGCCGCCTCCCGCAGCGCGGCCGCCACCCCCTCGTCGTCGCCGGGGATCGGCGGCATGTAGATCGCCACCAGCGCGTCGACCTCGGCGAGCACCCCCGGCAGGGCCGCGCGGTAGTCGTCCGCGCCGGCCATCGCGCCGAGGTTGACCGGCGGCCGCGGCTCCAGCCCGGCGGCCGTGCAGGCGTCCACGGCGAGCCGGGACAGCGCGTCGGAGTTGCTCACCACGCCCACCCGCGGCCCGGCCGGCAGCGGCTGGTGGGCGAGCAGCTGGGCCACGTCGAACAGCTGGGTCAGGTCCCCCACCCGGATCACCCCGGCGTGCTCGAACAGCGAGCTGAGCGCGGTGTCCGGGAGGGTGAGCGCGGGCGCGGCGTGCCCCGCCGGCACCCCTGCCGCGCCGCTCTTCACCAGCACGATCGGCTTGCTGCGGGAGATCCGGCGGGCGAGCCGGGCGAACTTCCGCGGGTTGCCCAGCGACTCCAGGTAGAGGAGGATCACCTCGGTCGCCGGGTCCTCCTCCCAGTACTGCAGCAGGTCGTTGCCGGACACGTCGGCCCGGTTGCCCGCGGAGACGAACGTGGAGATGCCCATGCCGCGCTGGGCCACCCGCTGCAGCAGCGCGGTGCCGAGCGCGCCGGACTGGCTGAAGAACCCGACCCGGCCGCGGCCCGGCATGGTCGCGGCGAGGGTGGCGTTGAGCCGTACCGCGGGGTCGGTGTTGGCGATGCCGAGGCAGTTGGGCCCGACCACGCGCATGCCGTGGGCCCGGGCGATGCGCACCAGCTCGTCCTGCCGGGCCCGGCCCTCCGGCCCGGTCTCGCCGAACCCGGAGGAGACCACCACGAGCCCGTGCACGCCCTTGCGCGCGCACTCCTCGACGAGCTCGAGCACGCTCTCCGCCGGTACGGCGAGCACGGCGAGGTCCACCTTCTCGTCGATCTCCGAGACGCTGCGGTACGCCCGCACCCCGGCGACCGCGCGCACGTGCCGGTGCACCGGGTAGACCGGCCCGGTGAAGTCGGCGGCGAGCAGGTTGCGCAGCACGGTCTGGCCGACCCCGCCCGGCTCCCGCCCGGCGCCGATCACCGCCACCGACTCGGGCGTGAGCAGCCGCTTGATCGACCGCGACTCGGCGACGTGCTCCCGGGCGGCGATCACCTCGCGGGCGGTCTCGGTGAGGCTCAGATCGAGCGTCATGCGCACCACGCCGTCGGAGAAGGTGCTCTCCGCGGTGTACCCGGCCTGCCGGAACACCGCGAGCATGCGGTGGTTCGCGGGCAGCACGTCGGCGATGAACCGGGTGATGCCGCGCTCCCGGGCCGCGGCCCCGAGGTGCTCGAGCAGGACCGAGCCGACGCCGCGGCCCTGGTGGGCGTCCTCGACGAGGAAGGCCACCTCGGCGGTGTCGCCCGCCTCGTCCTCGCCCTCGCCGCGGAGCCGGTCGTACCGGGTGACGCCCACCATCTCAGCTCCGATCGTTGCGATCAGGGCGACCCGGTCGTCGTAGTCGACGTGGGTGAAGAAGTGCACCTCGCGGTCGGTCAGCCGCGGCCGCGGCCCGAAGAACCGGAAGTAGATCGACTGTTCCGACAGCCGCGAATAGAACGCGCGGAGCAGGTCGGCGTCGTCGGGACGGATCGGCCGGATGTGCGCCGTCCCGCCGTCGGCGAGGACGACGTCGGCCTCCCAATGGGCCGGATACTCGTACGCCACACGCGACATGCTAGTTGTGACCGATTTTCCAGTACGTTGCCGCAAATCGCCGGGTTGGACAACGCTTGTGCATCGAAGCCCCGGCCGCATCGGATCTCAGCCCCACAGCTCAGCCGGAAACTGTTAGGTTTTCGACGTCAGCCTTCTCCTCCACGCAGGCACACTCCACGCAGGCACACAAGGTGGTGACATCATGACTCGGGTGGTGGTGGTGGGCGATCTGATGACCGATGCGGTCGCTCGGGCGCGCTACCCACTGGCACGGGCCAGCGACACCCCCGCCGTCGTCACGATGCACGGAGGTGGCTCGGGGGCCAACATCGCCTCCTGGCTCGCGGTCGAGGGCACCGAGGTGGCGTTCGTGGGTCGGCGCGGCGCCGACATCACGGGCCGAAACCGGGACATGGAGCTCATGGGCTACGGCGTGGACGCCCGGCTCGTCATGGACCCCGACCGCCCCACCGGCACCTGCGTGGTGCTCGTCACCCACAAGGGCGAGCGCACCATGCTCTCCGACCCCGGGGCGAACGCCGCCCTCACCCCCGACGACCTGCCTCGTGACCTGTTCACCCCCGGCGCGCACCTCCACCTGTCCGGCTACACGCTGCTCAACGAGGGGTCCCGCAACGCGGGCCTGGCCGCCCTCGAGATCGCCCGGCGCGCGCAGATGACCATCTCCGTGGACTGCGCCTCGGCCGCGCCGCTGGAGCGCACCGGCGCCGAGCCGTTCCTGGAGTGGACGCAGGGCGTCAAGCTGCTGTTCGCCAACGCCGACCAGGCGCGCGTGCTCACCGGCCGGGACGACCCCGACGCCGCGGCGAAGGTGCTCACCGCGTGGTTCTCCCAGGTCGTGATCAAGCTCGGCCCGGACGGCTCGATGTGGTGCGGCGGCAACCGGTCCGAGCCGGTCAAGGTCCCGGCCGAGCCGATCGAGCGCGTGGTGGACGGGACCGGCGCGGGCGACGCGTTCACCGCCGGATTCCTGCCGGCCTGGCTCGAGGGCAAGCCGCCGGCCGAGGCGCTCGCCGCGGGCAACCGGCTCGCCGCCAAGGCGCTCGGCATCCTCGGCGCCCGCCCCCGGCTCTGACCGCGGGCCGCCCCCGGGCGGCGACCCACCGGGGCGGCGCCTGATCCATAGGCGCCTGATCCATTACGGCGGGGCGGCGTCCCCCGCGGATCGCCGGTGTACGGCGCGGCCGCCGTACCCTTCCGCCGGGCGCCGGGCCGGCGGCGGCGCACGGCCGGCCGCAGGGCGCCGAGTCCGGCACGGACCGGGCCGGGGACACGGCAGAATGTTCGACATGGCCCGACGAACCACCACCCCGCCGCCGGACGAGGACTTCGAGGAGCGCATCGTCGACGTCGACGTGTCGGCGGAGATGCGCACGAGCTTCCTCGAGTACGCGTACTCGGTCATCTACCAGCGCGCCCTGCCGGACGCCCGCGACGGCCTCAAGCCGGTGCAGCGGCGCATCCTGTACGCGATGAACGACATGAACCTGCGGCCCGACCGCGGTCATGTCAAGTCCTCCCGGGTGGTCGGCGAGGTGATGGGCAAGCTCCACCCGCACGGCGACTCGGCGATCTACGACGCCCTGGTCCGCATGGCGCAGGGCTTCTCCATGCGGCTGCCGCTCATCGACGGGCACGGCAACTTCGGCTCGCCGGACGACGCGCCCGCCGCGATGCGGTACACCGAGGCCCGGCTCGCCCCGGCCGCCATGCTCATGGTCGAGTCGATCGACGAGGAGACGGTCGACTTCCGGCCGAACTACGACGGGCAGGAGGTCGAGCCCGAGGTCCTCCCGTCGGCCTTCCCCAACCTCCTCGTCAACGGCGCCACCGGCATCGCGGTCGGCATGGCGACGAACATGGCGCCGCACAACCTCGGCGAGGTCATCGCCGCGGCCCGGCACCTGCTCAAGCACCCGGACGCCACCCTCGACGACCTGATGCGGTTCGTCCCGGGCCCGGACCTGCCGACCGGCGGCATCATCATCGGGCTCGACGGCATCCGCGACGCCTACGAGCGCGGGCGCGGCACCTTCCGCATGCGGGCCAAGGCGGTCATCGAGAACATCACCGCGCGGCGCAAGGGCATCATCGTCACTGAGCTCCCGTTCAACGTCGGGCCGGAGCGGGTGGTCGCGAAGATCAAGGAGCTCGTCCAGGCGAAGAAGCTGCAGGGCATCGCCGACCTGAAGGACCTCACCGACCGCCACAAGGGCCTGCGGCTGGTGATCGAGGTCAAGAACGGCTTCAACCCGGAGGCGGTGCTGGAGGAGCTCTACCGGCTCACGCCGATGGAGGAGACCTTCGGCATCAACAACGTCGCCCTCGTCGACGGCGAGCCCCGCACGCTCGGGCTGCGCGAGCTGCTCCAGGTCTACATCGACCACCGCATCGAGGTGGTGCGCCGCCGTTCGGAGTACCGGCGGCGGCGCCGCCAGGAGCGGCTGCACCTCGTCGACGGCCTCATCATCGCGCTGCTCAACATCGACGAGGTGATCCGGGTGATCCGTGAGTCGGACGACTCGGCCCAGGCGCGCACCCGGCTGATGGAGACGTTCGGCCTGAGCGAGGCCCAGGCGGTCTACATCCTCGACACGCCGCTGCGCCGCCTCACCCGGTACGACCGGCTCGAGCTGGAGCAGGAGAAGGAGCGGCTCACCCGCGAGATCGCCGAGCTCACCGAGATCCTCTCCGCGGAGCGGAAGCTGCGCCAGGTGGTGTCGAAGGAGCTCGGCGAGGTCGCGAAGAAGTACGGCACGCCGCGCCGTACCGTGCTGGTGGAGTCGTCCGGGGTGACCGCGGCGGGCGCGATCCCGCTCGAGGTCGCCGACGACCCGTGCCTGGTGCTGCTGTCGGCCGACGGCCTGCTCGCCCGCACCAAGGACGCCACGCCGCTCGCCGCCTCGGCCGAGCGGGTCCCGCACGACGTGCTCGCCGCCGTGGTCCCGGCGACGGCGCGCGGCGACGTCGCGGTGATCACCTCACGGGGCCGGGCGCTGCGGGTGCCCGTGCTCGACCTCACCGTGCTGCCGCCGAACCCGGGCCCGCCGTCGCTCGCCGGCGGCCACCCGATCTCGGAGTACGTCTCGCTGGAGCCCGGCGAGACCGTGGTGGGGTTGGGCTCGCTCCGCCCGGACGGCCCGGGCCTCGCGCTCGCCACCGCGCAGGGCGTGGTGAAGCGGGTGGTGCCCGACTACCCGGCGAACCGGGACGAGTTCGAGGTGATCGGCCTGAAGGAGGGCGACTCGGTGGTGCGCGCGGTCGCGCTCCCCGCCGAGGACCACGACCTGGTGTTCATCACCTCGAACGCCCAGCTGCTGCGCTTCCCCGCCTCCCTCGTCCGCCCGCAGGGCCGCCCGGCCGGCGGCGTGGCGGGCATCCGCCTCGACCCCGGGGCGAAGGTGATCTGGTTCGGCGCCGTGGACCCGTCGGCCGAGGCGCGCGTGGTCACCGTCGCCGGTCCCGCCGGCCCGCCCGACACGCTCACCGGGGAGGTACGGACCTCGGTCAAGGTGTCCGACTACGCCGTCTTCCCGCCGAAGGGCCGCGCCACCGGCGGGGTGCGCGCCCACCGCTTCCTCAAGGGCGAGGACGTGCTGCTGCACGCCTGGGCCGGGCCCGCCCCGGTGAAGGCGGTCGCCGCGGACGGCGAGCCGGTCGAGCTCCCGGCTGAGCTCGGCCGCCGCGACGGCTCCGGTACGGCCCTGCCGCGGCCGATCGCGGCGATCGGCGGCGCGATCGGCACCACGCCGTTCCCCGGGTTCGCGCCCGCGGCCTCCGGCGGCGAGGGCGACGACGGCGCGTCCGCCTAGCGGCCCCGCCGTACCGCGGTGCGCGGGGCCGGGCGGGGCCGCCGGCACCGGGCCGGGACGGGGAAAGCCGATGTCTCGCGGCGGCGGTTGACAGAATGGGCGGCATGGCCGTCAATTCGTTCATGGTGCCGCTGGGCACCCCCGCACCGGACTTCGACCTGCCCTCGATCGACGGCGGACGGGTCTCGCTCTCCGACCTCAAGGGCGCGCCCGCCGTGCTGGTGATGTTCCTGTCGAACCACTGCCCGTACGTGCGGCGGGTGGAGCAGGGCATCGCCGCGTTCGCCCGGGACTACCAGGGGCGGGTTGCGACGGTGGCGATCTGCAGCAACGACGTCACCAACTATCCGGACGACGCCGCCCCGCACCTCGCCGAGCAGGCGAAGCGGGCCGGGTTCACCTTCCCCTACCTGGTGGACGAGACCCAGGAGGTCGCCAAGGCCTACCGGGCGGCGTGCACGCCGGACTTCTTCCTCTACGACCGGGACCTGCGCCTGGTGTACCGGGGGCAGCTCGACGACGCGCGGCCCGGCAACGACCTGCCGGTCACCGGCGCCTCGCTGCGGGCCGCGGCCGACGCGGTGCTCGCGGGCCGGCCGCCGATCGACCCGCAGTACCCGAGCGTGGGCTGCAGCATCAAGTGGCGGCCGGGCAACGAGCCCGAGTGATCGGCGGCCCGGGCGGGCCGGGCCACCGACGGTCCGGCCGTCCGCCGCGGCGCGCGGTACGGCGCCGCCGGTCGGGGCGGCCGGGTGGGGGTGGGCCCCCGGTGGTGGTGGCCCACCCGCCGTCGGTACGCGACGAGGGTCACGACGGGCTCGTCTCGGGACCCTCCGGACCCGGCTCCATGGTCTCCTCGGGCGTCGCCTCCGGGCTCTCCTCGCCGCCCGGGGTCTCGCCCGGCGCGGGCATGACGTCGCCGGTCTCGGCGTCGACCGCGACCTCGCGGGTCTCGCCCTGCTCGTCGGCGACCTCACCCTTCCAGACGGCCTTGCCGCTGTCCTCCTCGGTCTCGAGCTCGAGCTTGGTGAGCCGGCCGCCGGGCACCTCGCCGAGGATCTTCTCCGCCGCCTGCGCGTAGTCGATCTTGGCGGCCGCGACGAGCTCCTGCGTCTTGGCCTTATCGACGTCCGGCTTCGGGGAGGGCGATGCCGTCACCTGCGCGGTCTCGGCGTCGATCTTCATGGCCTGCGCCGTGCCGTCCTCGCCGGCGACGGTCACGTCCCAGACCTTGCCGTCGTCGTCGGCGTCCATCGCGATGATGGTGCCGCCCGGCACGGCCTCCGTCGCGGCCTGGCCCACCCGCTCGATGTCCGCGAGGCCCTCAGGCGTGGCCGTGCCCGGGGATTCCGTGCCCGTCGCCGTCGGCTCGGGCGTCAGCCCCGGCGACGCGGTGTCCAGGCCGGGCGTCTCGGTCGCCGCGACGTTCTCCAGCTGCTGGGAGCCGCCACCGCACCCGGTCGCCAGCGCGGCGAGCGCGAGTGCGGCGAACAGCTTCCGCCCCCGATGTTGAGACATCGTTCCCCCCTGTCACGGTTGTCTCACGGTGAGTGAGCTACCCCGACAGGACTGGACCAATCACCCGGATGACCACTGTTCGCCCGTTTCCCGGCAAGGGTGGGTCAGGCGTCGATGTTGTCGCGGTCGACCTCGGCGGCGTTCTTTACGATGAACTCGCGGCGGGGGGCCACCTCGCTCCCCATGAGCAGGTCGAAGATGCGCTCCGCCTCCTCGGCGTCCTCGATCCGCACGCGGCGCAGCACGCGGTGCCGGGGGTCCATCGTGGTCTCCGCGAGCTGGTCGGCGTCCATCTCACCGAGGCCCTTGTACCGCTGGACCGGCTCCTTCCACCGCCGCCCCCGCCGCTCCAGGTCGGCGAGCACCCGGTGCAGCTCGGCGTCCGAGTAGGTGTAGATGTACCGCTGGCCGCCGCGCGGCGGGTTGAGGATCTCGATGCGGTGCAGCGGCGGCACCGCGGCGAACACCCGGCCGGCCTCGATCATCGGCCGCATGTACCGGTGGAACAGCGTGAGCAGCAGGCAGCGGATGTGCGCGCCGTCCACGTCGGCGTCCGCCATCAGGATGATCTTGCCGTACCGGGCCTGGGAGATGTCGAAGCTCCGGCCCGAGCCCGCGCCGACCACCTGGATGATCGCGGCACACTCGGCGTTCTTCAGCATGTCGGCCATGGAGGCCTTCTGCACGTTGAGGATCTTGCCGCGGATCGGCAGCAGGGCCTGGAACTCGCTGTTGCGCGCGAACTTCGCGGTGCCGAGCGCCGAGTCGCCCTCGACGATGAACAGCTCGCTGCGGTCGACGTCGTCGCTGCGACAGTCGAGCAGCTTCGCGGGCAGCGCCGAGCTCTCCAGCGCGTTCTTGCGGCGCAGGTTGTCGCGCTGCTCCCGGGCCGCGATGCGGGCCTTCGCCGCGGCCACGATCTTCTCGAGCACGGCGCGCAGCTGCTGCCGCCGGGCCCGCTTGGTGGTGGCGAACGCGGCCTTCAGCTCCCGGCTCACCACGTGGGAGACGATCCGGGTGGCGGCGGAGGTGCCGAGCACCTCCTTGGTCTGGCCCTCGAACTGCGGCTCGGGCACCCGGACGGCGACCACGGCGGTGAGGCCCTCGAGGATGTCCTCCTTCAGCACCGGGTCGTCGCCGTTGCGCAGCAGCCGGGACTCGCGCAGCTGCTCGTTGATCGTGCGCACCAGGGCGCGCTCGAAGCCGGTCACGTGGGTGCCGCCCTTGTGGGTGGCGATCACGTTGACGAACGAGCGCACCGTGGTGTCGTAGCCCTTGCCCCAGCGCAGCGCCACGTCGACGGTGAGCTCGCGCTCCACCTCGGTGGTGGTCATGTGGCCCTGCTCGTCGAGCACGGGCACGGTCTCGTGGAAGTGGCCGACGCCCTGCAGCCGCAGCACGTCGCAGATCGCCTCGTCGCGGGCGAGGAACTCGCAGAACTCGGCGATGCCGCCGTCGAACCGGAACTCCTCCTCGACCGGCTCCTCGCCGCGCGAGTCGCGCACGAGGATGGTGAGGCCGGGCACGAGGAACGCGGTCTGCCGAGCCCGCTCGTGGATCTCCTCGAGCGAGACCTGCGCGTCGGGCAGGAAGATCTGCTTGTCCGCCCACCACCGCACCCGGGTGCCGGTGCGGCCGTCGGGCACCGGCCCGCCGTCGCGCAGCCCGGACTTCTTCTTGAACCTGGCGGTGGGGCCGTCGCCGTCGAACACGCCGGGCACGCCGCGGCGGAAGCTGATCAGGTGGGTGCGGCCGTCCCGGTCGACCTCGACGTCGAGCCGGGAGGAGAGGGCGTTGACGACCGAGGCGCCGACGCCGTGCAGGCCGCCGGACGCGGTGTAGGAGCCGCCGCCGAACTTGCCGCCGGCGTGCAGCTTGGTGTAGACGAGCTCGACGCCCGGCAGGCCGCTTCTGGGCTCGATGTCGACCGGGATGCCGCGGCCGTCGTCGCGGACCTCGATGGAGCCGTCGGCGTGCAGCTCCACCTCGATGCGCCGGCAGTAGCCCGCGAGCGCCTCGTCGACCGCGTTGTCCACGATCTCCCAGAGGCAGTGCATGAGACCACGGCTGTCGGTGGAGCCGATGTACATTCCCGGGCGCTTGCGGACGGCCTCGAGGCCCTCCAGCACCGATAGGTGGCGGGCCGTGTACCCCGCCGCATCGGCGGCCCGCGCCGGGGCCGTGCTGACTGCGGTCACACCCACTCCCACTCCGTGGCTCCCACTCCGTGGCCGGGACGCCGCCGCGGCCGGCTCCGCGGGCCGCGTTCCACCGCCGTCCCCGGCATCGAACATATGTGCGTAGCTTATCGTTGTTGTCGTCTCGCCGCGTACAAGCTTGCCAGCACACCACGGAAACGCGTGATCCGGGGAGCGTTCCTCGTCACTTTTCACCGCATTCCGCTCTGGGCGTAGCGCAGGCGTGATTGGGAACGTCCCGGCGCGGTTAGATGTTGTTGCAAGTGACTGACGCCGAGTCCCCCACGGCAGTGGGGAATGACCCGAAAGGCGATACGTGACTGGAGCTCTTGCCCCCACCAAGCCGCTGACGGCGCTTGACCGGTGCGACCGTTGCGGCGCCCAGGCGTACATTCGCGCGATCCTGCCGGTCGGCGGTGAGCTGCTGTTCTGCGCTCACCACGGACGTCAGCACGCTGCGGCGCTCCGCGCCAAGGGCGCCGAGATCCAGGACGAGTCGGCCCGGCTGCACGAGACGTCGTCCACGAGCGGCAAGCGTTAACCGACCGGCGGCGCGGTCGGGCCGCCGCCCGGCCGGCCGTCCGCAGTGACGCCTCGCGTCCGGTCACGCCCGGCGTGAGCGGGGCGCGGGGCGTGTTCTCCCGGCGAGGACCGATGGGGTGACCCGGCGGTCCTCGTGGGCGTACCCGGACACCGGAACCGACCCCGGCCGGTTCCCCGTCCCGCGGTGCGCGCGCCACCCCCGGCGCGACCCGGTGGTACGGCGTGCGTGCGCGATGGCGGGGACGCCTTCCCCGTTCCCCGGCCGGGCGGAACACCGGCGAAGGCTCTCAGTGGCCCTGTGAGCGCCGGTGGACCCGGTGTCGGGTTCTTCCCCTCTTTCCCTGACGTACGGCCGTACACGGCCGTCTGCGGCCTTCTCAGGGATCCCAGAGGCACGCCCAGGCATCGGAGGCCTCACCTTCCCCGCCGACCGGCACGCCCGGCCGTCGTGCCGCCCCGCCGCCCGGAACCGTCCTGAGCCCGAGCGGGCATCCGGCCTGCGGCCCGGCGGGCGCCGTCCCGCGGCGGCCCGTGATCCCGGTTTCGACCGTTCCACCCGCACCGCCGCGACCGGCGGCGGCCGCCGGTGATGACGAGGCGTATCCGTATCGTCCCGCAACGTGTCCGATCGTGGGCATGCGGCGGCACCGGACACCCGTGTGCCGCCATCGGAGTGGGAGGGCGCCGAACGACCGGCCCGGCACCACGCCGGTGGCGGGTGCCGAGCCGGGACGGCGAACTAGTCGAGGTAGTCGCGCAGCACCTGCGAACGCGACGGGTGGCGCAGCTTCGACATGGTCTTCGACTCGATCTGCCGGATGCGCTCGCGGGTCACGCCGTAGACCTTGCCGATCTCGTCCAGCGTCTTCGGCTGGCCGTCGGTGAGGCCGAAGCGCATCGAGACCACGCCCGCCTCGCGCTCCGACAGCGTGTCGAGCACCGAGTGGAGCTGCTCCTGGAGCAGGGTGAAGCTCACCGCGTCCGCCGGCACGATCGCCTCGGAGTCCTCGATGAGGTCGCCGAACTCGCTGTCGCCCTCCTCGCCGAGCGGAGTGTGCAGCGAGATCGGCTCGCGGCCGTACTTCTGGACCTCGACGACCTTCTCCGGGGTCATGTCGAGCTCCTTGGCGAGCTCCTCCGGAGTCGGCTCGCGGCCGAGGTCCTGCAGCATCTGCCGCTGCACCCGGGCGAGCTTGTTGATCACCTCGACCATGTGCACCGGGATGCGGATGGTGCGCGCCTGGTCGGCCATGGCCCGGGTGATCGCCTGCCGGATCCACCACGTGGCGTAGGTGGAGAACTTGTAGCCCTTGGTGTAGTCGAACTTCTCCACCGCGCGGATGAGGCCGAGGTTGCCCTCCTGGATCAGGTCCAGGAAGAGCATGCCGCGGCCCGTGTACCGCTTCGCGAGCGACACCACGAGGCGGAGGTTCGCCTCCAGCAGGTGGTTCTTCGCCCGGCGGCCGTCCTCCGCGATCCACTCCAGCTCGGCCTTGACGTCCGGCGGGAGCTTGTCGCCCTCCTTGTTGAGCTGCTCCTCGGCGAACAGACCGGCCTCGATCCGTTTGGCGAGCTCGACCTCCTGCTCGGCGTTGAGCAGCGGGACCTTGCCGATCTGCTTGAGGTAGTCCTTCACCGGGTCGGCGGTGGCACCGGCCGCGGCGACCTGGGCGGAGGGCGCGTCGTCATCGTCGTCGGACAGGATGAGGACCTCCTCGTCGTCGGGGTCCTCCTCCTTCGACGCCTTCGGCTCGTCGTCCTCGTCCTCGTCGAGGTCGAGGTCGACGTCCACGTCCTCCACGACGTCGTCCAGGTCGAGGTCCGCGTCGAGGTCGAGGTCGGTGTCAAGGTCGAGGTCGACCTCGTCCTCGGGCAGGTCGAGCGCGGGCTTGGCGTCGATCTTCGCGGCGGCCGGAGTGGTCTCGGACTTCTTCCGCGACCGGGTCGTGGACGACTTCTCCGTCGTCTTCTTCGCGGTCTCCTTCTTCGTCGTCGACTTCGCGGTCGACTTGGAGGCCGACTTCGCGGTGGACTTCGCGGAGGTCGACCTCGTCGACTTCGCCGACGACTTCGTCGACTTGGCCGCCGACTTGGTGCCGGAGGCGGACTCCGCGTCGCTCACCACCGCGGTGACCGTGTCGGACTGCTCCTTGGCGGTCGCCGCGGCGGTCTTCGACCGCCTCGTGGACGTGGTGGACCGACGCTTGCTCGAGCTCCGCGACCGCTTGGGCGCGGCGGCGTCGGCGGCGGTCACCACGACGGTCACACCCTCCTTGCTGAGGTTGCGGAGGAACTGAGCGGCGTGCGACAGCGGGATGTCCGCCTCCTCGAAGGCCTTACGAACATCCTCAGACTCGAGGAAACCCTGCGAGCGCCCACGCTCGATCAGTCGCTGAATGACGGGCTCGTTCAGCTCTGTTGGCTTCGAGCGAGTCGAACTTGCAGGCGACACGAACACCTCTCGAACAACGCATGGCGAAGATGGACCCAGGTGGTGAGGCCGCTCGAACCGCGACGCACCTGCTCAGCATTCTGGCACGACACCCCGCGTGGCACGGCCGCCTCCCGTCGGTTGTCATCCACCCTAGGCCGAGAGAGGCAGTAGTGCGTACGCGACCGGGTCACCGATACCCGAAAGCAACCGTTATGACTGTTTCATTCAGTCACTCTTCGTGGTCGGAGGGACATGAATGGCCAACACCGTTACGTCATCGTCCTGTTCATACCCCGCCAACATGCGATCCACCAGGAAGTCGAGGAGCATGTGCGGGTTGGTGACAACTTCAGGTGGAGCTTCGGTAACGACTGAGCAAAGTTCGGCGAGACCCGCGTCCAACCCGCGCTTGCGGTTCTCGACGAGCCCGTCCGAGTAGAGAACCGCGGTGTGGCCGGGCGGCACCGAGAACCGGAACTGGCGGCGGCTCGTGGGCAGCCCCAGCGGCGTGCCCGCCTCCGCGTCGCACAGCATCGGCGTGCCCTGCGGGGAGACGAGCAGCGGCGGCGGATGACCGGCGAGGGCGAGCGTGCCCTCCCCGGTGCCCGGCTCGACGATCATGTAGGCGAGGGTCGTGACCTGCTCTTCCTCCTCGGTCGCCTCAAACACCCGGTCCAGGCCGGTGAGCACCGCGGCGGGCGGCGGGTTGGTGAGCGCGAGCGCGCGCACCGCGTTGCGGATCCGGCCCATGCCCGCGGCGGCCTTCACGCCCTTGCCCATCACGTCGCCGACGACGGCCGCCACCCGGCCGTCCTGCAGCACGAACGCGTCGTACCAGTCGCCGCCGACCTGCACGTGGCGGCTGCCGGAGCGGAACCGCTGCGCGAGCATCAGGCCCTTCACCACCGGCAGGCGGTCGGGCAGCAGGCTGCGCTGGAGCGTCTCGGCCGTGGAGTGCTCGCGCTCGAACAGCGTCGCCCGCTCCACCGCGAGCGCGCACTGGCCGGCGAGCGCCTCGAGGAAGACCCCGTCCTCCGGGGAGATCTTCTGGGTCCGGGTGAACGAGAACCGCAGCGCGCCCAGCGCCCGCCCGGCGGCGAGCAGCGGCAGGCCCACCCAGGCGCGCTCGTCGCTGGCGAGCACCGCCTTGATCACGCTCTCGTCGGCGCCCGCGTCGGCGAGCTGCTGGCGCAGGTGCTCCGGCGACTCGGCGAACACCGGGCGGCGGCTGTTCACCGCCATGGTGAGCACGTTCGTGTGGTCGAGCGGGATCTCATCCCCGGAGATGCCCTGCAGGTCGGGGATGCCGCCGCCGTTGATCAGGCGCAGCGCGCCGCGGTCCGCGTCGAGCAGCGCGACCGCCGACCGGTCGGCGGCGAGCGCGGTACGGCCCACGTCGATGATCACCTGCACGACCTGCTCCACCGTGAGCGCCTCGGCGAGCATCGCGGTCGCGCCCTGCAGCCGGGCGGTGCGCAGCGCCGCCGCGCCGAGCTGGTCGGTGAGCCTGCCGCGCATCTCCTCGGCCTCGCGCTGCGCGGTGACGTCGGTGTTGGCGCCCACCCACTCGACGACCCTGCCGTTCCGCACGATCGGCACCGCCCGCACCTCGAAGTAGCGGTAGCCGCTCGCCCGGGTGCGCACCCGGTAGCTCCACTCGAACATCGTGCGGCCGCGCAGCGCCTCGCGCCACGCCTCCTCCGTGCTCGCCCGGTCGTCGGGGTGGACGGCGCCGAGCCAGCCGTGGGCGAAGTACTCCTCCAGACCCTGCCCGGTGACCGCCCGCCACTGCGGGGCGTCCTCCTCCACCGCGCCGCTCGGCTTGGTGATCCACACCAGCTGCTGCTGGGACTCCACCAGGGAGCGGTACCGCTCCTCGTTGCGGCGCAGCTCGTCCTCCTGCCGCTGCCGCTCGGTGACGTCCGAGCCGAACATGCCCACGCCGACGAGCCGGCGCTTGTCGTCCCGGGCCGGGAAGAAGACCAGCGACCAGTACCGGGTCTCGCCGTCCTGCAGGCGCGTGCGGACGTCACCGTCGGCCACCGGACGGTCCTCGGCGACCACCCTGCGCACCGCACCGGACATCACCGCCGCGAGGTCCGCCGGCAGGAACTCCTCGGGCAGGCGTCCGAGGTGCCGGTCCACGGGCAGCCCGGTGAGGTCGGTGAAGGCCTCGTTCACACGCTGGAAACGGCCCTCGACGTCGAAGACGGCGAAGGCGAAGGGGGCCTCCGCCGTGATGCCCCTCAGCAGGGCGGAATCCGAGATGTCCACACCCGACTCCTGGGGAGGGGGAACGGAGGGCTCCGCACTCATGGTCGGCACCTCCGTCGCGTGCCAGGGTCTCCCACGAGGCACATCTCCATAACTGTGGTTCTTGGCAGGGTTGGACCTGCCCTACATCATCGGCGATGGGCATACGCGGACGGAAGTCCCGGCCGCCGTGCGGTCAACGCATCCTGTCAGATCGCGTCAGAATCGCGCCCGCCGTACGCCGCAAGCTCACCCGCCGTACGCCGCAAGATCAGCCTACTTCCTGATGGCCCGCTTGGCCTCCCGCTTGGCCTGACGAACCTTCGCCAGGCTCTCGGCGTCGACCACGTCGGCCACGGAACGATGAACTCCCTCCTCCCCGTACGGCCCGGCGGCCTCGCGCCAGCCGGGAGGGCGGACGCCCAGCCGCTTGCCCAGCAGCGCCACGAAGATCTGCGCCTTCTGTTCTCCGAAGCCCGGCAGCGCCATCAGGCGACGCAGCAGCTCCGCGCCGTCGGCCACGTCCGCCCAGATCGCCTCCGCCTTGCCGCCGTAGTGCTCGACGAGGTACGCGGCCAGCCGCTGCACCCGCTGCGCCATCGCCTTGGGGTACCGGTGCACCGCGGGCTTGCGCGCGAGCAGCTCGGCGAATGCTTCCGGATCGTATGCGGCGATCTCGTGCGCGTCCAGCCCGGAGATATGATCGCGACCTAGGCGTACGGCGATCGTGTACGGTCCCGTGAACGCCCTCTCCATGGGAACCTGCTGGTCGAGGAGCATGCCGATGAGCAGCGCCAACGGATCGCGGCCGAGCAGGTCGTCGGCCTCGGGCTGCTGGGCGACCTGGATGCGCATGGGACCAGCTTCGCACGTCCGGGCGGCGCGGGGCGCCGGCCACGCGGAAACTCATGGAAGGAAACCCCACGGAATCGATCACGGAAGCGATCACGGCAGGGATCGCGGAGGGAACACGTCTCCGGCGGGCCGCGCCCGCGCGGTGAGACCCACGGCCGGGCCGCGCCGCCGGCGGCGCGACCGCCCGGGCGCGTGTTTGAATGGAGCGGCCGGCCCGATCCGCGGCGCCCGCGCGCCGCAGGGCCCGGCGCGCGGCCCGATGAACGGTACACCGGCCACGGCGGCGCGGACCGGATCGCGCGCCCCGCGCCCCGCCCCGGCGGGGCCCGCCGGACCGGGCCGTTGGACATGTTCCGCTATCCGGCCTCATTTCGTAACGGTTACCGTCCCGCGTTCCGCGCCGCGCCCGCGGCCGGAATGCGAGAAGGTGGACGGGTGAGCGAGCGAGCCAACGCACAGCGGTCGACACAGCGGGAGGTCTCGTGAGCGACCCGCATCGGCATCGGTACCGGGCACCGGGACCCGAGTCCCCCGACGAGGTGTTCGCCGAGATGCTGGTCGCGGCCCGCGAGCTGCTCGCCGTACGCAGCCCGCTCGACGCCGAGCTCATGGTCTCGGACATGCTCGGCGCGTGGTGGGGGCAGCGCATCCGCGGCGGCGACGTCGAGCAGGTGCTCGGCGAGGGGCTGGTCGACTACGCGGCCAAGGCGGGCACCCCGGCGGCGCTCACCCTGCTGGTCGCCATCGCCTACCTCGGCACCTCCCGGCAGGCGGCGAAGGCGGAGGGCGCGGCCCTGGCGCTGATGGAGTCGAAGGTCGCCCGGCCGCGCTGGGTCGAGCGGGTGGGCGCGGTCAAGCCCGTGGAGTGCTACGTGTCCCGCGACGCCTACGGCGACCAGGACACGGTCGTGTGCACCTTCGCCTACCGGGGCGAGGAGGCGCTCAACGACCCCAACCAGCCGGCGACCGAGGACCCGCACGCCCTCGTGGTGGTGGTCGACTACAACCTGCGCGGCATGGCCCGCGACGCCTGGGTCTCCTCCCAGGTGGACAAGCTGCTGGAGCAGGCCCGCGCGGAGGCCGAGGCGAACCCGATGCTGCGGTTCGAGCCGCTCGAGCCGCAGCAGGCGCGGGCGCTGCTCGAGGTCGCGATGAAGGCCACCCGGGAGTCGGGCGGCCGCGGCCGGCCGTATCCGGTGAGCGACAGCTACCGCACCTACCACGCGTTCGCCCGAGCCCGGGTCAAGGCGCTGCCGCCGGGGCGCAAGCGGCCCGCCCCGCTGTACAGCGAGGCCCCCTACAACCGGGAGCGGCGGGCGATGCTCGCCGCCGAGTTCCTCGCCTCGGACGCGGCCGAGCAGCTGTCGGACCCGTCGGCGGCCTCCCGGTGCGCCGACCACATCATCGACTACGGCTGCGACCAGGACTTCGGCCGGCCGCTGCGGGTGAGCCCGACCAAGTGCGAGACGTTCCTGCTCGACTGGCTGCCGCGCAAGGTGCTGCTCAGCCCGGCCGAGCAGGAGGCGATGCCGCACGTGCTCGCCGCGTGGGTGCGGTTCGCCGCGCCGCGGATGGGGCTGCCCGACCACGCGGTGCGGGCCACGCTCGACGCGGTGTGGGAGGCGACGGCGAAGTTCACCGAGGCCTACCGGGACCCGACCACGTTCGGCCTCGACCGCGCCCTGGTGCAGCGGCTGCTGCCGGACAAGGACCTGTCCGCGCTCGCCCGCCGCGCCTTCGCGTTCCCCTACCTGGAGGGCGTGCGCGGCAACGTCATCCTCGACCGGCTCAACCCGGCGGACGAGGCCGACCGGCGCATCCTGATCGAGCTCGACCACCTCGACCAGCGCGCCCGCCCCGACCTGCACGAGCACCTCGCCTGGCACGAGGAGATCGCCAAGCGGCTGTGGAACGGCGACCCGCCGCAGCTGTGGGACGCGGCGCAGCGGCTGCTCGACCTCGGTCACGACCGGCACGAGGTGCTGCACCTGCTAATCGAGATCGCCGAGCGGATCGGCGACCATCCGGACGAGCTCATCGCCGCCCTCGACGAGATCGCCGACCTGCCCGACCCGCCCAAGCACCTCTAGGCCCGGCGACGGGAGGCGGCACGCGAGCGGCGCGTTCTGGAACGATCCGGGACGGGGTGGAACGCTCCCGGGGCCGGGACGCCCCGGCGGAACGCTCTCTGGGACGCCGGTGCGACGCTCCCTAGGATGGAGGTGCCGCGCGCGGCCGCGGCGGGCGTGGCGGAGCCGATCCGGAGTGAGCGACCCGATGATCATGGATCTCAACGCCGACCTCGGCGAGGGCTACGGGATCTGGCGTCTCGGCGATGACGAGGCCCTGCTCGACGTGGTGACGAGCGCGAACATCGCCTGCGGGTTCCACGCGGGCGACCCGCTCACCATCCGGCGTACCTGCGCGGCCGCCCTGGAGCGGGGGGTGGCGATCGGGGCCCAGGTGTCCTACCGCGACCTGGCCGGGTTCGGGCGGCGGGAGATGGACGTCGACCCCGAGGAGCTGCACGCGGAGATCCTCTACCAGCTCGCCGCGGTGGACGGCATCGCGCGGGCGATGGGCGGCGAGGTCGCCTACGTCAAGCCGCACGGCGCGCTGTACAACCGGGTGTGCCGGGACGCCGAGCAGGCCGAGGCGCTGATCACGGCGGTGGCCGAGTACCGGCGCTCGCTGCCGGTGCTCACCCTGCCCGGGTCGGTGGTGCACAAGTTGGGCGAGCGGCACGGGGTGGCCACGGTCGCCGAGTGCTTCGCCGACCGCGCCTACACGCCGGAGGGCACGCTCGTCCCCCGCCGCGAGCCCGGCGCGGTGCTGCACGACCCGGAGGCGGTGGCCGAGCGCGCGGTGAGCATGGCCACCACCGGCGAGGTGGTCGCGGTGGACGGCTCCCGGGTCCGGGTCGACGCGCGGTCGATCTGCGTGCACGGCGACACCCCGGGCGCGGTACGGCTCGCGCGGGCGGTGCGCGATTCGCTGCTTGCGGCCGGGGTCACGCTGCGGGCGTTCGTGTGAGGCGCACGTGCGAGGGCGCACGGGTGAGGACGAGCGGGTGAGGGCGAACACGCGCGAGGCCGCGGGCATCCGCCGGGCCGGCGAGCACGCGCTGCTCGTGGAGACCGGCTCGCTGCGGCTGTCGCACCGGCTCGACGGGCTGCTGCGTGACCGGCGGCCGCCGGAGGTGACCGAGATCGTGCCCGGCCCCGAGACGCTGCTCGTCGTCGCCCCGGGCGGCGACCTGGACCGGCTCGGCGCGCTGCTCGCCGAGCTGGCCGCCGAGGCGCGGGCGCGGCCGGACGACGACGCGGGCGGCGACGCCGAGACGGTGGTGATCCCGGTGGTGTACGACGGCGCCGACCTGGCCGAGGTGGCCGAGCTCGCCGGGCTCACCGTGGCCGAGGTGATCGCCCGGCACACCGCGAGCGAGCTGGTGGTGGGCTGGCTGGGGTTCGCCCCCGGGTTCGCCTACCTCACCGGGCTGGACCCGGCGCTGCACGTGCCCCGGCTGCCCACGCCGCGCACCTGCGTGCCCCCCGGATCGGTGGCGGTCGCCGGGCCGTACACCGCGGTCTATCCGTCGGCGTCGCCGGGCGGCTGGCGGCTGATCGGCCGCACCGAGCTGCGGGTGTGGGACCCGGCCGCCGACCCGCCGTCGCCGCTGCGGCCGGGCACCCGGGTGCGGTTCGAGGCGGCGTGACCCCCGGGGGACCGCGATGAGCGAGATCAGGGGCGTGGTCGAGGTGGTCGTGCCGGGCCCGTACGCGACCGTGCAGGACCTGGGCCGGCCCGGGTACGCGCACCTGGGCGTGCCGCGGTCCGGGGCGGCCGACGCGCCCGCGCTGCGGCTCGCCAACCGGCTCGTGGGCAACCCGGAGGGGCACGCGGGCGTCGAGTTCACCTTCGGCGGCGCGGTGCTGCGGTTCTCCTGCGGGGCGTGGATCGCGGTGACCGGCGCGCCGTGCCCGGTCGAGGTGGGCGACGGCGACCGGTGGCGGCCCGCGGGCATGTGCGCGCCGGTCTGGGTGCCGGCCGGACACCGGGTGCGGATCGGGATGCCGTGGCGCGGGCTGCGCACCTACCTCGCGGTGCGGGGCGGCATCGCGGTCGAGCCGGTGCTCGGCAGCCGGGCGAGCGACTCGCTCTCCGGCCTCGGCCCGGCCCCGCTCGCCGCGGGCTCGGTGCTGCCGATCGGGCGGGACGGGCCGCTGGGCCCGATCGCGGTGGACCAGGTGCCGCCGCGGCCGGTGCCGGAGGAGCCGGTGCTGCGGGTGCTGCCCGGGCCGCGGGACGACTGGTTCGCGCCCGAGGCGCTCGCCGCGCTGTGCGCCGGGCCGTACACGGTGAGCCCGGACAGCAACCGGGTGGGGGTACGGCTGCGCGGCGCCGCGCTGCGCCGGGCGCGCCGCGGCGAGCTGCCCAGCGAGGGCATGGTCGGCGGGGCGATCCAGGTGCCGCCGGACGGCCTCCCGATCGTGTTCCTCGCCGACCATCCCCCCACCGGCGGCTACCCCGTGATCGGGGTGGTCGCCTCCGCCGACCTGCCGGTCGTGGCCCAGCTCCGCCCCGGCGACCGGGTGCGGTTCACGCTCGGCGGCCGGCGGACGCGGATCACTCGGTGAACCCGATGTCCTGGTAGCGCAGGTCGTACAGGCCGGTGGCGCCGACGTTCGCCACGGTGGTGCGCACCGCCACGCTCTGCGGCCGCTGGTAGAGCGGGAGCACGTTCACCGCCTGCCAGATGAGCCGGTCGGCGGCGTTGGCGTGGGCGCGCGCGTCGACCGGGTCGAGCGAGGTGAGCGCCTTGCGCAGCGCCGCGTCGATCTCCGCGCTGCCGATGCGGCCGAGGTTGGCGTTCCACTGCCGGTCGCCCTCGGCGGCGTCGGCGTACTGGCCGTGCGCCTGGCTGATCGGGAACGCCGAGCCGGCGTACGAGAACGCGGTGAGGTCGAACTTGCCGGGGATGACGTACCCGGAGAAGAACGAGTCGCTCGGCACGGTGACCACGTCGACCACGATGCCGACCTGCTGCAGCGCGCGCTTGACCTGCTCGGCCTCGGTGCGGGCGAGCTGCAGCCCGGACGGCACCACGTAGCGGAGCCGCAGCCGCTTGCCGTCCTTGACGCGGACCGCGCCCTTCTTCACCCAGCCCGCCTCGTCGAGCAGCTTCTCGGCCTTCGCCGGGTCGTAGGTGCCGAGCTCGCCGGCGCCGTCCCGGTAGCCGACCTGCGTGGTCAGGAAGAAGTGGTTGTTGAGCAGGACCGTCGGCCAGTCGAGGCCCTGCAGCCCGGACTGGGCGAGCGCCTCGCGGTTCACCGCCATCGCGATCGCCCGGCGCACCCGCACGTCGGACAGGACGGGGCTCTCGCCGTTGAGGGTGAGCTGGCGGTAGTCGGTGCCGGCGGCCTGGCGCACCACCATGTTCGGCGCGTTCTTGACCCGCTGGTGGTCGGCGACGGCCGGGCCGAGCTCGGCGACGTCGAGCTCGCCCGCGGTGGCCGCGCTCACCAGGCCGCCGCCCTCCAGCCCGCGGAACACGATCCGGTCGAGCCGGGCCTCCTCGCCCCACCAGTTGCCGTCGCGCACCAGCGTGACCGTGCGCTTCGCCCGGTCGAACCCGCCGAGCTTGAACGGTCCCGCGGTGACCGGGATCGCGTTGAGCCAGGCGTTGTTGAACGCGTCCGGGCTGCTGTTGGTCGAGCTCGGGTACAGCGGCGTGAACAGCGAGCGCCATTCGGAGAACGGCGTGGCGAAGGTGATCTTCACCTCGTGGTCGTTCTCCCCGCGCTCCACCTTCTCGATGTCGGCGTAGCCGACGGTCGAGGCGGCGCGGTAGGCGGTGTTCCGGCCGTTCATCGCCTGCCACTGGGCCTGGTAGTCACGCCAGGTGATGGGCGTGCCGTCGGACCACTTCGCCTTCGGGTTGAGGGTGAGGGTGACGACCTGGCGCGGCTCGGTCTCGGTCACCTCGGCCGAGGTGACGTAGTCGGGGTTGTTGGTGATCTCGCCGCGGTGGTCGGAGACGAACGGCCGCGGCATGACCGCGCCGATCACCCGGTCCACCACGCCGAGGTCGCCGTCGACGTGGTTGCGGTTCCACTGGCTGGGCAGCTCGGCCAGGCCCCAGCGCAGGGTGCCGCCCTCCTTGACCTTCTCCCGCGGCATCGGGTTGATGTCGTAGGCCACCAGGCCGTTCACCGTGGCGGAGTCGCCCGCCTCCGCTCCCTCGCCGCCGCCCTCGCAGCCCGACGCGGCGAGCACCGCGGCGAGGACGATCAGGAGCGCCCGGGAGGCGGGGCGCGCCCGGCCGGAGCGCCGGACGGCCCGGCCCGGCCGGGCGGATATCTGCGCGTGCATACGACTGTCAGCCTTTCTCGAGTGGACAGGCGCTCCAATCCTGCTACAGAGCGTTATCACCCTGCTACCGAACGTCCGAAACCGGGCGGTGCGCGGGTCGGCCGGGGCGGCGCGGCGGCCGAGTCCGGTCTGTCCTACGCTGTCCTCACCTGGTGCACCAAGTGCCCAGATGGGGGATCATTCAGGTGCGCCGCCTTTCTCGCCCGGTTCGACGGCCTCCGGCGGCTCCCCCGCGGCAGCGCCGCCGCCCGCGCCCACCCCCGCTCAGGAACGGAGGACGCCCCCGGTGAACGTGCCGGAGCTGCGCTCCTGGGTGAGCGCCCACCGCGCCGAGATGCTCGACGACCTCGCCGCCTTCGTCGGCATCGAGACACCCTCCACCGACCGGGCCCTGCTCGAGACCGGCCTGGCGTGGCTGGACGAGCTGCTGCTCGCCCGCCTCGGCGCCCCCGCGGCGAGCCGTACCGTGCCGGGCGGGGAGCACGGGGACGTGCGGCTGCACGACTATCCGGGCCGCCGGGGCGCGGACGGCGTCGCCCCGCCGGACGTGCCGCCGGTGCTGCTGCTGTGCCACTACGACACGGTGTGGCCCGCCGGGACGCTGGCGAGCTGGCCGTTCCGGGTGGACGGGGACCGCGCCACCGGGCCGGGCGTGTTCGACATGAAGGCCGGGCTGGTGCAGGCGATCTGGGCGCTGCGCGCGCTGGACGCGGCCGGGCTCGCCCGGCCGCCGGTGCGGCTGCTGCTCAACGGGGACGAGGAGCTGGGCAGCCCGTTCTCCCGCCCGGTGATCGAGGCCGAGGCGCGGCGGGCGTCGGTGGCGCTGGTGTTCGAGGCGAGCGCGGACGGCGCGCTGAAGACCGAGCGCAAGGGCGTGGGCGTGTTCAGCGTGGAGATCACCGGCGTGGAGGCGCACGCCGGGCTCGACCCGGAGAAGGGGGTGAGCGCGGTCGAGGAGCTCGCGCACGCGGTGCTCGCCCTGCACCGGCTCACCGATCTCGCCGCGGGCACGAGCGTGAACGTCGGCACGGTGACCGGCGGCACCCGGGCGAACGTGATCGCCGGATCCGCGCGGGCCGTGGTCGACGTGCGGGTGCGCACCTCGCAGGAGGCGGCCCGGATCGACGCCGCGCTCGCCGGGCTGCGGCCCCGGAACTCCCGGGCGACGCTGCGGGTCACCGGCGGGTGGAACCGGCCGGTGATGGAGCGCAGCCCGGCCACCGCGCGGCTGTTCGCCATGGCCCGGGACCTGGCCGCGCAGATGGGCGTGGAGCTGCGGGAGTGCTCGGTGGGCGGGGCGAGCGACGGCAACTTCGCCGCGGCCGCCGGCATCCCGGTGCTCGACGGGTTCGGCGCGGTGGGCGACGGCGCGCACTCCCGGCGCGAGCACATCAGCATCGAGGGCATGGTGGAGCGTACGGCGCTCGCCGCGGCGCTCATCCACGCGCTCGCCACCGAGATGCCGGGCCGGGACCCGCACCACCGGCCGCCGCCGGTGGCGCACCAGGCGACCCCGCCGCCGCCGTTCCCGCGCGCCGCCCCGGGCTGACCGGTCAGCGGCCGGCGAGCTCCTCCACGGCGGCGCGCACGTCCGCGCTGGTGATCGTGGTGAGCTCGGCCGGGGTGGCGGGGGTCTGCCGCTCGGCGAGCCGTACGTCGCGGCGCATCGCGGCGCGCTCGAACAGCGAGCGGGCGAACCGGCCGTTGCCGAGCCCGTCGATGAGGCCCTCGGCGCACACCCAGGCGAACACCTCGGCCAGGTCGCGGCGGGCCTGCTCGTCGAACCGGTCCCCGGCCTGCTCGGCGAGCAGCTCGGCGATGCGGGTGAGCTCCTCGGGCGTGTAGGAGGGGAACGCGATACGCTGGTTGAACCGGGAGGCGAGGCCGGGGTTGGTGGCGAGGAACCGGTCCATCTCGCGCTCGTACCCGGCGAGGATGATGACGAGCCGGTCCCGGTCGTCCTCGGCCCGCTTGAGCAGCGTCTGCACCGCCTCGGCGCCGAACGCGTCGCCGCCGGAGTACCCGGTGTTGACGAGGCTGTAGGCCTCGTCGATGAACAGCACCCCGCCGAGCGCCCGGTCGATCAGCTCGTTCGTCTTGATCGCGGTGGCGCCGAGGTGCTGGCCGACGAGGTCGGCGCGCTGCGCCTCGACCACGTCGGGGCGGGCGAGCAGGCCGAGCGCGGCGAAGATGCGGCCGAGGATGCGCGCGACCGTGGTCTTGCCGGTGCCCGGCGGGCCGGTGAACACGAAGTGCCGCATCTGGTTCTGCACCGGCAGCCCCTGCTCCTCGCGCATCCGGGCCACCCGGAGCTGGGCGGCGATCGCGTGCACCTGCCGCTTGACCGGCTCCAGCCCGGCCATGCGGTCGAGGTCGGCGAGCGCCTCCTCCAGCGACGGGATGCGCCGGTACCCGCGGAACCGGGCGGTGATCTCGTCGAACGCCTTGGCGATGTCCTCGGCGGTGGTGGTGACCAGCTCCTCGCGGGTCGGGGTGCCGCCCGCGCTCACCACGCGCACGTCGCGGGCCTGCGCGGCCGCCTCCACCAGGGTGCGCACGAACCGGGCGTTGCCCAGCTCGTCGACGAGGCCGCGGCGGTGCACGTCCTCGTACCGGGCGAGCAGCGCGGGCCGGGCGTCCGGGGCGAGCACGTCGCCGCGCCGCGCCTGCAGCACCTCGGTGATCGCCAGCAGCTCCTCGGGGGTGTACGAGGGGAAGTGCACCCGGGTGGCGAACCGGGACGACAGGCCCGGGTTGGAGGCGAGGAACGCCGACATCTCCTTCTCGTAGCCGGCGAGGATGATGATGAGCCGGTCCCGGTCGTCCTCGGCCCGCTTGAGCAGCGTCTGCACCGCCTCGGCGCCGAACCGGTCCGGCTGGCCGTCCCCGGAGTTGATCAGCGAGTACGCCTCGTCGATGAACAGCACGCCGCCGAGCGCCCGGTCGATCAGCTCGTTCGTCTTGATCGCGGTGGCGCCGAGGAACTCGCCGACCAGGTCGGCGCGCTGCGCCTCGACCACCTGCGGGGTGCGCAGCAGGCCGAACGCGTAGAAGATCTTGGCGAGGGTGCGGGCCACGGTGGTCTTGCCGGTGCCGGGCGGGCCGACGAACACGAAGTGCCGCATCGGCGGCTCGGTGGTGTACCCGGCCTGGGCGCGCAGCCGGGACGCCTCGATCGACGCGGCGATCGACCGCACCTGTTCCTTCACCGGCTCCAGGCCGATCATGCCCTCGAGCTCGGCGAGCGCCTCCTCCACCGTGATCTTCGGCGGGGCGCCGGGGGCGGCCTGCCCGGGGCGCTGCGGCGCCGCCTCGCGGGCGCGCACCCGGACCGGCTCGGGCCGTTCCCGCGCCGCGAGCACCGCCCGCACGTCACGGGCCTTGAGGAAGCGGTACGCCAGGGCGAGGGCGGCCGCGCCGCAGGCGCCCCACAGCGCCACGGTGGCGGCGAGCAGCTCGACGCCCGCGGCCACGGTGAGCACGGCGCCCGGGGCGAGCGCGATCAGCGTGGTCGCCCACGGCGGCACCCAGTTGATCAGGTGGGCCACGGCGCCCGTCACCGGGCCGAGCAGCAGCAGCCCGGCGAGCGCGGACGGCTCGCCGAGCGGCCACACCATGGCGAGCACGAGCACCGTCCAGGCGGCCACCACGAGCGCGGTCGCGGCGCCGCGGGGGAACCGCATCGCCAGCGCGCCGTACCCGAGCAGCAGCACGGTGACGACGAGGGTGGAGGGCAGCGACCAGCCGGCGACGAGGGCCAGGACGAGCGCCCCGGCCAGCACGCCCACGTGGATCGCCCGCCTGGTGCCCGGCGACAGCAGGAAATAACGGTGGCGGACCTGCTCGAAGAGCCGCCGCGCCATGGCTCGCCCCGCCGGCCGGGTCCTGTCGGAGTCCCGCATCACGCCTCCCCGGTCGTCCCCCGGTTATACCGCAACCAAACAACGCCTAGGCCCTAGCGGCAAACGTGTCGGGTAAGTCGGCGGAACGCAACGGAGGCGCGCCGTCCGGTCCGGCGCCGTACGGCGCCGCCGCACGGACGGGGGGCTGCCGGGCGCGGGGCCGAAACTTTCGGTGGCGGGTGGCGGGGCCGCTCCCCCGGTCAGCCGCGGAGCGCCGCGCGCTCCCGCCCGTGGCCGGGGTACTCGCCGACGGTGACCTGGGTCGGCGTGACCCGGAGCACGGCCTCCTCGCCGTCGGCGAGGGCGACCCCGCGCACCTCCGCCCACAGCCGGCCGCTCGCCGGGTCGGTCACGTGCACGGTGACCCGCGGGTCCCGCTCGGCGGCGCGGCGGGCCTCGTCGGCGACGGCGATGCGGAGCTCGCCGGTGCCGGTCACCGCGGCCACCGCGTCGACCGGGAGCGCGCGCGGGCCGCTCTCGTCGACGTAGGCGAGCACCACGCCGCGGGACAGCGTGAAGGCGTGGCGCACCTGCTCGTCGAGGTCCGGCGAGGGCATCACGTCCTCGGGCAGCGGGCGGCCGTACGGCGCGCCGAGGGCGAGGTCGGCGCGGGTCGCGCCGCGGACGCCGTGCCACCGGGCGGCGGCGACGCGGGCGGCGTAGGCGAGCGGGACCACGGCGAGCGCGGCCGCGGCCGCCCACAGCGCCGCCGTGACCGGGCCGGGCAGGCCCGGCTCCTCGGGGGCCGCGGCCTGACCCGCGGCGGCACCGTCCCCGAGCGGCGCCTCGACCACGCCCGTCGCCGGCTCGCCCGGCCCGGGGCCGTCCCCGGGAAACAGCGAGGCCCCGACGAGCGCGGCGGCGGCGAACAGCACCGCGCCGAGCGCGACGAGCAGGGCGCGGTCCCCGGCGGCCACGGCACGGCCGTACCCGGCGGCGCACAGCCGCGCGTAGCCGAACGCGATCGGCACGAGCAGCGCGGCGAGGCCCGCCCGCGGGTCGCCGGTGAGGTGCACCGCGAGCAGCGGCGCCGCCGCCAGGCACCACAGCCGCCCGGCGACGAGCCACAGGCTCACCGCGGCGGCGCGGCGGGCCACCGGATGCGGGCCGGCCGCGGCGAACTCGGCGAGCGCGGCGAGCGGGCGGCCTCGCCAGATCTGCACGAGCGCCCGCACCGCGGCCATGGCGGCGCCGCTGAACAGCGCGAGGCCCACCGCCGCGGCCCAGAGCGCCCCGTCGATCCCGCCGGCGGGCCCGCCCGCCACGATCGCGGCCGCGTAGGCGAGCACGACCGCCACGGTGACCCAGACCGTCAGGCCGAGCCACGGGTCCCGGTCGAACATCGCGGGCAGGTACGGCCAGGCGCGCACCCGGCGGGCGTGCCGCACGGTGAGCGCCGCCACCGGGATCAGCGGCAGCGCGCCGAGCGGCCGGATCCAGTCGTGGGCGCCGGCGGCCACGGTGAGCAGGGTGAGCCCGGCGACCGCGAGCCCGAGCACCAGCCGCACCCGGCGGGACCAGGCCACCAGCGCGTCGCGGATGCGGGCGGTGTCCCCTGGGCCGACCGGCCAGGCGGGGTCGTGCCAGGCGGCGGGCGGCTCCCAGCGCAGCCGGGCCAGGCCGAGGTTGACGCGCGCGGCCGCCGCCTCGGCGTGGCCGCCGTCGCGGCGCAGCGCCCGGCGGTAGCACCGGATCGCCTGCTCGTGGTCGCCGCGGAGCAGGCACAGGTCGCCGAGGAGGAGGTGCGGGCCGGGCCGGTCGGGCGCGAACCGGGAGGCGAGACCGGCCTCGCTCCAGGCGTCCCGCCAGCAGGCCGGGATGCGGCGGAGCGCGGAGGCGAGCCGCAGCCGCGCCGCCCAGGAGCCGGGGGCGAGCTGCACCGCGTCCTCGGCCGCGGCGACCGCCTCGTCGTGGCGGCCGAGCCGTTCCAGGGCGAGGCTGGCGAGCCGGTGGCTCCAGTCGGCCTCGGGGGTGATGCTCATCGCCCGGCGGGCCGCGTCGAGCGCGGCCTCCGGCTGGTCGTGGGCGAGCCGGGCGGCGGCGACCATGCACCAGGCGCGCGGGTCGTCGCGGTCGGTGGGCGGTGGGACGAAGGGCTCCCCGTTCCCCGGTTCCGGCCCCTCACCTGCGCATCCCACGGTCGCCATGGTCGGGCAGGGACCCCGGCTTGCCTAGGGCGGGCAACACACCTCTGTCCCTCCGGGGAGCCCGCGATACCCCGGTTCACCTGCACCTCGCCGCATTCGCCCCGCCGCGCCGGCGGGCCGCGGCGACAGGGACGGATAACCAGGAAGAACACGGAACACCCAACCGGGACACCCGGCGAACGCGCACAATGGCCCTGTCAAGGTCACCGGTCGCGGGTGCGCCGGCGGCCTTCGCGCCCCTCGCGGGCGCGGGCGCCGCGGCGACGGCCGCGCCGGGCGGCAGGGTGCGCCCGCCACGGTGGTCGCGGCCGGTGTCCGGCGGGCGTCCGGCGGTCCCGGCCGGCGGACTCGACACTTGGGGATACCGTGCGACAGACACTCCACGACGCCGCGATCCTGGTGGCGCGAGCAGGCATCGGAGGGATCTTCTTCGCCAACGGCTGGGAGAAGCTGGAGGCGGGGCTGAACGCGACCACCGAGGAGTTCGCCCGGATCGACGCGCCGCTGCCGTACGCGTGGGCGGCGGTGACGATGCTGGTCGAGCTGCTCGGCGGGGCGATGCTCGTCGCCGGTTTCGCCGTGCCGGTCTGCGGCATCCTGCTGTTCGCCGAGGCGATCGCGGTCTTCGCCCTGGCGGCCGGGGATCCGCAGCGGCCGCTCACCGGCGGGAGCGCGAACCTGGTGATCGCGTTGTGCGCGGCCTCGCTCCTGCTCGCCGTGGTCGGCGCGGGCCGGGTCTCGGTCGACCACATGGTCGTGATCAAACGCCGCGACCCCGGTGACGAGGCCGCCCCCGGCCCCGACGCCGAGGCCGACCAGGTGCTCACCGCGCTCCGCGGGCCGCGCGGCGGCTCCGGGGACGCCCCCGCCGGGCTCCCGGCCGGGCCGGGGCGGGCCGATCCGGCCGCCGGCGCCGGTTCCGCCGCGGCGGAGCCGCGGTCGCGTACGGCGGAGCCGGGCACGCCGGACGACAAGGGCGACGCGGGCGACAAGGGCGACGCCGCCGAGGTCACCGCGCCGGTCCGGGTTCGCAAGGGGCGGCAGCGCCGTACCGAGGCCGCGTCCGCGGAGGGCCCGGAAAAGGAGGGCACGGCGAAGGAGACACCGGCGAAGGAGGGCGGCCCCGGCCCGAAGAGCACCACGGCGAAGGGCACCACGGGCAAGGGCGACGTCCTCGTCGCGGGCCGCAAGGAGAACCCCTCCGACTGACGGTACGGCGTGCCGGGGCGGCGGACCGGCAGGGGCAGGGCGGCACGGTCGGGACGAGAGCGGAACGCGATCGCGGACGCCGCCGGAGGCACCGCCGCGGACCGGTGACGGGCACCGCCATACCCCCACGGTCATCGGCCGCTCCCCCGGCCGCCTCGCCACCCGCGGCGCCGAGCACCGATGACGGTCCCGTCCGCCGGCGGGCGGCCGAGCGGCCCGGCGGGCGGGCGTCATGTCCCGGCACGCGTGGCCGCCGCCCGACGGCGACGCCGGTCGCGGCCGACGCGAGCGGCGGACGGGCCGCACGCGCAGCCCGCGCGGACGGCCGCCGCACGGGCACGGCGGCCGTATGGGGTACGGCGGGCCGCCGGCGCGGACGCGCGGCGGCCCGGCGGGTCAGCGCAGCCCGTTCGCGGCGATCACGTCCCCGTACCAGTGGAAGCTGTCCTTGCGGATGCGGCGCTGGGTGTCGTAGTCGACGTAGACCAGGCCGAACCGCTTGTGGTACCCGTGCGCCCACTCGAAGTTGTCGAGCAGCGACCAGACGAAGTAGCCGCGCAGGTCCGCGCCCTGGGCGATCGCCGCGTGCGCGGCCCGCAGGTGGGCGTCGAGGAACGCCACCCGGTCGGTGTCGTGCACCCGGTCGTCCGCGGTCACGGTGTCCTCGTAGGCCGCGCCGTTCTCGGTGATCAGCAGCGGGGTGCCGGGGTACTCGCGCGACAGCCGTACCAGGAGGGACTCCAGGCACTCGGGGTGGATGCACCAGCCCATCGCGGTGACCGGGCCCTCCGGCGGCAGGAACGCGATGCCCTCGGTGCCCGGGTGCTCGGGGTGCCCGGGCGACTCGGGGTCGGTGCGCACGTGCTTGGGCGAGTAGTAGTTCACCCCGAGCACGTCGATCGGCTGGTGGATCGTCTCCAGGTCGTCGAGCTTGACGTCGGTGAACCGGCGCAGGTGGGCGAGCACGTCCTCGGGGTAGGCGCCGCGCAGCAGCGGGTCGAGGAAGATGCGGTTGCACAGCCCGTCCACCAGCCGCGCGGGCTCCTCGTCGCCGAGGACCGGCGCGAGGTTGAGCGTGATCGACACCGATCTCGCCCCGGCGGCGCGCAGCGCCTGAACGGCGAGGCCGTGCGCGACCATGAGGTGGTGCGCGGCGGTGAACGCGGCGGCGGGGTCGCTCACGCCGGGCGCGTGCCGGCCCGAGCCGTGGCCGACGAACGCCGACACCCACGGCTCGTTGAGCGTGGTCCAGGTGGCGACCCGGTCGCCGAGCCGCTCGTACGCCCCGGCCGCGTACTCGGCGAACCGGTGCGCGGTGTCCCGGTCGAGCCAGCCGCCCCGGTCCTGCAGCGACTGCGGCAGGTCCCAGTGGTAGAGCGTGGCGACCGGGGTGATCCCGGCCTCGAGCAGCGCGTCGAGCAGCCGGTCGTAGAAGTCGAACCCGGGGGTGCCGAAGCGCGGCCAGGCGATCGAGAACCGGTAGGCGCGCAGGCCCAGCTCGCGCATGAGCGCCACGTCCTCGGCGTACCGGTGGTAGTGGTCGCAGGCGACGTCGCCGGTGTGCCCGTCCCGCACCTTGCCGGGGGTGTGCGAGAAGGTGTCCCAGATCGACGGCACCCGGCCGTCCTCACGGGCGGCGCCTTCGATCTGGTACGCGGCGGTCGCGGCGCCCCACAGAAAGCCTTCGGGGAATGTGATCATGGACGCTCCTCACGACGGTACCCAGGGTGAACGGTGAGGGGGATCGCACGGCCGCCCGTGCGGCGGTGCACACCACCGGAGGCTCTGCACGGAGCGCGATCTCGGATGCGGACGGGGCCGTGCGGGGCGGAATCAACGATCATGAAACCGGTACGGCGGGCATCTGACCCCCGTCGCACCGACCCACCCACGATGTCGGTAATGCCCCGGTAAAGGCAACTGCGAAACGTCCGGAGAAGGATCGCCGCGATCGTCCGGGCGGCGGATCGCGCGAGATGCGAGGTCACCGGACGACCAAGATGGGACGAAAGTGATGAAAGTTTCAGGCGGTGACGTTCCGCCCAGCGGGACCGGAACGGCGAGGATGCGGGCAACGGGGTGACGCCGCGGGGCCGGCAGGAGGGTACGGCACGGCGAGGGCGGCGCGAGCCGGGCGAGCGGGCGGGCGACGGCGCGGCGGAGCCGGGCGGCCGCGGCGCCGGCCCCGCCGTTCGCGCCCCGCCCGGCGGGCTAGACCCGGCTCTCCACCCGGTCGACGATCCCGGTGGCGCCCTCCTCCCGGGCGCAGTGGGCGCAGCAGTACCAGTGCCCGTCGGCCTCCACGCCGTGCCCCACGATGCGGCAGCCGCAGTGCTCGCAGTTCGGGGCCATCTTGGTGATCGCACACTCGAAGCTGTCGAAGATGTGCACCTCGCCCTGGGCGTGCACCTCGAAGGCCATGTCGTAGTCGTTGCCGCAAACCTCGCAGCGTGCCATCGGCTCCCCCGGTTCGTCCGGTCTCGGTTCCGGGGACGCCCCGGCGGCGTCCCCGTGCGGCAGCTACCCCGAAGACCGCCATACGCACCACCGGGAAGCGTCACCGATAAGTCGGAAATGCCGTCACAAGCGACACATCGCCCGCTGCCCGGCGATCGCCGCCGCGCCGCCGCCCGCCGCGCCGGCGGTCAGGCCCGGCCCGGCCCGTCCGGCCCGGCGAGGCGCACCACCGCGACCCCGCCCGGCGGCACCGCGGCCTCGCCCCGGCAGGCCGTACCGGTGAGCAGGTCCACCCCGGTCACCCCGGGCACCGTGACCGGGCCGTCGGCGTGGTTGATGAGGAAGAGGTGGCCGCCGCGGCGCACGTACTCCAGGGTCTCCGGCAGGCCGCGCGGCCGGTCCACGCCCGCGGCGTCGAGCGCCCGGGCGAGCAGCGGCCGCAGGTTCCCCGGCGCGGTCGCCAGGTACCAGGCGCGCCCGGTGCCCAGCCGGTGGCAGGTGAACGCGGGGTGCCCGGCGTCCGGGCCGTCGGCGAAGCACAGCACCGCCTCCGCGCCGGCGAGCCGTACCCGCTCGGACCAGATGCGGCCGCGGTCGCCGCCGGGCAGGCCGACGGTCTCGCCGGCGCGCAGCGGGTGGAACTCCTCGACGGTGAGCCCGAGCACCTCGCGCAGCGCCCCCGGGTGCGGCCCGGCGTGGATCGTGTCGTTCTCGTCGACGATACCGGAGAAGTACGACACGAACAGGTGGCCGCCGGACTCCACGTAGCGGTGCAGGTTCTTCGCCCCGGCCTCGGTGAGCAGGTACAGCGACGGCGCCACCACGAGCCGGTACCCGGACAGGTCGGCCGTCGGGTGGACGAAGTCGACGGTGACGTGCTCCCGCCACAGCGCCTCGTAGTAGGCGTCCATGCGCTCGCGGAAGACCAGGTCGACCGAGGGCCGCCACTCCAGCTCAAGGGCCCAGGCCGACTGCCAGTCCCACACGATCGCCACCTCGGCCTCGACCCGGCTGCCGCGCACCTCGGCGATCCGGCGCAGGTCCTTGCCGAGGGCGACGACGTCGCGCCACACCTGGGAGTCGGTGCCCGCGTGCGGCACCATCGCCGAGTGGAACTTCTCCGCCCCGAACCGGGACGCCCGCCACTGGAAGAACAGCACCGAGTCCGATCCGCGGGCGACGTGCGCGAGGCTGTTGCGGCGCATCTCGCCGGGCCGCTTGGCGAGGTTGCGGGGCTGCCAGTTCACCGCGCCGACCGAGTGCTCCATGAGCATCCACGGGCGGCCGCCGCCGAGCGACCGGCTCAGGTCGGCCGACATGGCGAGATCGATGTGGTTGTCCGGCCGCTCGGCCTCGAGGTAGTGGTCGTTGGCGATCACGTCCACCTCGGCCGCCCACCTCCAGTAGTCCATGGCGGCGCAGTTGGTGACCATAAAGTTCGTGGTGATCGGCAGGTCCGGGGTGAGCTCGCGGAGCACGTCGCGCTGGATGCGGAAGCAGGCGAGGTGCTCGTCGGAGGTGAACCGGGCGAAGTCGAGCCGCTGGGCCGGGTTGACCGCGGTGTGGCTGGCGCGCGGGGCGTCGATCTCCTCCCAGTCGCCGTAGCGCTGGCCCCAGAACGTGGTGCCCCACGCCTCGTTGAGCGCGGACAGGTCGCGGTACTTGCGCCTCAGCCACTCGCGGAACGCGGCCACGCTGGTGTCGCAGTAGCACTCGCCGAGCGGCGCGCCGTACTCGTTGTGCACGTGCCACATCACCACGCCGGGGTGGCCCCGGTAGTGCTCGCCGAGCGCGCGGGCGATCGCCGCCGTCGCCTCGCGGTACTCGGGCGAGCTCGGGCAGGCGGTCTGCCGGGCGCCGGTGCCGATCCGCATGCCGGTGCGGGTGACCGGGATCGACGAGGGGTACCGGCGGGTGAACCACGCGGGGGGCGCGGCGGTCGGGGTCCCCATGTCCACGTGGATCCCGTTGCGGTACAGCCGGTCGACGATCTCGTCGAGCCAGCCGAACTCGTACGCGCCCGGGGCGGGCTCCATCAGCACCCAGGAGAAGATGCCGAGGCTCACCAGGTTCACCCCGGCCTCGCGCATCAGCCGTACGTCCTCCTCCTGCACCTCGCGCGGCCACTGCTCGGGGTTGTAGTCGCCGCCGTAGGCGAGGCCTTCGGGCAGCGCGGGAAACCGCGGACGCATGCATCGCCCCCTGTTCATGGTCTGTGAACGTGCACAGTAACGGACGGTCGGGGATCTGAGAAGAGTGCGCGCCCTGAAGCGCGCCGGAAGCAGGAAGTTAACGAGAAGGCAACGAGCACTTGACGCACCCTCCCGGCAGATCCACCCTGTGAACGTTCACAGAACACTAGCCTCTCTTCGTACGAACTCCCACTCGTGGAGGCAGGAATGCGCACACGGCGCTTCTCCGCCCTGGCGGCGGCGCTGCTCACCGTCGTCCTCGCCGCCGGCTGCAGCGGATCGGGCTCCGGCTCCCCCGAGAACGCGACCGGCACCGCCCCGGCCCAGAGCGGCCCGGTCAAGCTGACCTACTGGACCTGGGTGCCGAACATGGACAAGATCGTCCAGAAGTGGAACGCGGCGAACCCCGACATCCAGGTCACGGTGAGCAAGCAGGCGGGCGGAGACGACGCCGCGGCCAAGTTCCTCACCGCCGCCAAGGCGGGCAACCCGCCCGACCTCATCCAGGCCGAGTACCAGCACCTGCCGTCGTTCGTCGCCGCCGAGGCGGTCGCCGACATCGCCGCGCAGGCGAACCAGGTGAGGTCCGAGTTCAGCGAGGGGCTGTGGAACCTCGTCACGCTCGGCACCGACGGGGTGTACGGCATCCCGCAGGACAGCGGGCCGATGATGCTGTTCTACCGGGCCGACCTGTTCGACAAGTACGGCATCGAGGTGCCGAAGACCTGGGACGAGTACGCCGAGGCGGCCCGCACCGTGCGCAAGAAGGACCCCAAGGTCTACCTCGGCACGTTCTCGAGCAAGGACCCCGGCTCGTTCGCCGGCCTCGCCCAGCAGGCGGGCGCCCAGTGGTGGTCGATCAGCGGGGACGCCTGGAAGGTGACCGTGAACGACGCCGCCACGCTCAAGGTGGCCGGCTATTGGGGCGATCTGGTGCGCGAGGGCGTGATCGACGACATGCCCTACTTCACCCCCGAGTGGAACAAGGCGCTCAACGACGGCACCCTGCTCACCTGGCCGTCCGCGGTGTGGGCGCCCGGCGTGCTCGAGGCGAACGCGCCGAAGGCGAAGGGCAAGTGGGCCGTCGCGCCGCTGCCGCAGTGGACCGCCGGGGAGAACGTGAGCGGGTTCTGGGGCGGCTCGTCCACCGCGGTCGCCGCCGCCTCCCCGCACAAGGAGCAGGCGGTGAGGTTCGCCACCTGGCTCAACACCGACCCGGAGGCGCTCGAGCTGCTGGTGAAGGAGGGCGCGATCTACCCGGCCGCGACCAAGGGCCAGAGCGTGCTCACCGAGGCCCCCGGCTACTTCGCGCAGCAGAAGGACTTCTGGCAGCTGGCCAACCAGGTCGCCGCCACCGCCCGCGGCTTCACCTTCGGCCCCAACGTGAACGTCACCTACGACGCCTTCAAGAACGCGTTCGACAAGGCGGTGGAGGCCAAGTCCTCGTTCGCCGACGCGGTGAACGCGATGCAGGAGGCCACCGTCGCCGACATGAAGAAGTCCGGATTCCAGCTCGCCCAGTGACCCGCCCGTGATGACCGGCACGAAGCGCTCCGGTGCCCGCGTGGCCCGCGCGGGCGCCGCCCCCTACCTGTTCCTCGCCCCGGCCGTGGTGCTGTTCGTCCTGTTCATGGCGCTGCCCATCGGCTACACGATCTACCTCAGCCTGCGCCGTACCCAGGTGTCCGGCCTCGGCCTCGGCCGCGGCTCCCGCCGCGAGGTGTTCGCCGGGCTCGACAACTACGCCGCCGCGATCGGCGACGCCGAGCTGTGGCTGGGCTGGCTGCGGGTGCTCGGCTACGGCGCGCTGGTGCTCACGGTGATGCTCGGCCTCGCCCTGATCTTCGCGCTCATGCTCGACACCGCCCACGTACGGCTCGCCCGGTTCTCCCGGATCGCGATCTTCCTGCCGTACGCGGTGCCGGGCGTGGCCGCCACGCTGCTGTGGGGCTTCCTCTACCTGCCGAGCCTCAGCCCGTTCCAGGGCCTGCTGGAGCTGTTCGACGGGGAGGCGAACCTGCTCGGCGCGGGCACGGTCGTCTACTCGATGGCGAACGTGGCCGTGTGGGGCGGGGTCGGCTTCAACATGCTCGTGCTCTACACCACGCTGCGGGCCGTGCCGCGCGAGTACTACGAGGCCGCCCGCATCGACGGGGCGACCGAGCTGCAGATCGCGCTCCGGGTGAAGATCCCGCTGCTCACCCCGGCGATCATCCTCACCACGGTGTTCTCGCTCATCGCCACGGTCCAGGTGTTCACCGAGCCGACCGCGCTGCGGCCGCTCACCAACACGATCGGCTCCACCTGGAGCCCGCTGATGAAGGTGTACCGGGACGCGTTCGTCGCCGGCGACCTGTACTCGGCCGCGGCCACCGCGATCGTGATCGCGGGCATCGCCCTGGTGCTGTCGTTCGGCTTCCTGCGGATCGTCAAGAACCGCGCGTTCGGGGAGGGCTAGCGGATGTCGACCGGTGTGCTTCCGGCCCGGGCCGCCGCCCGGCACGCGCGCCCGCGGCTCCACCCGCTGCGCGGCGCGGTGCCGACCGCGGTGCTGCTGCTCGGGGCGGTCTACTGCCTCTTCCCGGTGACCTGGGTGCTGATCGCGGCGACCAAGACGCCGGGCGAGCTGTTCTCCACCGCCACCCTCGCGATCGGCAGCGGGCTGTGGTCGAACATCGCCGACCTGCTCGCCTACCGCGACGGGGTGTTCCTGCTGTGGCTGGGCAACACCGTGCTGTACGCCGGGGTGGGGGCCACGCTGTCGGCCGCGGTGTCCGCGCTCGCCGGGTACGCGCTCGCCAAGTACCGGTTCCCCGGCCGGAACCTCGTGTTCAACCTGCTCATCGGCGGCATCCTCGTGCCGGCCGTGGTGCTCGCGATCCCGCAGTACCTGCTGCTGTCGAAGGCCGGCCTCGCCGACACCTACTGGTCGGTGCTGCTGCCGCAGATCCTCAGCCCGTACGGCATCTACCTGGCCCGGATCTACGCGGCCGCGGCCGTGCCGGACGCGCTGGTGGAGGCGGCCCGCATCGACGGCGCCGGGCACGGGCAGATCTTCTTCCGGGTGGCGCTGCCGCTCATGACGCCCGGCCTGGTGACGGTGTTCCTGTTCCAGTTCACGGCGATCTGGAACAACTTCCTGCTGCCGTTCATCATGCTCGGCGACGACCGGGCGTTCCCGCTCACCGTCGGCCTGTACACGCTGCTCGCCGCCGGGGCGAACCAGCCGTCGCTGTACAACCTCATCCTCACCGGGGCGATGCTGTCGATCATCCCCCTCGTCGCGCTCTTCCTCACCATGCAGCGGTACTGGCGCACCGACCTGTCCCGCGGCGCGGTGAAGAGCTGATCGTGGAAAGCTGGTGTCGTGAAGAAGCGACGCCCCACCATCCGTGACGTCGCCGCCGCCGCCGGGGTGTCCCGCGGCACCGTGTCCCGGCTGCTCAACGGGGACCGGTACGTGAGCACCTCGGCGCGGGTGGCGATCGAGCGGGCCATCCGGGAGACGGGCTACGTGGTCAACCGCAACGCCCGCAGCCTCGTCACCCGGCGCACCGGCTCGGTGGTCATGGTGCTGTCCGAGCCGCAGGAGAAGTTCTTCGAGGACCCGAACTTCCCGGTGCTGCTGCGCACCGCGACCCGGCGGCTCGCCGAGCGCGACGTCTCCCTCGTGCTGATGATCGCCGCCGACGACAGCGACCGGGAGCGGGTCGTGCGCTACGTGCGGGGCGGCCACGCCGACGGGGTGCTGCTCATCTCCACCCACGCCGGCGACCCCCTCCCCGACCGGCTGCGCGAGCTCAACGTCCCGGCGGCGGCGCAGGGCGCGATCCTCGGCCGCGAGTCCGTGATCCCGTACGCCGCCGCCGACGACCGCGAGGGCGCCCGCCAGATGACCCGCTACCTGGTGGAGAGCGGCCGCAAGCGGATCGCCACGATCACCGGGCCGCTCGACACCCCCGGCGGCGTGCTCCGCCTCGAGGGGTTCTGCGACGTGCTCGGCCGCCGGGCCGCCAAGCGGCTCATCGAGCACGGCGACTACACCCAGCGCAGCGGTGAGATCGCGATGGCCCGGCTGCTGGAGCGCGCGCCCGACATCGACGCGGTGTTCGTCGGCTCCGACCTCATGGCCGCCGGCGCGCTCACCGCGCTGCGCGCCGCGGGCCGCCGGGTGCCCGACGACGTCGCCGTGGGCGGCTTCGACGACTCCGCGGTCGCCCTCACCACCCACCCGCCGCTCACCACGGTCCGGCAGCCGCTGGAACGGGTCGCCGAGGAGACCGTGCGGCTGCTGCTCGAGCTCATCGACGGCGCCCGCCCCGACCACCCGGTCATCCTCCCCACCGAGCTGGTCGTGCGCGAGTCCGCCTGACCGGTCCGCCCGGGGCGGCGGGGGCGCCGCCGCCCGGAGCGCGTCAGCCGAAGAACAGCGCGTCAGCCGAAGAACTCGGCGGCGAGGGTGCGGTAGCCGTCGAGCAGGTCCTGGCCGGCCGCGGGCAGCAGCTGCACGCACACGTGGTCGGCGCCCGCCGACAGGTGCTCGCGGACCCGGGCGGCGACCGCCGCGGGCGTGCCGTACGCGAACAGGCCGTCGACGAGGCGGTCGCTGCCCTCGCCGGCGAGGTCCTCGTCGGTGTAGCCCATCCGCCGGAAGTTGTTCGCGTAGTTCACCGCGCTCTTGTAGAAGCCGAGCGTCGGCCGGGCGATGCTCCGCGCCTGCGCGGGATCCGTCACCAGGATCGCCTTCTGCTCGGGGGCGAGCAGCGGGCCGGCCCCGAGGATCGTGCGGGCCTCGCGGGTGTGCCCGGGGTCGGTGAAGTACGGGTGCGCCCCGGCGGCCCGGTCGGCGGCGAGCCGCATCACCCGCGGGCCGAGCGCGGCGAGCACCCGCTGGTCCTGCGGCACCCCCTCGGCGTCGAGCACGTCGAGGTACTGCACGAGCTTCTCGTAGGGCCGGACGTACCGGTCGCCGATCTGCTCGCGGTGCCCGGCGCCGATGCCGAGGAGGAACCGGCCCGGGTGGGCCGCCTCGATCCGGCGGAACGACGCGGCCACCGTGGCGGCGTCGTCCTTCCAGATGTTGACGATGCCCGTGGCGACCGCCACCTTCGAGGTCGCGTTCAGCACCCGCTCGACGTCCTGCAGGTGGCCGTCGGGTGAGCCGCCGAGCCACAGCGTGCCGTACCCCAGCTCCTCCAGCGCCGACGCGAACTCCGGCGTGAAGTCCTGGTAGCGCAGCCAAACCCCGATCTCGCCGACATTCGGCCTCGTCATCGTCCGGTACCTCCGGTGAAGATCCTCGATCAGTCGATCACGGTAGCGACGCGGGCCGTGGTCCCCCCGCGGCGGGCCCTGCGTTCGTTCCCTGCGGCCGGGCCGGGAAACCGGGCATCGGACGGGCCGGGGTGGCGCGGCCGCGGGCCCGGCGCGCGGACACCCGGAAAAAATCGGCGGACGACGGCCCGCCCTGCGCCTAAGGTGACTCAGTGACCGGGCCGAAAGGAGGACGACGATGCGGCGTATCCGTGTGGTCCGACGCAGGCGGCGCACCCGCCTCGACCGCCTCGCCCTGGACCTGCGCACCCCCTCCGGGCGCCGGGAACTGCCCTACTAGGCTTTATCCCGGCCTTACCCAAGGCGCGTTACATAAGGGGTAACGGGTTCGTCACGCACGGGGGCATGACATGACCAGACTGAGGGTGGTCCCGCCCGGTGCCACGCGGCACAAGATCCGGGACATCCGCTCCGCCGCCCGCGGCCGGCGCCGTCGCGAGGCCGCCTCGCGCGACAAGGTCATCGATCTGCGCGCCTACACCGGCCGCAACGTCATCTGTTTCCCCCACTCCGGCGGTCCCACCTCCGCCGCTTGACATATCGCACACCGAGGGCGGTAGCCCGGCTGGGGCGACCGGGCCGCCGCCCTTCGTCGTGTGCGGAACGTCGTGGCGGATCACCGTAACCTCGGCGGCGCAGGCCGCCTGCGGCGGTGGCGGTGGCCTGCGCGGGAGCACGGGATCCGGGGACGCACGGGCGGCCGCGGTGGACGGCGACGCCGACGCGGCCGGGCGGCGAGCGGCACGGCCCTCCCCCGCCGTGGTGGGCGTGCCGGCCGCCCGCCCTCCCGGTACCGGTGCCAGAGGCTCACCACCCTGGTCTTGACGGTCTGCCAGGCGTCCCCGGTCATGGCGTCCACGAGTGCGGTGCCGATGGCGGCGAGCAGCACCTGCACGACGGTGTCCACGGCGACCTCCCTTCTCGGAGCGATCTCTGCCTGTCGTGACGTTGCGTGCGGGAACGGACGACGAGGTCGTGCGATGACGGCAGTGGCCCGCACGGCGGGGAGCGCCGTGCGGGCCGGTTCACACCGGGCGAGGGTGATGGGGGCGGACCGCCCGGGAGCGGGCGCCCGCCCCGAGACCCGTCACATCCAGTCGGTGCAGAGCCAGGTGCCGTTGCTCTGCTCGGCGCAGGCGCGGTACGGGAGGCTCGAGTAGACCATGCGGGTGTAGGTCGCGCGGTACGGGTTCGCCCGCACCGTGTACGAGGCCCCGTTCCGGATCTGGATCATGGCGCGGAGGCCGGTGGACCACCTGCCCTGCTGCACCCAGGCGGTGTGGCACCGCGACGAGTACCGGACCTTGAGCCAGGGACCGCCCGCCGGGCGGTAGTGGCTGCTGTAGGTGCGGGCGTCCCGGTAGCACCGGGTGGCGACCGGGTCCCTGCCCGTGCAGGAGGAGCCGATGCAGGTGGGGCCGAGCCGGCGGGTGACGCCGCCCGGGCTCGCGGTGCCGCCGCCGCTGCGGCCGGGGCGCGCCGTGCCGGCGCTCCCGCCACCGGTGCCCGGCCGTGCCGTACCGGCGCTCCCGCCGCCGCCCGGGCTCGCCGGGCCGGGCGAGGTCGCGACCGTGCCGATCGCGGGCGCGGCGGCCGCGGCCTGGGCCGGGGTGGTCGCGGCGGTGGTCATCGCCGCGGCGAGGGTGCACAGCAGCGACCCGGTCACGATCTTTTTCACCAGCGTGTAACGCCTCATGATGCTCCTCGGATGTTCCGGACGATGTCGCGTGCGTGAGGGGTGGTGTGCGGAACGGAATCGGCCGGCCGTGCCGGGAGTGGTCTCCGCGTCCCGGCGATCTCGAGGCTGGCCGACGCCGCCGCCACCCCGCCAGAGCCGCAACCGGGTGGACGTTCGCGCCGCAACCCGCACCCGCCGTGATCAGGGCGGACGCCGGTTGCGGCGCAACCGACGATCGAGGGGAGGCGTGTGCATGACGAGGGGTTCCGGCGGTGAGGAGCCGGATTTCGCCCGGACGGCCCGGGAGCTCGCCCAGGTCCTCGACGAGTTCTCCGGGCTGTTCGAGGAGGCGCTGTCGCACTACCGGCCGGGCAAGGACGCGCTCGCCCGGCACATCAATGTGGACAAGTCGTACATCTCGAGCTGGTTACGCGGCCGCCGCCAGCTCCTCGACCCCAAGGGGCGCCGCCTGGTGAACGGCGAGGACGTGGACCGGATCATCGCCACCGTGCGGCTCGAGGAGGTGGACGCGGCGCTGGCGCGGCGGCTGCGCGGCTGCGGGAGGCGGATCGAGGAGCTGGTGGCGGAGCTCGCCAAGGCCCGGCCCACCCGCTGGCGCTCGGAGGCGGGCCGCGTGCTCCGCGCCGACCAGGAGCGCGACGCCGAGACGGAGGACACCGAGCCGGCCGCGGCGTCGCCGGCCGCCACGGACGCCGCCTCGCCGGCACCGGCCGCCGGCACACCGGCGCCCGCCGGCCCGGCCCCGGCGGCCGCGGAACCCGCCGGACCGGCCCCGGGCTCGCCCGCGCCGCCCGGCGCCGGACCCGGAGGGACGGTCCCGCTCGGCCTCGGGCAGCCCGGCGAGACCCCGGCCGCCGCGGTCACCGCGGCACCCGGTTCGGCGGAGGCCGCGCCGCACGCCGTACCGCCGCACGCCGGAGGGGACGGCACGCCGGCCGTGCAGGGGCCTCGGGCGGACGCCGGGGCGCCGGCGACGCCGCCCGGGTCGCCGGGCGCGCCCGCGGGGTACGGCGAGCCGGGCCCGTCGCCGTCGCAGACCCACGTGCTCTCCCCCGCCGAGACGGTGGGCGCCCCCGAGGCCCGCCCCGCGCGCGGCCGCCGCCGGTGGATGCTCGTCACCGCGCTCGTGGTGGCGGCGGTGCTCGTGGCCGCGCTGCAGATCGCGAGGTCGGCGACGACGCCGCCCCGTACCGTGGACACGGTGACGGTCGGGCCGCTGTGCCGGTCGTGGGCCCCGCAGTCGGTGCCGGTGGAGATCCGGCCGTGCATCGCCGTGGCGGACGGTCAGGTCGAGCTGTCGGCCGAGGTGAGGGCGGTCGACCCGGCCGACGCGCCCGGTGAGGTCACGGTCTGGGTGTGGCTGATGCACCTCGACCCGCAGCTGATCGAGTCCCGGCGGTTCCACCTGACCCGGGACGAGAGCACGCTCAACAGCTGCACGTTCACGGTCGAGGGTGAGGGGATCGTGCGGTGCGGGCCGTTCCGGGTCACCCCGCCCGAGGCCGGGCGGTACGCGGCCGCGGTGGACACCCGGAAGGAGAAGGACATCCGGCCGCCGGCGTGGCACCACCACACCTTCAGCGGCACGCAGAGCCCGCCCATCACCTGGCCCTGAGCCGGGCCGGGGCCGGGCGGGCGCCGCCGATCGCGCGGCCGCCGCTCACGGCCGAGTGGCGGTGAACGCGGTGAGCGTGCTCAGCTCCCGCCGGACCACGCCGGTGAACACGCCCGCCATCGCCTCCTCGATGCGGGCGAGAACGTGCTCGGGCAGGGCGTGCGCGCGGGTCGCCCGGGAGGGGTTCGAGCCGCCGTGCCAGGCGATCAGCACCCGCCCGCCCGGCTTGGTCACCCGGTGCAGCTCGCGCATCCCGGCCTCCAGGTCCGGCCAGAACACGACCGTGTTCACCGTCACGACCCGGTCGAACGCGGCGTCGGGGAAGCCGGTGGCGTCGGCCGAGCCGAGGCGCAGGTCGACCGTGCCCGCCCGGACCGCGGCGCGGTTGCCGCGCACGGCGAGCTCCCGCATCTCGGGCGACGGGTCCACGCCGCACACCCGGCCGTCGCCGACCCGCTCGGCGAGCAGGCCGACCAGCACGCCGGGGCCGTACCCGATCTCGAGCACGTGGTGGCCGGGGCGGACGTCGAGCAGGTCGGCGACCTCGTGCTGCCGGTTGGTGCGCCGCATGATGCGGCCGGCCAGGGTGCCGATCAGCCCGCGCGGGTGGGCGAACGGCGAGTTCGCCGGCCTGCCGAACACCCAGGAGTGGTTGGGGTCTGTCGTCGTCTCCATGCCGCCCACCCTGCCGGTTCAAGCCGCCTTGAAGTCAAGCTGGAGACATGGAGCTCGTTCCGATCGGCGAGGCCGCCCGCATGCTCAAGGTCAACGCGTCGGCGCTGCGCTACTACGAGGAGCGCGGCCTGGTGAAACCCGCCTGCCGGGTGAACGGCAGACGCATGTACGGCAGGGCCGAGCTGCGCCGCCTCGCCTTCGTGCACATGGCCCAGACGATGGGGTTCCGCCTCGACGTGATCCGCGAGGCGCTCGACGAGCCCGGCGAGCGGTGGCGGGAGGCGATCCGGCGGCGGATCGCCGACCTCGACGAGCTGATCGCGCGGGCGGAGCGTGCCAAGCGGTTCCTCGCCCACGCGCTGGAGTGCCCGGCCGAGGACCCGGTGCAGGACTGCCCGACGCTCACCGAGGCGCTCGACCGGCAGCTCGCGGGCGAGAACCCGGCCGAGATCGCCACGGAGCACCTCGGCCCCGCGGTGCCCCACACCCCGGTCACGGCCGCGGAGCCGACGTGACGAGGGCCGCCGCGGTCAGACGAACAGACAGAACGGGTGGCCCGCCGGGTCGAAGAGCACCCGCACGTTCTCCTGCGGCTGGACCGGGGCGAGCGTCGCGCCCGCCGCGAGCGCGTGCGCGACCACGGCGTCGAGGTCGGTGACCTGGAAGTCCAGATGCTGGGTGGCGAACGGGGCGTCGGGCTCGGCCGGCCACCGCGGCCGCCGCCAGCGCCGCTCCCACTCGAAGTTAAGCGTGATCTCGCCGCTGCCCTCGGGCGCCCTGATCTGCGCCCACCCGGCCTCCGGCGGCTCCCCCGGCGCCGGCCCCTCCTCGGTGGTCACCGGGCGGTCGAGCAGCCGCGCGTAGAACCGCGCCAGCGCCCGCGGGTCCGGTGCCGTGATCGTCAACTCGGTCACCCGCAGCCGTACCGCCATGCGACCTCCGTGCCCGTCCGTCACCGGCGCCCGCCACGCCCTGCTCGCACCTTATTTATTAGTGACGATTTATTAGTGACGAGCGATTCCCGCCGTACCCCGCGGGACGCCGGACGCCACCGGATCCGGGCGTCCCCGGAGCGACGGCGGGAATTCCGCCCGGATGCCGCGGCCATCGGCCTCGGTGACGTGCCCGGCCGTCCGGCATCGCGCCGGGCGTGTCCGGGCGCCCGTGCTCACACATGGACCACGACGACCCGCTGATCCTTGGGCCGACCCGGCTCCTCGACGAGGCGGCCGAGATCGTCGGGATCGCTGGTGAGGAGCACGACGGGACGGGCCATCTCCAGCGCGGTGGCGGCCACGACCGCGTCGATCGCGTGCCGGTGGCCGGTGAGGCCGGTGGCGCCGAGCAGCTCGCCCGCACGCCGAGCGAGCTCCGGTGTGACGGGGATCGTGACCACGCGGGACAGTACCTGGTGCACCCGCGCGTCACGGCGGCCGCCGCGCAGCACCTCGGTCAGGGTGATCGCGCTGACCACGACCCTGGCCCGGCGCTTCCGGGCCACCTCCAGGTATGCCCGCGCTCGCGGATCCCCCGCCGCCAGCGTGGCCAGTCCTTCGCTGTCGAGGACGAGCGTCCCGCCGACGGCTAACCGTGATCGGGCCATGCAGCCTCGGCCTCCGCCAGCAGGTCCTCCGGGACCGGTCCGTGCTCGGCCTCGAGCAGTTCGGCGAGCTCGGCGAGCAGGTCGAGCTCGAGCTGCCGCGCGACGGCCTCCGCCACGTACCGGCTGAACTCCCCTTTGCCGACACGCTGCCGGACGGCCTCGGTGAGCCCTTCGGGCAGCGAGACGCTGACCTTCCGCGCCCGGCCCAGGGAGTGCTGGATGCTCGCTTCGAAGCGCTGCACCACCCGCGACCACTCGCGCGACGCCTCGGCGGCGTTGCGCCAGGCGTCGAGGATCGCCAGAACCTCCGTGACCGCGGCGGCGTCCCCCGGATGAGTACGCAGCGGGGAGCGGCCCGACGTCTCGTTCTCTCTGTCGCCGGCCGGTTCGGATGGGAGCGCCGTCATACGGTCATGCTACCGCCGGTGGCAACCTATGTCGCCTACGGACGACGGCGACGCCGCGCCGTCTCGCGGGCCGGGCGGGGCGTGGCCGAGGCGATCGGGACGACCGCCTCGGCCCACCGCTTCGATCAGCTGCAGCCGCTCGTGCTGCCACAGCCCTCGCAGACGTAGCAGCTACCGGCCGGACGCATCTTGGTGCCGCAGGTCATGCAGAGCGGCGCGTCCGCGGTGCGGCCCATGTGGCTCTCCAGGGCCTCGATCGTGCTGTGCGGCTCGGCCTTCGCCGCGGGCTTCGGCTCCGCGGCCGGCTTGGGCACCTCCTCGATCGGCGCCGACTGGGCGAGCACCTCCGGGTCGACCTCGTGCAGCGCCGCCGGGTCCTCGCCGCGCGCCTGGGCGGCCCGCTCGGCCGCGCTGAAGATGCCGAGCGCGGCCCGCTCCTCGTACGGCAGGTAGTCGAGGGCGAGGCGGCGGAAGATGTAGTCCATCACCGAGGCGGCCATGCGGATGTCCGGGTCGTCGGTCATGCCCGCCGGCTCGAACCGCATGTTCACGAACTTGCTCACGAACACCTCGAGCGGCACGCCGTACTGCAGGCCGATCGAGATCGCGATGGAGAACGCGTCCATCACACCGGCGAGCGTCGACCCCTGCTTGGACATCTTGAGGAAGACCTCGCCGACCCCGTCGTCCGGGTAGCAGGAGGCGGTCATGTAGCCCTTGGCCCCGCCGACGGTGAACCGGGTGGTGGTGCTCGGCCGCTTGTGCGGCAGGCGGCGGCGCCGCGGCCGCTCCACCTCGACCACCTTCTCGACCACCTTGACGGCCTGTTCCTCGGGCTTCTTCTCCTTGTCGCCCTTGGCGGCGGACAGCGGCTGGCCGACCTTGCAGTTGTCCCGGTAGACGGCGAGCGCCTTGAGGCCGAGCTTCCAGCCCTGCATGAAGACCTGCTCGATGTCCTCCACCGTGGCCGACTCGGGCAGGTTCACGGTCTTGCTGATGCCGCCGGACAGGAACGGCTGGACCGCGGCCATCATGCGCACGTGGCCCATCGGCGAGATGGCCCGCTCGCCCATGGCGCAGTCGAACACCTCGTAGTGCTCGGTCTTCAGGCCGGGCGCGCCGACCACGTGGCCGTGCTCGGCGATGTACTCGACGATCGCCTCGATCTGCTCGGGCTGGTAGCCGAGGGTCTTCAGGGCGCGCGGGACCGTCTGGTTGACGATCTGCATCGACCCGCCGCCGACCAGCTTCTTGAACTTCACCAGGGCGAGGTCCGGCTCGATGCCCGTGGTGTCGCAGTCCATCATCAGGCCGATCGTGCCGGTGGGCGCGAGCAGGCTCGCCTGCGAGTTGCGGTAGCCGTGCTTCTCGCCGAGGCTGAGGCACTCCTCCCACTGCCGGGTCGCCTCGGCGTGGATCGCCTGCGCCATCGGCTCGAAGGTGTGCAGCTTGGCGTTGGCGTCCGCGTGCTTGCGCATCACCCGCTTGTGCGCGTCCGCGTTGCGCGCGTACCCGTCGTACGGCCCGACGACGCCGGCGAGCTCGGCGCTGCGCCGGTAGGCGGTCGCGGTCATCAGCGAGGTGATCGCGGCGGCGAGCGCGCGGCCGCCCTCGGAGTCGTAGGCGTGGCCGGTCGCCATGAGCAGCGCGCCGAGGTTGGCGTAGCCGATGCCGAGCTGGCGGTAGGCGCGGGTCACGTCACGGATCTTCTCGGTCGGGAAGTCCGCGAACGTGATGGAGATGTCCATCGCGGTGATGACCAGCTCGACGAGCTTGACGAACCGCTCGACGTCGAACGTGCCGTCCTCACGCAGGAACTTGAGCAGGTTGATCGACGCCAGGTTGCAGGAGGAGTTGTCGAGGTGCAGGTACTCGCTGCAGGGGTTGCTCGCGGTGATCCGGCCGGTCTCCGGCGCGGTGTGCCAGTCGTTGATCGTGTCGTCGTACTGGATGCCCGGGTCGGCGCACTCCCAGGCGGCCTGGGCCATCTTGCGGAACAGCTCCCGGGCGTCGACCTCCTCGATCACCTCGCCGGTGAGCCGGGCGCGCAGGCCGAACTTGCCGCCGTTCTCCACCGCGCGCATGAACTCGTCGGAGACCCGGACCGAGTTGTTCGCGTTCTGGTACTGGACCGACACGATGTCCTTGCCGCCGAGGTCCATGTCGAACCCGGCGTCGCGCAGCACGCGGATCTTACGCTCCTCGCGCGCCTTGCACTCGATGAACTCCTCGATGTCCGGGTGGTCGACGTCGAGCACGACCATCTTCGCCGCGCGCCGGGTGGCGCCGCCCGACTTGATCGTGCCGGCCGAGGCGTCGGCGCCGCGCATGAACGACACCGGGCCGCTCGCCGTGCCGCCGCTCGACAGCAGCTCCTTGCTGGAGCGGATGCGGGAGAGGTTCACGCCGGCGCCGGAGCCGCCCTTGAAGATGATCCCCTCCTCCTTGTACCACTCGAGGATCGACTCCATCGTGTCGTCCACCGAGAGGATGAAGCAGGCGGACACCTGCTGCGGGGACTTGGTGCCGACGTTGAACCAGACCGGCGAGTTGAACGAGAAGATCTGGTGGATCAGGGCGTACTTCAGCTCGTGCTCGAAGATCTCGGCGTCCTCGTCGGTGGCGAAGTAGCCGTGCTCCCGCCCGGTCTTCACGTACACGCCGACCACGCGGTCGACGAGCTGCTTGAGGCTCCACTCCCGCTGCGGGGTGCCGACCGCGCCGCGGAAGTACTTGGACGTCACGATGTTGGTGGCGTTGACCGACCAGAAGGAGGGGAACTCCACACCCCGCTGCTCGAAGCTCACCGATCCGTCGCGCCAGTTGGTCATGACGACGTCCCGGCGCTCCCACTCCACCTCGTCGTAGGGGTGGACGCCCGGGGTGGTGAAAATCCGCGTCATCTTCAGACCGCCCTTGCGCCCCCGCTTGCCTCCGCGCGGCGCCGCGCCGCCGGTGGCCTCTGCGGTCTCGGTCATGACACTCCCCCTTCCGGGCTCAGCCGGAGCCCGATATCGGACTTGCCGGTCCGGGCGCGGCCCGGCACCGAACCACCTGACATCGATCGGGCGCGCGACGGGGCGGGCCCCGGCGCGCCACACCTGCTTCCTCGCCTACTTCCTCGCCTTGCCGGTTCGCGCCGGCTCACGCCTGCTGGCCGTCGCGAGCGGCGCGAAGCTGCTTGATCTCGGCCTCGAAGTCCTCGAGCGTCTCGAAGCCGCGGTACACCGAGGCGAACCTGAGGTACGCCACCTCGTCCAGCTCGCGCAGCGGGCCCAGGATCGCGAGCCCCACCTCGTGCGAAGGGATCTCGGCGACGCCGGTCGCGCGGATCGCCTCCTCCACCTGCTGACCGAGCCGGGCGAGCGAGTCCTCGCTCACCGGCCGCCCCTGGCAGGCCCGCCGTACGCCGGCGATGACCTTGTCCCGGGAGAACGGCTCGGTCACCCCGCTGCGCTTGCTCACCATGAGCAGCACGGTCTCCTGGGTGGTGAACCTGCGCCCGCACGAGGGGCAGCTCCGCCGCCGGCGGATCGCCGCGCCGTCCTCGGTGGAACGGCTGTCGATGACCCTGGTGTCCGGGTGACGGCAGAATGGGCAGTGCATCGCGCCGTTCCCCCTCACTCCAAGGACCGCCCGACTCCACGGGTAGGCTCGCGCACGCCCTGCGAAAGTACCACAGAGCGCCAAAGAAACCACAAGTTGTTGTGAAGTACAGCGGTGTAACTACTACATCTTGTGGCTCACACCCTAGGAGCGCCCAACGGCCAGCGCAAGTCGACGACCGCGTCCGGACGCGAACCGGCTGCTCAACCGCCGCTGTGACAGGGGTTTTTCGGCGTGTCGCACGAGGAAGCCGGGAGCGCCGTGAGATTACGCGCCGATGGTGCGCGGGTCATCTTCCGGGACCTACGGGACGGTGCGTGCCGCCCCGCTCTCGTGCGGGCGCGGGCGCGGAGTGGCGCGGGTCACCGGCGGCCCGGTCCACAGCGGGCCGGGCGAGGGGGTAGAGTTTCCGACGCTCGCGGGCGGCGGACGCCGGCGCACGCCCGCTCCGGCGACGCCGCCGCGCCGGCGTCCCGGTACGTCCGCGCGTTCAGCGGCCGGGTACGGCGAGCGGTGCCGCCTGCGGCTCGGCCGCGGCCGGAACGGCGCAGGCCGGGGCGGCGATCGCCGCGACCCGGGTGCCCAGCCACACTCCGCCGAGCAGCACGCCGACCAGTACCGTCAGCACCGTGGTGACCAGCACGACCCTGCCCCGCCGGGTGAGCCGGATCGGGGGCGCGCCCGCCCGCTCGCCGTGCCGCGGGCCCCGCCGCCGTGGCCGCACCCTGCCGTTCGCCGCGATCCGGACCGGACGACGCGGGGCGCTCCGCCGCACCGGCCCGCCGGGATTCCGCCCGGCCAGGTGACGCCGCCCGGGCGCCGCGGCGCCCATGGCCACGCCCACCGTCGCGCCCACCGCCTCACCGCCCGCCTCGGGGCGGCGCCGTACCCGGAGCCGGGGATCGCGGCGCGCCGTGGGGGACGCGGCGGCGCGTGACGGGCGCGGGGCCGCGCCACGGACCGGATCGCGGGTCGCCGCGGTCGCGTCCGGGCCCGCCGGAACGCGCCGGCCGACGCCGCGGAGCGTGCCGTCACCGGCGTTCCGCCGTCGCCGGGCCGCGGAGATCGGGATGACCGGGGCGAGGCGCTCGCCGCGCGGGTGACCGCCGCGGGCGGCCGGAGCGGCGGGCGGCTCTCCGCCCCCGCCCGAGGTCCCGCCGGAGGACCCGTCCGCGGACGTTGGCACGTCGATCCGCATCGCCGCCCCCTTTGCCGGAAAAACGGAATCAGTAAGATCGCGAATCGAACACCATATCGATCGAACTCCCGTACGATGTTGTACACCACGCGACCGCCGATTTCGAGACACTATCGAACAATTGTTTGATGATGATCTTGAATAGAGGTACGGTCGCGGTGTGCGACAAGAAGGACACGGATCGGAAGACCGGCTCGTGACCGGGTTCGACGGGCCGCGCCGCGAGGAGGATTCATGAGCGAGAAGGAAGAGGCGGGCACCCCCGTCGATTTGGCGGTACGCCGGCGCGACGCCCTCGGGCTCACGCCCCGGCAGCGCCGGATTCTCGAGGTGATCCGGGAGTCGGTGCAGCGGCGCGGCTACCCGCCGTCGATGCGGGAGATCGGCGAGGCCGTCCAGCTCACGAGCACCTCAAGCGTGTCGCACCAGCTCACCGCGCTGCAGCGCAAGGGGTACCTGCGCCGGGACCCGCACCGCCCGCGAGCCCTGGAGGTCCGCCTGCCGGGCGAGCCCGCGCCGTGGGAGAACGACTCGGACTCGGCTTCCGAGGAGCAGACCGTGAACCGCCCCGCCGCGGCCTACGTGCCGCTCGTCGGCCGCATCGCCGCCGGTGGCCCGATCCTCGCCGAGGAGCGCGTCGAGGACGTCTTCGCGCTGCCCAAGCAGCTCGTCGGCGAGGGCACGCTGTTCCTGCTCCAGGTCACCGGTGACTCGATGATCGACGCGGCGATCATGGACGGGGACTGGGTGGTGGTCCGCCAGCAGCCGGTCGCGGAGAACGGCGACATCGTCGCGGCGATGATCGACGGCGAGGCCACCGTGAAGACGTTCAAGCGCAAGGACGGCCACGTCTGGCTCGTGCCGCAGAACCCCGCCTACGACCCGATCCCCGGCGACGAGGCGACGCTGCTCGGCCGCGTCGTGGCGGTGCTGCGCAAGCTCTGAGCCCGGCGACCGGGCCGGACCCGGCCGGATGACGTCCGGACGCGGCCGGTCGCCCTGTCGTGCCCGCCCGGAGGAGCGTACGGGGCGGCGGTCTTCCGCCGCCCCTGTTCATTGTCCTGCCTCCGGCAGGTGTGTTCTCTGCCCTGCCTCCGGAAGGTGCCCGGACGCGCCCCGAAAACGGTACGGCCCGCGAGCGTGTCGCGGGCCGTGGGTTCATCACGCCGTCAGGGAACGATGTTCACCAGCTTGGGCGCGCGGACGATCACCTTGCGCGGCTCGCCGGACAGGTAGGACTGCACCTTCTGCGAGGCGAGCGCCAGCTCCTGCAGCTCGGACTCGGAGATGTCCGGAGCGACCTGCAGGCGGTCGCGCACCTTGCCCGCGACCTGGACGACGCAGGTGACCGCCTCGACCGCGAGCAGCGCCGGGTCGGGCTCCGGCCAGGGCACCCGGGCGATCGTCGGCCCGTGGCCCAGCCGCTCCCAGCCCTCCTCCGCGACGTATGGCGCGACCAGGGAGAGCATGATCGCGAGCACCTCGGCCGCCTCGCGCACCGCGGGGTCGGCCGCGCCCGGCCCGCTGTCGATCGCCTTGCGGATCGCGGAGGTGAGCTCCATCATCCGCGCCACGGCGACGTTGAACCGGTAGGACTCGACCAGCCGGGTGACCTCGTCGAGGGTCCGGTGGGTGATGCGGCGCAGCTCCAGGTCGCCGTTCTCGACCGCGACGCCCGGCTCGCTCGCCGCGCCGGCCTCGGTCATCACCCGCAGCGCGCGGGCGAGGAACTTCTGCGACGCGCCCGGCGACACGTCGGCCCAGTCGATGTCGTCCTCCGGCGGGCCGGCGAAGACCATGGTGAGCCGCACCGCGTCGACGCCGTACTTGTCGATCTGCTCACCGAGGTCGACGCCGTTGCCGAGCGACTTCGACATCGCCTTGCCCTGGTTGATCACCTGGCCCTGGTTGAGCAGCCGGGTGAACGGCTCGGTGAAGTCCACCAGGCCCATGTCGTACAGGACCTTGGTGAAGAACCGGGCGTACAGTAGGTGCATCACGGCGTGCTCGACGCCACCGACGTACTGGTCGACCGGCAGCCACTTGCGCACCTTCTCGACGTCGAACGGCCCCTCCTCGTAGTGCGGCGAGACGTACCGCAGGAAGTACCAGGAGGAGTCGACGAAGGTGTCCATCGTGTCGGTGTCCCGCTTGGCGGGGTGGCCGCACTTGGGACAGTCGACGTTCACCCAGTCGGTGGCCGCCGCGAGCGGGGAGACGCCCTTCGGCGCGAGCGCCTCGCCGCGCAGGTCGGGCAGGGTGACCGGGAGCTGGTCGTCCGGCACCGGGACCTCGCCGCAGTCCGGGCAGTGGATGATCGGGATCGGCGTGCCCCAGAACCGCTGCCGGGAGACGAGCCAGTCGCGCAGCCGGTAGTTGACCGCGGCCTTGCCGGTGCCCTGCTGCTCCAGGATCTCGATGATCTTGGCGATCGCCTCGGACTTGCTCAGCCCGTTCAGCGGGCCGGAGTTGATCAGCGTGCCCTCGCCCGGGGTGGCGATGCCGGTCTCGGCCGGGTCGGGCTCGCCGGTGTCGACCACGACCCGCACCGGCAGCCCGAACTTCCGCGCGAAGTCGAGGTCGCGCTGGTCGTGCGCGGGCACCGCCATGATCGCGCCGTGGCCGTAGTCGGCGAGCACGTAGTCGGCCGCCCACACCGGGATGCGCTCGCCGTTCACCGGGTTGATCGCGTAGGTGCCGAGGAAGACGCCGGTCTTCTCCTTCTCGGTGGACAGCCGCTCGATGTCGGAGAGCTTCGCCACCTCGGCCCGGTACGCCTCCAGGTCGGCCCGCCGGTCCGGGGCGCACACCTCCTCGGCGAGCGGCGAGTCCGCGGCGATCACGAAGAACGTCGCGCCGTACAGCGTGTCCGGGCGGGTGGTGAAGACGGTGACCGGCTCCTCGCGACCCTCGATGCGGAACTGGACGTCGGCGCCGGTGGACCGGCCGATCCAGTTGCGCTGCATGGTGAGCACGCGCTCCGGCCAGCCGCCCTCGAGCTGGGCCATGTCGTCGAGCAGCCGCTGCGCGTACTCAGTGATCTTGAAGTACCACTGGGTGAGCTTGCGGCGGACCACCTCGGTGCCGCAGCGCTCGCAACGGCCGTTGATCACCTGCTCGTTGGCGAGCACGGTCTGGTCCTTCGGGCACCAGTTGACCAGGCCGTCCTTGCGGTAGGCGAGCCCGCGCTCGTAGAACCGCAGGAACAGCCACTGGTTCCAGCGGTAGTACTCCGGGTCGCTGGTGTGCAGCCGCCGGGACCAGTCGAAGGAGATGCCGTAGCGGCGGAACGAGGCGGCCTGCGTGTCGATGTTCGAGTACGTCCACTCGGCCGGGTGCGCGTTCCGTTTGATCGCGGCGTTCTCGGCCGGCAGCCCGAAGGAGTCCCACCCGATCGGGTGCAGCACGTTGTAGCCCTTGTGGAACCAGTACCGGGCCAGCACGTCGGCGATGGCGAACGCCTCGCCGTGACCCATGTGAAGGTCACCCGATGGGTAGGGGAACATGTCGAGCAGGTACTTGCGGGGGCGCGGATCGTCCGCGCTCTCCTCGGCGCGGAATGGGTCCAGCTCCTCCCAGCGTGGCTGCCACTTCTCCTGCAGCGCCTTCGGATCGTACTGCTCGCTCATGGGTCGTTCCCTTATATGTCACGTCCGTGCCGGCGACCGACCGATCCAGCCCACAAAGAAACCCCCCGGAGTACACGAGGGGCAGCCGCATCGACCGGTCAATTCCATCACCTTGGTCGATGCGGCCTGCTAAGGGTCGCGGAACGCATACTGCAAGACTAGCGCAGGTTTCAAGAGGCCTTCATCGCCTTGACTCGCCGCCACCGCCGCGGATCACGCCATTGGAGCGACCGGAAAGGCGATATCCGATGGTGATAGATCCGTTGTGACCTCCTATGTCCCATTAGACTACCCTCGTCGCGTGGCCAACTCAGTCCAGCCGGGACCGGAGCACCGTTCACCGGAGTGGAGCCCGCCGTTGCAGGACCCTCCGACGGAGCCCTCTGGGCCACGTATCGGGGACGCGTTCTCCGGTTCGCCTGCGGAGCACCCGGTCGCGCATGAGATCATGCCCACGCCGTCAAGACCGGGCATGACTGCGGGAGGAACGCCACCCATGGCTACCGAGCACAGCGACCGGCCTCCGATGCCGTCCCGGCCGCAGACGTCCGCAGGGCCTGGCCCGTCCGGTGGCCCGTCGGGCGGCTCGCGCCCGGCCCCGCAGCCCCAGGGCCCGTACGGCGGCGGCCACCCCTCGGCGCCGCAATCCTCCGCGCAGCAACCCTTCTCCGCGCCGGTGACGGGCGACATCATGGCGCCGCAGGGTGAGGCCGCGCGCCCGGAAGACCGTCCCGGTCCCCGGCCACAGCAGCGCCCCCAGCCCGGCCGCCCGCAGCCCGGCCCGCAGGCCCCGGGCCGGCCGCCGCAGGGCGGCCCGCGCCCGCCGGGCCGTCCGGGCCCGCGGCCGCAGGGCGCGCCGCAGCCGCACCAGGGTCCGCCGCCCGGCCGCCCGCTTGAGCAGGGCCACGGCGGTTCCCCGCAGAACGGCCCGCACGGCCGCCCGCCCGAGCGCCCGCAGGGCGGACCCGCACCGCAGAACGGACCCGCACCGCAGGGCGGACCGGGACCCCAGGGCGGACCCGGGCCGCAGGGCGGGCCCGGACCGCAGGGCGCGCCGGGGCGGCCGCACGGCCACCCGCAGGAACGCGCCCAAGACCGGCCGCAGGAGCAGGGCCACGGCGGGCCTCAGGGTGAGCCGCCGCAGGGCCGCCCGCAGGACGGGGCGCAGGGCCGGCCCCAGGATCGGCCGCAGGGCGCGCCGCCGGCCGACGACCCCTACCGGCCGTTCGTCACCGCCGGTCAGATCAGCGGCCCGAAGACGCCCCCTCCGGAGCGCCAGCGGGAGCTGTGGAACACCGTCTTCGGCGAGAACTACCAGGCGATCGGCGACGAGGAGGAGCTCGCCCGGGAGAGCCGCCCGTTCTGGCTGTACGCCTTCGTCGGCACGGTGTCGGTCGCGCTCGTGCTCGTGCTCGTCTGGGCGTTCGTCGCCGGCCCGCTGTCCGGTGGCGACGAGGAGGCGGTCGCCCAGCCCACCCCGTCCACGGCGAACCCCACCGCGTCCACCAAGCCGACCCCCACCCGCACCCGGCTGCCCAAGTACACCGGCAAGGCCTCCCCGGTGAACGGCACGATCACCGACCCGACCGCGGCGATCAGCGTGCCGCGGCTCGGCGGCCTGTGGCGGCAGGACACCCGCGGCGACCGGATCCGCGCCGCCTACGGTTACACCACCCGCCAGTACGTCGCGGCGGGCACGGACCCGACCGGCAAGCCGCAGTACGCCCAGCTGATGACCGGCCCGCTGCCGGAGGCGCTCACCTCGAAGTACACCTCGCCGGACAAGCTCGCCTCGGTGGTGAGCGCGGTCGCCTACCAGGCCCGGATGAAGTTCTTCCCCAAGGGCAACACGATCGTGAAGACCGTCCAGCAGAAGCTCAGGATCGGCGGTCGCACCGGCGAGCTCATGGCCTACCAGGTCACCGCCGGGGACAGTAAGACCACGATGGTGGTCGCGGCGATCGACACCGGCCGCAAGGTGCCCTCGATCGTCTACATGTCGGTGCCCGACAGCAGGCGGGAGCTGCGCCCGGACATCAACACGGTGTTCGGCTCGCTCCGCATCACCGGCTCCTGATCTCCGGCCCGCCACGGCCGCACCGCCGCCGGGGCGGGCCGTGACCCGCCCGGGTACGGCACGGCCCGGCGCGCCCCGCCGTACCCGGCCACCCGGATGCCGCCGGACCGGCCCCGGCATCGTTTCGCCGCCCCGGCGCGGCATACGGTGCGGCCGCTTCGGACGGGCGAATATTTCCGGCCCTGCCCGGAGGCACCACACTGCCTGAAACGCCGGAAAGGGCATCCCCGCGCACTTCCCCGCCACCCGGCCACTTCGCGATCGCGCCGATCGCCGTCCGGGCATCCGGCACGCCCGGACGCCCCGCCGCACCCGGCGTCCCCTCCCGAGTTCTCCGGGCCGCCGCTCCCCCGGCGCCGTTTCGCCGCGCCGCCATGCCACCGGCCGCGGCCGTGCCCGCCGCCGCGCCCCGTGGGGCCGTCCCGCACGGAAATATCACCGCAGGTCTGAATCACCCGAAACGGCGATCCACGCGTTCCGCACCACCCGCCCCACCCGGCCGTCTCGGGATTACCGCGATCGACGACCGGGTACGGACATCGCCGTCCCGGTCCGCGGTTATCGCTCCTGTACCAATCTGTAATTCGCGGCTACCTACCGGTAGGTATGCCGGAATGCGAATATGGCGCCAGCCGTACGTGGCGAACCAAGGAGAGTTCGATGCTGAACCTTTCGATCGTCCTGGAGGACAGCGCCCGGGTCACCCCCGACAGGACCGCGATCGTCTTCGGCGACATGCGGCTCCCCTACTCGATGATCAACACGGTGGCGAACCAGGTGGCGAACCTGCTCGCCTCCCGCGGCATCGGCAGGGGTGACAAGGTCGCCATCGCCTGCCCGAACCTGCCCTACTTCCCGTTCGTCTACTACGGCATCCTCAAGGCCGGCGCCACGGTGGTACCGCTCAACGTGCTGCTGCAGGCGCGTGAGATCGCGTACCACCTCGACGACTCCGACACCAAGGTGTTCTTCTGCTTCGAGGGGACGCCGGAGCTCCCGCTCGGGCAGCGCGGCAAGGAGGCCTGGGACGAGCACGTCCGGGCCCGCTCCGACGTGGACCCGAAGAACTTCATCGTGCTGCCCGCGGCCGCGCTCGCCACCACCTCCTCGATCGAGGGCGCCGACACGATCTGGGGTGTGCTCGACGGCGTGTCCGGGGAGTTCGAAACGGTTCAGACCGAGCCCGACGACACCGCGGTGATCCTCTACACCAGCGGCACCACCGGCCGCCCGAAGGGCGCCGAGCTCACCCACATGAACATGCTCATGAACGCGATGGTCTCGAACACGATGTTCGAGAGCGCCGCGGAGGTGGACGTCTACCTCGGGGTGCTGCCGCTGTTCCACTCCTTCGGCCAGACCGTGGTGATGAACACCGGCTTCCTCCGCCGCGGCACGCTCGTGCTCATGCCGCGCTTCGAGGCCAAGCCCGCGCTCGAGCTCATGCGCAAGGAGAAGGTGACGTTCTTCGCCGGGGTGCCCACGATGTACTGGGGCCTGGTGTCCGCGGTGAAGAACGAGGGCGCCGAGGCCCCCGACACGCTGCAGACCTGCGTCTCCGGCGGCGCCTCGCTCCCGGTGGAGCTGCTCAAGGACTTCGAGCAGACCTTCGGCGTGCAGATCCTCGAGGGGTACGGCCTGTCCGAGACCTCGCCGGTGGCGAGCTTCAACCAGCCGGGCCGCCCGGCGAAGCCCGGCACGATCGGCACCCCGATCTGGGGCGTGGAGATGAAGCTCGTCGACCCCGACTGGAACACGATCGAGGGCGAGGGGCCCGGCGAGATCGCGATCCGCGGCCACAACGTGATGAAGGGCTACTACAAGCGGCCCGAGGCCACCGCCGAGGTGATGCGGGACGGCTGGTTCCGCACCGGCGACATCGCCACCCGGGACGCCGACGGCTACTACGCGATCGTGGACCGCGCGAAGGACATGATCATCCGCGGCGGGTTCAACGTCTACCCGCGGGAGGTCGAAGAGGTCCTCATGAGCCACGAGGCGGTCTCGCTCGCAGCCGTCGTCGGCGTGCCCCACCCGGAGCACGGCGAGGAGATCAAGGCGTACGTGATCCTCAACCCGGGCGCGAAGATCACCGAGGAGGAGCTCATCGCCTGGGCCAAGGAGCACATGGCCGCCTACAAGTACCCGCGGATCGTCGAGTTCCGCGACTCGCTGCCGATGACCGCCACCGGCAAGATCCTCAAGCGCGAGCTGCGCGGCTGACGGCCCGCGGATCGGTCCCGACCCCGAGCAGGGACCGGGCCACGGCCGACTTCCGCGCCCGTCCCGGTACGGCCCGCCTCCCGCGTCGCCGAGGCGGGCCGTACCCATGTCCCGGGCACGATCAGGGCCAGCCGACGGCGGGCCGCAGCGGCACGTGCGAGCGGCCGTCGGACTCCAGCTTCACCGCGAGCACCTGGTGCAGCTGGACCTTGTTGCGCTCGAAGCCGACGACGCACCCGGCCATGTAGAGGCGCCAGATCCGGGCGATCGCCCGGCCGACCTCCTGCACCGCCTCGTCCCAGTGCTTCTCGAGGTTCGCGCACCAGAACCGCAGCGTCTTGGCGTAGTGCTCGCGCAGGTTCTCCTCGTGCCGGATCTCGAAGCCGTTGTCCTCCATCTGCCGGATCAGGTAGCCGACCGACTCCAGCTCCCCGTCCGGGAAGATGTAGCGGTTGATGAACCCGCCGGTGTTGATCGTCTTCTCCTTGCCGGTGGGCCGGGTGATGCAGTGGTTGAGCAACCGCCCGCCCGGCTTGAGCTTGGAGTGGAGGAAGCGGAAGTAGAACGGCAGGTTGTCCTTGCCGATGTGCTCGGTGAGGCCGATCGAGCTGATCGCGTCGAAGCCGGTCTCGGTGACGTCGCGGTAGTCCATGTGGCGCACCTCGGCGAGGTCGCCGAGGCCGCGCTCGGCGATCGCCTTCTGCGCCCACTCGGCCTGCTGCCGGGACAGCGTCACGCCGAGCGCCTTGACGCCGTACTTCTCGGCCGCGTGCATCACCATGCCGCCCCAGCCGCAGCCGACGTCGAGCAGCCGCATGCCGGGTTTGAGGCCGAGCTTCTTCGCGACCAGGTCGTGCTTGGTGTACTGGGCCTCCTCCAGCGTGGCGTCCTCGGTGGGGAACACCGCGCAGGTGTAGGTCATGGAGGGGCCGAGCACCCACTCGTAGAACCGGTTGGAGACGTCGTAGTGGTGGCTGATCGCCTTGGCGTCCCGCCGCTTGGCGTGCCGGCTGCCGAGCCGGGCCAGGGCGCTGCGCCGTACCTCCTGCGGCGGCGGGGGCACCCGCATGAGCAGCGGCTTGACCCCGAGCGACCGGATGGCGTCGAGCTTCTCGCGCAGCGGTATGTCGTTGAGGGTGAGCGACCACATGCGCGACAGCAGCGTGTACAGGTCGCCGTGCACGTCGATGTGGCCGGACACGTACGCGCGGGCGAGGCCCAGCTCGCCCGGGGCCTGGGCGAGGTAGGCCACCGCGATGGGGGACTTCACCTCGATCCTGATGTCGGCGTCGTCCGGCCCGGCCTTGCTGCCGTCGTAGGCGGAGAACGCGACGCCGACGTCGTCGCCGACGATCCGCTCGAAGATCCGCGCGAGTGTGGTCATCCGGTGAAACCTCCTAACGCCCCCGGACGCACTTGTCGTAGAGGTCGAGAAGCCTGCCGCCGGGGTCGTAGGCGCGCTTCACCGGCCAGTACGCGTCCCCGTTGTACAGGCGCCAGAACTCCTCGCGGGGGTAGTACGACGTGGAGTACAGCGACTTGTGGCCCTCGAGCTCGTGCACGGCCTTCTCGATGAGGCGGTTGTAGTAGCCGTCGTACTGTCCGCGGGGCAGCGGCACCATGCCCCAGAAGCCGAAGTTGACGTAGAGGCGGTTCGGCTCCATCGGGTAGAGCGGCCAGTGCTCGTGCGCCTTGAGCGGGCACATCCACACCGGCGTCATGCCGACCTTCTCGTGGAAGAAGGCGAGGAAGTCGGCGCCGCGCTCGACCGGGATCTCCACGTCCTGGATGACCGACTCCTGCACCGGCCGGTCGAGCCAGCGGTCGATTCGCGCGGTGATCTGGAAGCGCTTGTCGATCCCGACCAGCTTCCGGTAGACGTCCGAGCGCAGCCAGCGGCGCGGCACGAGCGAGCGCACCAGCGGCTGCTGCACCCCGAACGCGCGCGAGCACCAGAACCAGTCGGTGTCCCACCGCCACAGGTAGTCGCGCACGGTGAGCCAGTCCCGGGTGCGGCGGCGGATCGACTGGTAGTAGATGCGCATGCCGGTGTAGTCGGAGGTGTACGGCGCCCGGTCGGCGAACCGGCCCACGGTGATGTACAGCTCGTCCGGGGCGAAGAAGACGCCGTCGACGAAGTCGACGGGCTCGCCGTCGAGGTCGCCGGCCTCGCAGATGTCCTGCATCGCCAGCATGCACTTGTGCGCGTCGGTGAAGCGGAGGTGCGTCAGCCGCACGTAGGGCTTGACCGGGGCGAGCTTGATCCGCAGCCGCAGCGCGTAGCCGAGCGTGCCGTAGGAGTTGGGGAACGCGCGGAACAGGTCGGCGTGCTCGCCCTCCGGCCGGGCGACGACCACGCGGCCGTCCCCGGTGAGGATCTCCATCTCCTCGACCGACTCGTGCGGCAGGCCGTTGCGGAAGCTGGTGGACTCGATGCCGAGGCCGGTGACCGCGCCGCCGAGGGTGATGGTCTTGAGCTGCGGCACCACGTACGGCATGAGCCCGTGCGGCAGCGTGGCGTCGACCAGGGTCTCGTAGGTGGTCATGCCCTGGACCTCGGCGGTCCGGGTCTCCGGGTCGACCGAGATCACCTGGTCGAGGTCCTTGGCGGAGAGCTTCGCCTGGCGGGCCGGAGGGCGGAACCGGAACAGATTGGTCGTGGCCTTGGCGAGCCGCGGCGGCGCGCCCTCGGGCAGGCCGGCGTAGGACGCCTTGATCTGCTCGACGGCCCGTCGATGCGCCGCCATGCGGGGCTCGGAGGGGCGGGTCCTCGCCACTGAGGAACCGGTCCCGCGTCCGGGCATGCCATCACCCCCACGATTTGTCAGCGAAGTTCGCCTCTACGTGACGGTACTTCCTCCATTAATCCCGGACCAGACTAGACACGTTAAACGTGCGAAAACTCAGCGGGTCCCCTGATTCCGTAGAGGCCAGAGCGAAATTCTACGAGGCACCGGTGGAAAACTCCGTGTCGACACGCCGAAGCCCTGGTCAACGAATGGTCTAGGCCTCCGGCGACCGGGGTACGGCGAGGCCGGGACACACGCGTTATACCAGGTCGCACTGGTTGCGAACGTTGGCCGAATTTTGTTCTACTGACCAAGTAAGAACTATATCACCCGCTTTGCCGCAGCCGTACCGGGGGAGGAGCCGGACGATGGGAAATGGGCCGCTGGCCGGGGTGCGCGTGCTGGAGCTGGCCGGGCTCGCGCCGGGACCGTTCGCGGGCATGATGCTCGCGGATCACGGCGCGCAGGTGCTGCGCGTCGACCGGGTGGAGACCGTGCGGGCGATCGGCGACCGGCCGCACGGCGGCGCGCTCGACCGGGGCAAGCGCACCATCGGGCTCGACCTGAAGTCGCCGCGCGGGGTCGAGGCGTTCAAGCGGCTCGCCGCCGCGGCCGACGTGGTGATCGAGGTGTTCCGGCCCGGGGTCGCCGAGCGGCTCGGCATCGGGCCCGAGGACCTGCACCGGGTGAACCCGCGGCTCGTCTACGGGCGGCTGACCGGGTGGGGCCAGGACGGGCCGCTCGCCGCGCGGGCCGGGCACGACATCGACTACATCGCCATCTCCGGGGTGCTGTCGCTGCTCGGCCGTGCCGGGCAGAAGCCCACCCCGCCGATCAACGTGCTCGGCGACTTCGCGGGCGGCGGCCTGCTGCTCGCCTACGGCATCGTGCTCGCGCTCTTCGAGCGGGAGCGCACCGGCCGCGGCCGGGTGATCGACGCCGCGATGGTGGACGGGGCGGCGCTGCTGTTCGCGATGTTCTCGCCGCTGCTGGGGCCGGACGGCGGGGCGCTGCTCGGCGGCTGGGGCGAGCGGGGCACGAACCTGCTCGACACGGGCGCGCCGCAGTACGACACGTACGAGACCGCGGACGGCGGCTTCGTCGCCGTGGGCGCGCTGGAGCCGAAGTTCTGGGCCGAGCTCGTGGCGCGGCTGGGGCTGGCGGACCTGCCCGACCCGAACGACCGGGCGAACTGGCCGGCCATCCGCGCCCGGCTGGCGGAGGCGTTCCGGTCCCGGACCCGCGCCGAGTGGGAGAAGGTCTTCGAGGGCTCGGACGCCTGCGTGTTCCCCGTGCTGTCGATGAGCGAGGCCCCGCGGCACCCGCACAACCGCGCCCGCGGCACCTTCGTCGAGGTGGGCGGGGCGCTCCAGCCGGCCCCGGCCCCGCGCCTGCTCGGCGGCGGGCGCGGCGACCTCGCCCCGGCGACCCGGCTGCACGACCTGTCGTCCTGGGGCATCGACGAGGAGACCGCGCGGGCGCTGCGCGACGAGGGCGTGCTCGCCTGACCCGCGCGGGGGGCCCGCGCGGCGCTCCGGCTTCGGCCGCGGGGCGGTGGTACGGCGACGCCCGGGCGGCCCCGGCCGCGCGGTGCGCCCGGCGCCGTCGTGCCTCCGTTCGCCGTGCCGCGGTTCGCCGTCCTGCTGTTGGCCGCGCCGCCGCGGCGCCCGGCCGCGCGTACGCAGCATGTGTTTACCGGAATGTAGTATGTCTACTACACGGGCCCGCGATGGCCTCCCCCACGTACGCGGCAGGTGAGCGATGAAGGATCACGCCGAGCGAAGCCGGGAGCGGGTGCGGCGCCGGATGGAGATCGACGTGCTGCCGTCCTGGTACGCCACCCGGGGCCGGCGGCGGGCGCTCGCCGCGGCCGGCCTCGCCACGACGGCCGCGCTCTGGGCCGACGCGGTCGCGGCCTGGGCGCTCGCCCCCGACCGCGGCATGTTCACCGTGCACTACGCGCTGCTCGCGGCCGCGACGGTGGTGGCCGCTCCGGTGATCGTGTTGCTCAACGTGGCCACCCGGGGCGTCACCCACCTCGCCGAGCGCCACCTCGACGAGCGGCAGGTCGGCGAACGGCTGCGGGCGCAGGCGGTGGCCAACCGGATCACCCTCGGGCTGATCACGATCGCCGGGGCCGGGGTCTTCCTCGCCACGTTCCGGCAGGGCGCCGAGGCCCAGGTGCCCGGGTTCGCGGTCATCCTGATCCTGTACGCGCTCGGCATGACCCACCTCATGCTGCCGCTGTTCGTGGCCGCGTGGCGCATGCCCGACCCGCCCCCGCCGGACGAGTGACCGCATGGCGGACCACAGCGGCCGCCACGGCGGTGCCGTACCGCCGGGGCGCTCGATCACCGATAGTGTTCTCTCGCCGCCGCCGGGCCACGGTCCCCGGAGCGGTCCCGGCCGGGCCGGACCGGGCACGGCGCCGCAGGCGGCGACGGGACGTCCGGGGCCGATGGGCGGCATCACCGGCATGACCGGGGTCCGCGGAGCCCGCGGGAGCGGGCCCGCGGGGGCGCGGGCCGGGCGCGGCGCAGGCCGTTCCCGCGCCGCACGCGGACCCACGCGACAGGCCGTACACACGCGACGGGCAGGGTGAACGATGGCCGACGGCGTCGTCTACAACCGGATCGCCGTGCTGCGGGCCGATCGCGGCATCTCGCGCCGGGAGCTCGCCGACGCGCTCGGCGTGCACTACCAGACGATCGGCTACCTGGAGCGCGGCGAATACAGCCCCAGCCTCCACCTGGCGCTGCGCATCGCCGAGTACTTCGAGGTGCCGATCGAGGCGGTGTTCTCCCTGCGCCCGTTCCCACGGCTGGGCAGCGAGACGAAGGGCTGACGGCCCCGCCCGCGGACGCCCGGCGGGTGCGCCGCGGCGGTCGCGGGCCGGGCCGGAACGCCATGCCCGATGCAGTGCCTCAGTGTCCGATTCAGCCGCCCGATTCAGCCGTCCGGTGCGCCGCAGGGTGCGCCGCACCGGCCCGCACCCGCCGCCGCGGGCCCCACGTCAGGAGGACGGCGGCGGCAGGATGGCGATGTAGAGGTCGGCGCCGTCCGGATGGTGCACCTCGAGGTCGGTGGTGAAGGCGCGGGCGGGGCTCGCCCCGGACTCGGTGTGCTTCCACACCTGCTGCCAGGCGTCGATGAGCGCCTGCGGCATCGGCCCGCGCGCCTCCAGCTTCATCACCGGCACGCCCGGCACCCGGACCGCGACCATGCCCTCGGGCAGCCGCGCGGCGGTGTGCACGGCGATGCCGACGACCTGCGTGTACGCGCCGCGGTGGTCGCTCTCGTAGTCGGTGAGCACCGCGTACAGGTTCTCGTCGACCCGGGCGGGCACGTGGGCGAACGCGCCCGGCGCGCCGGCCCGCCGCCACAGGGCGGGGAGCTGGGCGCGGGACGGGTCCGCCTCGATCGCCGGCGAGGTGCGGACCGCGTACCCCACCACGAGCATCTCGGGCCGCTCGACGATGGTGAAGGGCACGGCCGGCGCGGCCGCCTGCCCCGTCTCGCCGGAGGGCGCCGGCTGCTCGGGGGCCGGCCCGGTGCCCGCGTACGCCGGCCCGGCGGCGTAGTCGCCGATGTAGTGGCCGCCCGAGTACGCGTCCCCGGAGTAGGCGTCGCCGGAGTACGCGGCGTCCCGGGGGTAGGCCTGGGTCGGGTAGGCGCCATCGGCGTAGCCGCCTCCGGAGTAGGCGTCGCCCGGGTACGGGTCGTCGCCGGTGCGTCCGGAGTCTCCGGTGGCGCCCGGCACGCCCACCGGGTACGGCGAGCCGCCCGCGTAGCCGGATCCCACGGCCGGAAAGCCCGGCTCGGTCGCCGGACCCGAGCCGCCGGAGGGTTTCGGCTCGCCCTGGGGGGCGGCGACGGTGTCGCCGAGGAAGAGCGTCTCTCCGGATGAGTATCCCGGCTCCCGGGGGCCGTCGCCGAACGCCGGGTCCGCCGCGGGACGTGACGGCTCCCCGGAGTACGGCGGCTTGTCGGCGTATGCGGCGCCCGCGGCGGGGAAACCCGGCTCGGTGGCCGGACCCGGCACGCCCGCGCCCCCGCCGCGCCCCGGCTCCCCGGCGGCGACGGCGCCACCCGGCGCGTCCCGCAGATACAACGTCTCCCCGGAATACCCCGCCCCGTCATCGGAGTACTCCGCACCCGCGCCGCGCGGGCCGTCGCCGTACCCCGGCCCCGGCTCCGGCCGCGGCGCGCCGCCCGGGTACCGCGGCTCCTCCGGGTACGCCGAGCCCGCCGCGGGAAAGCCCGGCTCGGTGGCCGGACCCGGCACGCCCGCGCCCCCGCCGCGCCCCGGCTCCCCGGCGGCGACGGCGCCACCCGGCGCGTCCCGCAGATACAACGTCTCCCCGGAATACCCCGCCCCGTCATCGGGGTACTCCGCACCGGCGCCGCGGGGGCCACCGGAGTAGGCCGGGCCCTCGGCCGGATACCCCGGCTCCGCCGGCGGCGGCGTGCCGCCCGCGCGCGGCGGCTCCCGGTGCTCCACCGTGTCCCCGAGGTAGCGCGTCTCCCCCGGCTGCGGGTCCGCCTGCCGCGGCGCGTCCCCCGGCCGCGCGGGCTCGGCGGGTGTCCCCGGGTTGACCTCGTTCACAGCCTCTCCTCCGCACCCGCGCCGAGGCCGCCCTGCGCGCGCCCGGCGCCGCTCACGCGCGAGCCGTACCCGGCGAGCGGCGCTCTGGTGTCGGCAGAGCGGGCAGGCCGCCGCTTCCCCTGCTGCATACGTGCACAGCACCTCCTTCGCGCATTATCGGCGCCGGTGCCCGCACCCCAGGTCGGCCCGGTCCGCCGCGCGGCCCGCCCATCCGCGCCGCCGCGCCGATAACGCCCTCGCCCGCATGTCACAGGCCCTCCCCATCGCCCGCGTCCCCGCGGTCTCGTGCCTGACCGGCGCCGTCACTGTAGCCGCCGGGACCGACGAACGTGCCGCCGCGTCCCCTCCCGGCACCGGCCGGTTCGGATCGTACGGACAATTGTGACGGTCACGCAGGCGGGCACCGCACTGCGCGGCCTCGGTTCGGGGAAGACTCCGACAGAAGAAGTACCACATAGGCTGGTTCACCGTGCGTTTCCTCAACGACCAGGCACCCTCCTTCGACCTGACCTACAGCGACGTGTTCATGGTCCCGTCGCGTTCCTCGATCGACTCCCGGCTGTCGGTGGACCTGTCCACGTCCGACGGCACCGGGACCACGATCCCCGTGATCGTCGCCAACATGACCGCCGTGGCCGGGCGCCGCATGGCCGAGACCGTCGCCCGCCGCGGGGGCCTGGCGATCCTGCCCCAGGACATCCCGCTCGACGTCGTCGCCGACGTGATCGACTGGGTGAAGCGGCGCCACCTGGTGTACGACACTCCGATCACCCTCACCCCGCACGACACCGTCGGCGAGGCGTTGCACCTGCTGCCGAAGCGCGCCCACGGCGCGGTGATCGTGGTCGACTGGGACAACAAGCCGGTCGGGGTGGTCACGGAGGCCGACTGCCAGGGGGTCGACATGTTCACCCGGCTGTCGGAGGTGATGTCGGCGTCGCTGCTCACCCTGCCCGCGGGGGTGGACGGCCGGCAGGCCTTCGACATCCTGACCGAGGGGCGGCACCGGCTCGCCCCGGTCGTGGACGCCGACGGGCGGCTCGTCGGCATCCTCACCCGGACCCAGGCGCTGCGGGCCACGCTGTACCAGCCGGCGGTCGACGCCCGGAACCGGCTGCGCATCGGCGCGGCGGTGGGCGTGAACGGCAACGTTGCCGCGAAGGCGAAGGAGATCCTCGAGGCCGGGGCCGACGTGCTCGTGGTCGACACCGCCCACGGCCACCAGCAGAAGATGATCGACGCGCTGCGGGCGGTGCGCAGCCTCGACCCGGACGTGCCGATCGTCGCCGGGAACGTGGTCACCGCCGAGGGGGTGCGGGATCTGGTCGAGGCCGGGGCCGACATCGTGAAGGTCGGCGTCGGGCCCGGCGCGATGTGCACCACGCGGATGATGACCGGGGTCGGGCGGCCGCAGTTCTCCGCGGTGCTGGAGTGCGCGGCCGAGGCCCGGCGGCTCGGCAAGCACGTGTGGGCCGACGGCGGGGTGCGGCACCCGCGGGACGTGGCGCTGGCGCTCGCCGCCGGGGCGTCGAACGTGATGATCGGCTCCTGGTTCGCGGGCACCCTGGAGTCGCCGGGCGACGTGCAGGTCGACTCCGACGGGCGGCGGTACAAGGAGAGCTTCGGCATGGCCTCGGCCCGCGCGGTACGGCTGCGCACCGCCGACGACGACCCGTACGACCGGGCCCGCAAGTCGCTGTTCGAGGAGGGCGTGTCCACCTCGCGCATGTACCTCGACCCGCAGCGCCCATCGGTGGAGGACCAGCTCGACGCGATCGTGGCCGGGCTGCGCTCGTCGCTCACCTACGCGGGGGCGTCGAACCTGGAGGAGTTCCACGAGCGGGCCGTTGTCGGGGTGCAGAGCATCAACGGCTACAGCGAGGGCATGCCGCTGCACCAGAGCTGGCGGTAGGCCCGCGGCGCGCCGGGCCCGCCCGGCGCTGCCCGCCGGATGGGCCCGCCGGATGGGGACGGCGGCGGCCCGAGCCGCCGTCCCGTGCCGTCCGCGGCGGGTGGGTCCGCCGGTTGCCGGCATACCGGTGCGGCCCTCGGGTACGTGGTCCGGTCCGTGTGTTCTCGCGGCCGCGCGGCGGCGTCCGTCCCGCGACCCCGGCCGGTCGCCGGGCGGGCCGGTGCGCCGGAGACGGCCGCGAGGGCGTAGAGTCGTGCGGTCGGCCGGGTACGGCCGGCCCCGAACGCGCAAGCCGGACAGGAGTAGCCGATGGCACTACAGAAGCCGGAAGTCGATTTTCCGGAGGGACTGCCGCCCACGGAGCTGCAGATCGTCGACATCGTCGAGGGGGACGGCCCGGAGGCGCGGCCCGGGCACACGGTGGACGTGCACTACGTGGGGGTGGCGTACTCCACCGGCGAGGAGTTCGACGCGTCGTGGAACCGCGGGCAGCCGTTGCGGTTCTCGCTCGGCGCCGGGCAGGTCATCGCGGGCTGGGACCAGGGCGTGGCCGGCATGCGCGTCGGCGGCCGCCGCAAGCTCGTCATCCCGCCGCACCTCGGCTACGGCGACTACGGCGCGGGCAACGTGATCAAGCCCGGCGAGACCCTCATTTTCGTGGTGGACCTGCTCGCGGTCCGCTGACCCACCGGGCCGCGAGCGGAACGACGCTCGCGGCCCCTGACCATCCCGCTATACCCCCGCGGCACCGGGCAGGCCATCGCAGACCTGAACCAGGACGTGGCCGACACGCACGTCAGCGGCCGCCGCAAGCTCGTCATCCCGCCGCACCTCGGCTACGGCGACTACGGCGCGGGCAACGTATCAAGCCCGGCGAGACCCTCATCCTCGTGGTGGACCTGCTCGCGATCCGCTGACCACCCGGCCGCGGGCGGAACGACGCTCGCGGCCCCTGACCATCCCGCTATACCCCCGCGGCACCGGGCAGGTCATCGCGGACCGGGACCAGGGCGTGGCGAGAATGCGCGTCGGTGGCCGCCGCAAGCTCGCCAACCCACCGCACCTCGGCCACCGCAACCACGGCACCGGCAACGTGGTCAAGCCCGGCGGGACCCTCATCTTCGTGGTGGACCTGCTCGCGGCAAGCTGATCCACCCGGTCGCGGGCGGAACGAGGCTCGTGGCCCGACGCCCGGCACCGCCGCCGGACGTGCCCGAGCCGCCGTGCCCGTCGCGCCGGGCGGAGGCCCGTGGCCGGGGCGGGTGGCCCGGGGCGGGTCTTGGGAAACGTCGGCGCCGTGGTGCAGGATGGCCGTGTGCTGCTGATCGAGCTGGCTCGGACGTCCACGGCCGTGGCCGCCGACTCGGCCAGGTCGGCCAAGATCCGGCACCTGGCGGAGCTGCTCGGCCGGGTGGAGCCGGGTGAGGCGGAGATCGCCATCGCGTACCTGTCGGGACTGCTGCCGCAGCGGCAGGTGGGTGTCGGCTGGCAGACCCTGCGCGATCTGCCGCCGCCGCGCCAGGTGGCCACCGTGACGCTCGGCTGGGTGAACGAACGGCTCGATCGGATCAAGGCGTGCACCGGCCCCGGATCCCAGGCCGCGCGCAGGGAGCTCGTCGCCGAGCTGTTCGGGTCGCTCACCGCGCAGGAGCAGTCGTTCCTCTCCCGCCTGCTGCGGGGCGAGCTGCGGCAGGGCGCGCTCGACGGGGTGATGATCGAGGCGCTGGCGAAGGCCGCCGACGTCCCCGCCGCCGAGATCCGCCGGGCGCTCACGCTGCGCGGCTCGCTGCCCGCGGTGGGCGCGGCCGCGCTGCACGGCGGGGTGGACGCGCTGCGCGCGTTCCGCCTCGAGGTGGGGCGGCCGGTCGCGCCGATGCTCGCGCAGAGCGCCCCGGATGTGGCCGCCGCGCTGCGCAGGATCGGTGGGCCCGCGGTGCTCGAGTGGAAGCTCGACGGCGTGCGGGTCCAGGCCCACCGCGCGGGCGACCGGGTCGCCGTCTTCACCCGGACCCTCGAGGAGATCACCGCCCAGGTGCCCGAGCTGGTCGAGGCGGTGCGGGAGCTGCCGGCGACCGACCTCGTGCTCGACGGCGAGGTGATCGCGCTGCGCCCCGACGGACGGCCCGAGCCGTTCCAGATCACCTCGGGCCGGGTGGCGAACAAGACCGACGTGGCGCGGCTGCGCGACTCCACCCCGCTCAGCGTGTTCTTCTTCGACGCGCTGCGCGTGGACGGCCGGGACCTGCTCGACCTGCCCGCCGCCGACCGGTACTCCGAGCTGACCCGGGTGGTCCCCGACAAGCTGCTGATCCCCCGGCTGGTCACCGCCGACCCGGAGGAGGGCACCCGGTTCTTCACCGAGGCGGTACGGCGGGGCCACGAGGGCCTGGTGATCAAGTCGCTGAGCTCGCCGTACGCGGCAGGGCGGCGCGGTGCCGGGTGGATCAAGGTGAAGCCGCGGCACACCCTCGACCTCGTCGTGCTCGCCGCCGAGTGGGGGCACGGCCGGCGCGAGGGCAAGCTGTCCAACCTGCACCTGGGCGCCCGCGACCCGGAGACCGGCGGCTTCGTCATGCTCGGCAAGACCTTCAAGGGCCTCACCGACGAGCTGCTGGAGTGGCAGACCCGCCGGTTCCTCGAGATCGCCGATGGCCCCACCGACGGATGGGTGGTCAAACTCCGCCCCGAGCTCGTCGTCGAGATCGCCTTCGACGGTGTCCAGCGCTCCCCGCGCTACCCCGGCGGCATGGCCCTGCGCTTCGCCCGCGTCCTCCGCTACCGCCCCGACAAACGCCCCGAGGACGCCGACACCGTGGACACCGTCCGCTCCCTCATGATCTGACCCGCCCTCTGGCCCTGTGAGCCGAAACGAGCGGCTCATACTCGTGATCTGAACGCTCTCGCGTGCCGAGCGCCCACCGGACCCCGGGCTCTCTCATCACCGGGCCGAGCGTCACCGGGCCGAGCGTCACCGGGCCGAGCGGCACGGCCCGGCCGGGTGCGGCCGCTCCGCTACTTGACCGGTCGCAGGGTCAGCGGGTAGCGGAACTCGCCTTCGCCGAGTGCGGCGAGCCCGCCGATGATCGACAGAATCAGTGCGACGACCCAGATGACCGGGATGAAGGGAATGCCGATCACCGTGAACGGCAGCAGGATCGTCGCGCCGAGCAAGGTGAGGTGGAAGTTGAGCGCCTCCACCGCGTGCCGCCGCACGTAGGGCGAGTTCCTGCCCACGATGAGCATGACCAGGGGGCCGACCACGACCGCCCCCGCGAGCATCAGCAGGTGGGACACGGCGGCGCCGACCCGCTCGAGCCCGTCGGGCTCACCGGCGCGCGGGGGCGCGTACGCCGGCGTCGGCCGCGAGTAGCCCTGAGGGTAGAGGTCCTGCGCCACCGGGGCGAGCTCGCCGTGCGTGCGGGCGGTCATCGCGCGGTCGAGCCGCAAATCCATCTCGTCCTTGTCGATCCGCCCTTCGGCGAACGCGGTCTTGATGCGCTCGACCACCTGCTCCCGGTCCTGATCGGTGACGCGGAGCTGGGGATGCGGGACGACCCGGACTCCGGGCCCCCGAGGTGCCGCAGCCTGCATGTGCCTCATCCTCTCCGGATGGCCGAAGTGCACGCGAGATCGGCCTTCTCCTGGGTGCGGATCCATCCTGCGCCCGGCCGCAGGCGCCGTCCATCCGGAAAAACCCCGGCCCGTCCCCGACCCGACCCCGAGACGATGCCCAAGACAGGGTCAAGAAAGGTATACAGGGGTTATGAGATGGCGGGATCGCTATGGAATCAGGCGGTGGCGCGGGCGTAAGGTCGCCAAATTCGACCGCGAGGCCACGGACGCCGACATCGAGGCCCTCATCGCCTTCGCCAAATCACGCCGCGGCGTTGAGTTCTACGTCGAACCCGAGACGTTCGCCACCGACACCACGGCGGTCGCGGTGGCCCACGACGGCGAGTGGACCCGAAGGCGGGTGGGCTCCCCCCAGGTGATCCACAAGGTGGCCCGGGATCTCGCCCTTCCCGTCTACGACGTCCAGCTCACCGGTTACCCCGCCCGGATGCGGGCGTACAACGAACGCCGCAAGGCGGAAGGCAACAGCCTCTGATCGACCCCCGTTCCGCACGGCATCGCACACCTCTTTTCTCCAGCTCGAAATCCCGACGGCACCCTCGGCGGGCCGGTCTGTGCCCATGACGTGAGCGACCGCCCGGCACCGCCGCCTGCGTGCGTGCCCGGGCCGGTCCCGCACGCCGTCACACGTCTTCCACGACCCCGGCGTCCGCCCCACGGTCCCGCCCGCGCCGTCACGACGCCTCCGCACGCCCCGGCGCGGACCGAGACAGCCCCGCATCGTCGAGCAGCCCGCACAACGGGATCAGCCACGCCACCGTGGGCCGCCCCATCTGCTGGTCGAGCTCCTCCGCGGTCGGTCCCGACCGCAGGATCTCCGGCGGGACCAGGTGGCGCAGGCCCTCCGAGAGGAGGCGGGCCATCGTGTAGTCGGGGTCGAGCGCGAGCGCGCGGCCGACCGCGATGCCCGCCAGCGTGCAGTCGCCGTTGCGCCAGGCGGCGACGCCGAGCAGCGCCGCGGCGGGCGGGACGAACGGCGGCTCGAGCCGCGTGGCCAGATCCCGCCAGAGCTCCAGGTGCGCGCCGATCGTGTCGTCGTCGATCAGCGTCCACGCCTCGTCCCGCACCCGGATGACGGCGAGGTCGAGCCCCAGGCGGGCGGCCTCCTCGTCGCCGAGCCGGCCGCCGGACCGGTAGACGCGCACCGCGTCCCGCACCCGCGCCAGCCCGCCGGTCACGAACTCCGCCGCGAAGTCGTCGGGGCGCTCGGCCGCGAGCAGGCGGCGCCGGAACTCGGCCGCGACCCGCGCGGTCGCCCGCCGCATGGCCCGCCGTACCGGGCCGCCGACGGGGGTGAGGGTGCGTTCCAGCGCGTCCCGGTCCGGGAGGGCCACCATGCCGTGCAGGGTGGCCTGGGCCGCGACCGGGCTCGACGCCACGTCGTACGGCACGCCCTCCGGCGGGCAGCAGCGGACGTTCCGGCACAGGTACGACCAGTAGCGGCTCCCGTCGGTGCGGAGCGCCTCGAGCACCGCCACGCCCGCGTCCCGCAGCAGGGGGATCACCGCGTCCATCGCGGGGGTGACGAGCGTGCCGGGCCCGTAGCCCACCAGCGCCACCCGGGTCACGTCCTCCCGGGCGAGCAGCGGCGCCAGCCGGGGCGGCGCCCCGGCCGCGAGCGGCAGATCCCACCGCGCCGTCAGCCGTAACCGGCCGTCGGGCGGGCGTCCGGCGAACCCGGCGAGCACGAGGCTGTCGGCGGGGTGGAAGCCCAGCAGGTAGGGCAGGGCGCACAGCAGGTCGGCCGGCGTGGCCAGCACCATCCGGGGCTTGTCGTCGACGCTCATGGCCCATGAGCCTGCCCGCCGGAGGGCGGACACATGACGGCCGAACCGGGTTCTGTGGATAACCGCGACCGATCGCCGACCGAGGACCGAAGCGGCGCGCCGACGGCGGCGGGCCCGGCGGCCGGATCAGCGCCGCTCCGGCGGGAGGGCGGGCGAGCCGTCCGCGGCCGCGTCCGGCTCGGGCTCGGGCTCGGGCACCAGCGTGCGCACCAGTACGACCGACCCGGCCACCGCGGCGGGCATCGTCACCACCACCGCGAGCGGGATCAGGAAGATGAGGAAGGCGACCACCCCGAAGCCGAGCGCCGCCCCCAGGTTCCGGCGCAGGATCGTGAACCGGTCACGGCGCAGCAGCCCGCGCCGCTCCATCGGCAGGCCGGTGAGCTCGACCGCGAGGAAGAACCCGGACACCAGCGCGCCGAGCACCGGCACCACGGTCTGCCCGATCACCGGCACGAAGCCGAGCACGAACAGCGGGATCGTCAGCGCGGCGACCCACAGCATGATCACCACGCTGTCCCGCACCGAGCGCGCGATCGACCGCCACAGCGACACCTCGGGCGCCTCGGGCAGCCCGCCCATGTCGCGCTCGACCCGTTCGGACAGCTTCTCGTAGAACGGGTCGCCGATCACGAGCGTGACCGAGACGTACGTCTTGATCGCGATGACCAGGCCGGTCCCGAAGATCAGGACGCCCACGAGGAACCGGAAGACCCCGCGCAGCCCCTCCGGCCACCCCTCGGCGAACGGGGTGACCAGCCTGGTCAGGTCCCCGACGTGCAGGGCGAGCAGCACGAAGGCGAGGACGTACAGCACCAGCGCCAGCAGCGCCGGGACGAGCCCGAGGAACCACCAGCCGGGATTGCGCACCACCCACCGCAGCCCCGCGAGGAAACTGCGGATCCCGGCGGCCACCCCGCTCATCCCCGTACCGGCATGCGCGATCTCGCGAGTCATGCCGGGAACCCTACCGATTCGCCGCCTTCCCCGGCAGTGATCATGATTCGCCCCGCCCGCGGCCGCGCCGGCGCCGGGCCGTACCGCCCGTCAGGACGGCGGCCGCCACAGCGTGGTGACCGGGACGCCGAGCTCGGCGAAGAGCTCGCGCAGCAGCGGCAGCGAGATGCCGAGCACGTTGCCGTGGTCGCCGTCGATGCCCTCGACGAACCAGCCGCCGAACCCGTCGAGGGTGAACGCGCCGGCCACCCGCAGCGGCTCCCCCGTCGCCACGTACGCCGCGATCTCCTCGTCCGACGGCCGCCCGAACCGCACCACGGTGGACGCCACCCGGGCCGCCTCCCGCCCCGTGGCCGCGTCGATCACACAGTGCCCGGTGAGCAGCCGCCCGGTACGGCCCCGCATCATCCGCCACCGGGCGATGGCGTCCTCCGCCGAGGCGGGCTTGCCGTACGCGCGCCCGTCGAGCTCGAGCACCGAGTCGCAGCCGATGACGAGCCCGCCGGTCAGCCCGCCGGCCACGGCGGACGCCTTCGCCCGGGCCAGCGCCAGGCACAGCTCGGCCGGGCTGCCGGCGCTGATCGCCTCCTCGTCGACCCCGCTGACCACGACCTTGGGGTCGAGCCCGGCGCCGCGCAGCACGGCGAGCCGGGCCGGGGACGCGGAAGCCAGCACGATCTCGCTCATGTCGCCCCAGCCTACTGGCGGCGCCGCGGCGGCCCCGCCGCCGTCCGGGCGGCGCCGCCGGCCCCGGCCGCGGCCCGGCCGGCGGCACCGCCCGTCCCGGGTCACTTCACCGGGCGCACGCTGGACACGATCGTGTTGATGTGCCGCCAGTACCGCTTCTGGCTGTCGGGGATGGCGACGAACACCATCGCGGGCTTGCGCTTCGGCACCTCGGTCAGCAGCACGGCGGCCATGGACGTGCGCTTCTTCCCCTTGACCCGGTACTTCACCTGGTAGGCGATGAGCCAGGCGTCGCGCTTGCCCACCTTGCGCGGCTGCGACGCCACCCATTTGATCGTCGCGCCCTCGGGCTGGTGGTTGAGCGACCAGCGGGCGGCCAGCAGCGCGGTGTCCTTGAGCCGGTCCTGGACCAGGATCGGCACCGGGCACGAGACGAGCAGCGCGCGGTGGCCGGCCCCCTTGGCGCGCGGCAGCACCTGGCGGGTCGCGAACGGCTTCGGCGTCGCCGGCCGCCACCTGCCGGCCAGCCGGGGTACGGCGATGCGGGACCGCCGGTCCTTGATCCACCGGGCGACCCTGGCCGGCTTGCCGGGCAGCTTGCCGAGCTTCCTCGTCTTCGGCCGCCCCGGGATCCGGGGGTCGGCGAGCGCGGCCTCGACCGGCTTCAGGCGCTTGTGCGCCGGGTCCTGGCCGGGCGAGGCGGTCGGCTCCGGCGTGGTGGCGGGCGAGCCGGTGTCCGCGGACGCCGGCTCGACGGTCGCGGGCGCGGTGGCCGGCGACCCGTCCGGGGACGCCGAGGGCGCGGGTGTTGCATCGGCCGACGCGACGGCGGAGGCGGCGGTCGCCGTGGTGGTGGGCGTGGTCTCCGGGGCGGCGACGGTCGAGGAGGGGCGTTCGTCGTCCCGGGTGACCCAGTAGGTCACGCCACCGCCGGCCAGGACGATCACCGCCGCGGCACCGGCCGCGAACCGGTAGATGACCCGCATCGGCAGGTCGCCCAGCCGCTGCCACAGCGACTCCCGCGGCGGCGGGGCGGGCGGTCGCGGCGGGCTCGCCACGATCTTCGGGATCGGTACGGTCTCTGCCTCGGCCGTTATGTAGGACGGGACCGCACGAGTCCCATCGCTCCCATCCTCCCCATACGACACGATCGGAGCGTACGACACTTGCTGCGGCGCAGGCGCCGAATACCCATCACACTTCGGGAACGAGACTCTTTTCGTATACTCCCCCGACCACGGACAACCTGGGATGACGTCCGTCAGGCGATGCTGTCGAGCCAGGCCCGCCGCAGCGCGGCGAACCGTCCCGCGGCGGCGATGAGCCGGTCCGGCGGCCCGTCCTCGACGATGCGCCCGTCCTCCACCACGAGCACCCGTTGCGCGATCTCCACCGTGGACAGCCGGTGCGCGATGATCAGCGCGGTACGGCCGGCGAGCACGGTGGCCATCGCCCGCTGCACCAGCCGCTCGCTCGGCACGTCGAGGCTGGAGGTGGCCTCGTCGAGGATGAGCACGGCCGGGTCGGCGAGGAACACCCGGGCGAACGCGACGAGCTGCCGCTGGCCCGCGGACATGCGCCCGCCGCGCTTGCCCACCCGGGTGTGGTAGCCGTCCGGCAGCCCGGCGATGAACTCGTGCGCGCCGATCGCCCTCGCCGCCGCGACCACCTCGGCCATGGTGGCGTCCGGCCGCCCGAACCGGATGTTGTCCGCCACCGTGCCGGAGAACAGGAAGTTCTCCTGGGTCACCATCACCACGGTGCGGCGCAGCGTGGCCTCGTCGAGATCGCGCAGGTCCACCCCGTCGAGCAGCACCCGCCCGGCCACCGGGTCGTAGAACCGGGCGATGAGCTTGGCGAGCGTGGTCTTGCCCGCCCCGGTCGGCCCGACCACCGCCACGGTCTGCCCGGCCGGGATCGCCAGGTCGATCCGGTGCAGCACCGGCGGGCCGTCGCCGTACCGGAACTCCACGCCCTCCAGCCGCACCGCGCCCCGCGGCCCCGGCCCGGAGGGCAGCGCCGCCGGACGGGCCGGCTCGGCCACCGTGGGCCGCTCCGCCAGCACCCCGGCGAGCTTCTCCAGCGCGGCCCCGGCCGACTGCACCGAGGTGTAGAACTGGGACAGGTCCTGCATCGGCTCGTAGAACTGCCGCAGGTAGAGCAGGAAGGCGGCGAGCACGCCGACGGTCACCGAGCCGTGCAGCGCTAGCCACCCGCCGTACAGCAGCACGAGCGCGACGGTGACGTTGCCGATCAGCTTCGTGCCCGGCATGTACAGCGCGGACAGGTGCATGCTGCGCCGGTTGGCGTCCCGGTAGTCGGCGTTGAGCCGCTCGAAGATCTCCTGGTTGCGCTCCTCGCGGCGGAACGCCTGCACCGCGCGGATGCCGGTCATCGACTCGACGAAGTGCACGATCAGCAGCGCCACGGTCTCCCGGGTGCGGCGGTAGGCGGCGGCGGACTCGCGCCGGTACCACAGCGTGAGCAGCACGAGCACCGGGAGCGGCAGCAGCGCGACGAGGGCGAGCCGGGCGTCGAGCACGAGCAGCATGGCCGCGGTGCCGGCGAGGGTGAGCACGGCGGTGACCACCCGGTCGAAGCCGGAGCCGAGCATCTCCGAGATCGCCTCGACGTCGGAGGTGAGCCGGGCGATCACCCGGCCCGAGGTGTACCGCTCGTGGAACGCCGGCGACAGCCGCTGGAAGTGGGTGAACACCCGGCGGCGCAGCTCGAGCAGGATGTCCTGGCCGACCCGGCCGGACAGCCGCAGGAACGCCTGCCGGGTGAGCCCCTGCAGCAGCGCGGCGCCGAGCACGCCGCCGACGGCCGCCAGCAGGGTGGCCGGGGCGTGCCCCGCCACCAGCGGCGGGATGCCCGCGTCGATGCCGACCTTGACCAGGTACGGGATGGCGAGCCCGGCCGCGGCCGACACCACGATGAGCACCACGAGCAGCGCGATCGCCGCGCGGTGCGGCCGCAGCAGCGCGCCGAGCAGCCGCCGGGACCGGCCGGAGCGGTCGAGCAGCAGGAAGGCCCGGCCGCGCGGCTCGTCCGGCTCCGGCTCGGCGGCCACCCCGCGCCAGCCGGCCGCGGCGGGCGGGACCCCCGCGGCCCCGGGCGGCGCGGCGGGGTCGGGGGCCGCGCTCATCGCAGCGCCCCCTCGGGGTCGAGGTCGGCGTCCTGGGCGAGCAGCGCGCGGTACTCGGGCACCCGGGCGAGCAGCTCCTGGTGGCGGCCGACGTGGGTGACGGTGCCGCCGCTGAGCAGCGCGACCTTGTCGGCGAGCAGCACGGTGGAGGCCCGGTGCGCGACGACGATGCCGGTCACGTCGCTGAGCACCTCCTTCAGCGCCGCCTCCACCAAGGCCTCGGTCTCCACGTCGAGCGCGGACAGGGTGTCGTCGAGCACGAGCACCCGCGGCCGGGCGAGCACGGCCCGGGCGAGCGCGAGCCGCTGCCGCTGCCCTCCGGACAGCGACATGCCCTGCTCGCCGATCCGGGTGTCGAGCCCCCACGGCAGGTCGTAGACGAAGGTCGCCTGGGCGATCTCCAGCGCCTCGCGCAGCTCCCGCTCGGTGGCGCGCGGGTTGCCGAGCATGAGGTTCTCCCGCACGCTCATCGAGAACAGCGTGGGCTCCTCGAACGCGGTGGCGACCACCGAGCGCAGCGACGCCAGGGTCAGGTCGCGCACGTCGTGGCCGTCGATGGTGACCCGGCCCGCGGTGACGTCGCGCAGCCGGGGCACGAGCGCGGTGAGCGTGGTCTTGCCGGAGCCGGTCGCGCCCACCACGGCGACCGTCTCGCCGGGCCGTACCTCGAGCCACACGTCGTGCAGCACCGGGCGGCCCGCCCCGGGGAAGCGGAACCCGGCGCCCTCGAACCGCACGTGGCCGCGCGGCCGCTCGAGCACGATCGGGCCGCCGGTGATCGCCGGGCGGGTGTCGAGCACCTCCAGCACCCGGTCGGCGGCGGTCATCGCCTCCTGGCCGAGGGCGAGGATGTAGCCGAGCGAGGAGACCGGCCAGCCGAGCTGGAGCACGAGCGTGGTGAACGCGACCAGGGTGCCGACGGTGAGCCCGCCCGAGCCGACCGCGAGCGCGCCGAGCAGCAGCACCAGGGCGAGCGTGACGTTCGGGATCACCTCGACCAAGGTGAAGAACCGGGCGGAGAGCCGGACCTTGCGCATGATCGTGCCGTGCAGGCGGCGGGCGGCCTCGTCGTAGCCCGCGTAGACGTGCTGCCGCCGCCCGAACGCCTTGATCGTGCGGATGCCGAGCGCGGACTCCTCCACCAGGGTGGCGAGGTCGCCCTGCTCGTCCTGGACCTGCCGGGAGACCTTGCGGTACCGCCGCTCGAACCGCACCGACAGCACGATGATCGGCACCGCGGTGCCGAGCACGAGCAGGCCGAGCGGCCAGTGCATGTGCAGCAGCAGCGCGATCACGGTGCCGAGCTGGATCACGTTCATCACGAGGAACAGCAGCCCGAACCCAAAGAAGCGCCGGATCACGGACAGGTCCGTGGTGGCGCGGGAGAGCAGCTGGCCCGACTGCCATTCGTCGTGGAAGCTCATCGGCAGCCGCTGCAGGTGGCGGTAGAGGTCGTCGCGCAGCGCGGTCTCCAGGCCGAGCACCGGCCGCACCTGGGTCCACCTGCGCAGGAAGATGAGGAACGCCTCGGCGGCGCCGAGGCCGAGGGCGAGCAGGCCGAGCGGGAGCAGCGCGCCCGCGTCGCCGTGGCGCACCGGCCCGTCGATGATCTCCCTGCTCACCAGCGGGATCACGATGCCGACCGCGATGCCCGCGGTCGCCGCGACCCAGATCAGCGCGAGCGCCCGCAGGTGCGGGCGCAGATACGACTTAAGACGCCATAGCGAACTCGACTCGACCACGCTCCTCACCGACGCGGGACCGCCCGGAGGCGGCCTGCCGTGCAGGCTCCCTCCAGAGTATTACCGCCCGCCGACACTGCGTGATCGGTCAATAGCAGTATGTATTGCCAGAAAAGTACATAAAGCGCCGTATGGCGTGCGGGCCGCGCCCCTGGCGCCGGGTGCGGGTGCGGCGCCACGGGCGCGGCTCCCCCCCTTTCGCCCGGCCCGGCGCGCAGGCGGCCGTGCCGTACGGCGCGGCCCGGGGTACGGCACGCCCCGGCTCGCCGGGCGCGGAGGCGGGGCCGTACCGGCGGTGGCCCGGCGTCCTGGGACGTCGCCGGGTCCGCGGGCGCCCGCTCAGCCCACCGGGTCGGGGTCGACGGCCACCCCCTTCACCGCGTAGGTGACGAGGGTGGTCAGCACCTCCTTGACCGACTCGCGCTGCCGCACGTCGCACAGGATGATGGGGATCTCCGGGGCGATCCCCAGCGCCTTGCGGATCTTGCTCGGCTCGTACCGGCGGGCCCCGTCGAACTGGTTCACCCCCACGACGAAGGGGATGCCGCGCTGCTCGAAGTAGTCCACGGCCGGGAAGCAGTCCTGCAGGCGGCGGGTGTCGGCGAGCACGACGGCGCCGAGCGCGCCCAGCGCGAGCTCGTCCCACATGAACCAGAAGCGGTCCTGCCCGGGGGTGCCGAACAGGTACAGCCACAGCCCGTCCCGGATGGTGATCCGGCCGAAGTCGAGCGCCACCGTCGTGGTGACCTTGCCCGACACCGCCGAGGTGTCGTCGATCCCGATGCTGCGATCGGTCAGGAACTCCTCGGTGTGCAGCGGCCGGATCTCGCTGATCGTCCCGACCAGGGTGGTCTTGCCCACGCCGAAGCCCCCGGCGATGAGGATCTTGATCGCCATGGGCGGCGGGGCCGTGGCCGCGGTCGGTTCAGAGGCTGCGAAGTCCATGCAGCACTTCCCTGTAGAGTCGCTCGTCGAACGCCTGAGCCACCGGTCGCGGACGATCGATGGCCACCAGTCCCTCACGCCGCAGGTCGCCGAGGATCACCCGGGTGACGTTGAGCGGCAGCTCGAGCTGGGCCGCCACGTCGGCCACCGGGGTGGGCCTGCGGCACACCTGCAGCACCTTCATCTGCTCCGGGATCAGGTCGCCGGGGTCCGCCGGCATGCGGAGCGTGGTGACGATGGCCACCAGATCGATCGGTTCACCGTCCGGGCGCGCCCGGCCCTTGGTGAGCCCGAAGAGCCTGATCAGCGGCCCGGGACCCTCGGTCGTCACTGCTGCGGGCCGTTCCAGGCCGGGGCCGGCGCGGCCACCCGCGGCTGCGTCGACAGGTGCTCACCGACCCGCTTCACCAACAGGGCCATCTCGTAGGTGATCATGCCGAGCTCGGCATCGGCCTCGGTGATCACGGCGAGGCGGGCGCCCTGCCCGGCCGCGGTGATGAGCAGAAAACCACCCTCGAGCTCGATGATGGTCTGCCGCACACCGCCCATACCGAAGTGACGCCCCGCACCAAGCGCCAGGCTGTGGCTGCCCGCGGCGATCGCGGACAGGTGCTCGGCGTCCTCCCGGGTGAGGTCGCGCGACGCGCCCATGGCGAGCCCGTCGGCCGACAGCACGATCGCGTGCCGGATGCCCGGAACTCGCCTCGTCAGGTCGTCGAGCAGCCAGCTCAGCTCAGTTCTCGGGTCGGACATCGGGGTTGCCGTCCTTTCGAATCCACATGTCGTGTCCCTGCTCGGTCTGACCGCGTCCCTGCTCGGGGTGGCCGCCGGTTCCCTCGCCGGGGACCCCGGGCCGGGACGCGGGGTGACCGGTCTCCGGGCCGGGCGTCGCGCCGCCCGCCTGCTCGACCACGCGGCGGCCCTGCCGCCAGCCGTGCTGCATGGCCGACATCAGGCGCCTGAGCTCCTCCGGCGACCGCGACGTGACCTCGTCCTGGTTGAGCCGCCTGCGCAGCTGCGGGGCGAGGCTCGCCTGCGGGATCCGCCGCGGCAGCCCGTCGAGGTCGTCGTCATCGTCGTCGGCCGGCTCCGGCGCGGGAGCCGGTGGCGGGGACGGGAACGCGCCGGGACCCGCCGGGGGCCGCGGCCGCTCCGGCTCGAACCACGGCGAGCGGTAGCCGGAGCCGGTCCCCTCGGCGGCGCGGCCGCCGCTCTCCGCGGGCGGGGGCGGCGGCGCCGGGAAGACGGCGGGCGCTCCCGCACCCTGCGGCCACGGGCCCGGGGACGCCGGGCCGGGCCCGCCGGCCGGGCCCTGCGCGGTGGCGGCGGGGCCGGACGGCCGCTGCCGCTCGCCGCCGGACGGCCGCGGCGGCCCACCGGGCGCGGGCCGCGCGGGGCCGGGAGCGACGGCCTGCCCGTTGGGCGGCCCGGCGGGCGCCTGCTGCGGTGGCCGACCCGCAGGGCCGCCCCGGGACGCCGCGGCGGGCGCCCCGGCCGCCGGGCTCGCCGTGGGGATGGCGGTGTCGGTGGTCAGGGCGGCGGACGACGGGGCCTCCCCCGGCGGGGCGGGCGCGGTGGCGGCGGCGACGGGGGCGGCCCGCGTCTCCGGCACCGTGCTCAGCGCCCGCAGCGGCCGCCGCGCCCGCAGGTCCCGGCCCGCCTCGGCGGCCGGCGCGGGCCTGCCGGGGTCGGCCATCTCCGGGGTGGCGAGCAGCGTGGTGGGCAGCATGACGATCGCGGTGGTGCCGTCGTACGGCGACGGCCGCAGCCGGACCTTGATGTTGTGCCGGTTGGCGAGCCGGGCCACCACGAACAGGCCCAGCCGGTCGCTGTCGGCGAGGTCGAACTCGGGCGGGTCGGCGAGCCGCGCGTTGAGCTCCTCGAGCATGGCCGGGTTGAGGCCGAGGCCGCGGTCCTCGATCTCGAGCGCGAAGCCGTTGGCCGCCTTCGTGCCCCGCACGGTCACCGTGGTGTCGGGCGGGGAGAACACGGTGGCGTTCTCCACGAGCTCGGCGACGAGGTGGATCACGTCGGTGACCGCCGAGCCGACGAGCATGGGCGCGTCCGGCATCGGCGCGACGGTGACCCGGGTGTAGTCCTCGACCTCGAGCACCGCGCTGCGGACCAGGTCGTAGAGCGGCACCGGGTCCCGCCAGCGGCGAGCGGGCGCCGCGTCGGCGAGGATGATCAGGTTCTCCGCGTGGCGGCGCATGCGGGTGGTGAGGTGGTCGAGCCGGAACAGGTCCTCGAGGATGTCCGGCTCCTCGACCCGCCGCTCCATCGCGTCGAGCAGCGTGAGCTGCCGCTGCAGCAGCACCTGGTTGCGCCAGGCGAGGTTGAGGAACACCTGGGCGATGCCCTTGCGCAGCGTCGCCTGGCCGACCGCGGCCTCGAGCGCGGTCCGCTGCACCGCGGTGAACGACTTGACGACCTCGTCGAACTCGGCGGTGTCGGCCGGCGGCAGCTCGGGCGCCTCCTCCTCGACGTCGACGTCCTCGCCCTTGCGCAGCCGCTCCACCACCCGCGGCAGCCGTTCCCGCGCCATCCGGGCGGCGGCCTCCTGCAGCCGCCGGAACTCGGCGACGGCCGAGTTGGTGAAGCGGTAGGACAGGAAGATCGACAGCGCCACGGCCCCCGCGCCGAGCAGCAGGATCAGGCTCGCCACCACGGCCGCGCGGGTGCGCAGCACCTCCTGCTCGTCGGTGGCCCGGGCGAGCTCCCGCATGGCGCCCTGCCGGATCGCCGCGGTGACGGCCTCGACGTCGTCACGCCACTGGGCCGCGGCGGGGGGCCGGCCGGTGCCGTCCCAGGCGAGGACGCGGTCCTCCACCTGGGTGATCCGCTTGTAGGGCACGCCCGCGGTGAGCTCGTCCACGGCCGGGCGCAGGTACGGCCCGGCGTCCCGCAGCGCGGCGGCGAGCGCGTCGCGGCGGGCGGTGAACGCGGCGACGAACGCCGCCCGGTCGGCGCCGCTCATCGAGCCCGCCCGGAGCGCGGCGGCGAGCAGCGCGTGCTCCCGGGCCAGGTACTCGGCGCTGTCGACGTAGGAGGTGGCGGCGCGGATCTCGGGGACGTTCGCCACCTCGCCCTCCGGGTCGCGGTTGCCGAGGCTGCGGTACACCTCCTCGATCAGCCCGCTGTAGGCCTCGACGATCCGGTACGGCGAGCTCAGCCGCCCCTCGTCGATCTGCGCCCGCAGCTGCGGCAGCGACTCCAGCGGGCGCAGCAGCCGGCGCATGCGCGCCGCGGCGGCCCTTGTCGACTCGGTGAGCGCGGGGTCGGAGGTGACCGCCTGCCGCAGCCGCCGCACCGCCTCGTCGGTGGCCTTGCGCTGGGCGGCCACCTCCGGCGCGGCGCGGCCCAGGGTCTCGGCGGTGACCCGGCGCTCGTCCTGCAGCTCCTCGGCGAGCCGCAGCGCGGGGGCGCCGGTGGTCAGCCAGCGGTCGTCGAACCGGTTCGCCCCGACGAGCTCGTCAGCGTTCGAGTAGGCGATGAACCCCCACAGGACGACCATCGAGATCAGCGGTACCAGCAGGATCCGGAGGAGCTTGGTACGGATCGGTGGGGGGGAGTGCATCGGTCAGGTCCATTCGTGCGACTGGGGGCACCGACAGCCGTCGGGGCGGGCCCGGCCCCGACACGTGACGACGTGGTGTTTACACCTACGGTTGCTCCACTATGCCCATGCGTCACGGGCTGTTCAAGTGTTGACGGCGATCACGGAATGCTCAGCAGATAACACGTAAACCTGCGCGCACCAATGCCACTCGGGAATCCGCGCGCACCCGCGTCACGCCCGCACCACCGCCCGCGGATCCGGCCTCCCACCGGCGGTCCCCGCCGCGCGACACGCTCGGCGCGCCGCGGGAAGCGGCCCGCGTTCCGCCCGGCGGGAATCCCGCGGGCGGGCCGCCGCTTTCGCGCGGGAAAGCAAAAGGTTGTGACAGTCGGCGGTGGAATGCATGCCCCCGAAAGCACTGCTCCTTTATCCGATGTCGCCGATTCCTCCGCCGGACGGATCACCCGGTGCCCACCCGGCCCGCCCGCGGCGGGTACGGCACGCCCGCCGCGGCCCCGGCCGCCGCGGACGCCCGGATAACAGAAACGGCCTGCCGTACCACCGGAGCGGTGGACGGATCAGGCCGGATTGTGGAGCTATGGGGATTCGAACCCCAGACCTCCTCCATGCCATGGAGGCGCGCTACCAACTGCGCTATAGCCCCGTGCCCGCGGATCTCGCCCGCGCGGCGCCACGCCAGTGTATAGGAGATCCGCGGAAAAACCGAACCGGGCGGGAACGGCCCGGGCCGCGCGGCGCGGCGCCGCGCGCCGAGCCCCAGATCGGGCCTCGGCGGCCGGGCCTCAGAACTCGTCGGCGCCCGCCACCTGGCCGATGGGGAAGACGTGCCGGGAGGCCGCGCACACGGTCTGCAGGCAGTGCACGGGCGTGCCGTCGGTGGCGAAGGAGGTGCGCAGCACCTCGACCACCCACTCGCCGGGGTCGAGGCGCAGCGTCTCGGCCTCGGTCCCGGCCGGCGGCCGGGCGACCAGGTGCTCCTCGGCGTGGCCGAACCGGTAGCCGAGGGCCTCGATGGCCGCCTGGAGGCTGGGCCGGACGAAGTCGCCGGCCTCGGCGATCGGCGTGCCGCCGAACAGGTCGAGGCGGAAGAAGCTGGTGGCGACGCGCACCGGGACGTCGTTGGCGATCAGCAGCTTGCGGCGGGCGAGCACGTCGGCGCCGGCCGCCACGCCGAGCGCCTCGGCGACCGGGGCGGGTGCCGGTTCGGGCCCGACGTAGAGCATGCGGCGGTCGGCCCGGATGCCCTGGCGTTCGGCCTCGGTGACGAAGAGGGAGGCCGAGCCGCGCACCGCGGGGTCGGTCGGCAGCGCCCGCTGCACGATCACCGGCGGGGGCTGCCCGTTCCCGCTCCGCGCCGCCGTGGGGCGCATCTGCGACACCCGGCCCGGGGACACCCCGAGCAGGCGGGCGATCTCCTCCTGGCGCATGCCCGCGGACTGCGCCTCGGCGATCGCCTCGCGGCGCAGCCGGGCGAGCTCGGTGACCATGCGCTGCTCGGCGGCGATCGCCCTGCTGATCGCGCGGGCGCGCTCGATGGGGTCGGCGATGGCGGTGATCCGCTCCAGGGCTTGCGCGTCCACCTTCGGCTCCTACCGGCACGTGACCGAAGTACTGACTTTAGTCACCCTATCCCCCGTATCACCAGGTCACCGGTTCGCACCGATCGGGGACCCGGCCGCACGGCCCCCGCCCGGCACCGCGCGTGCGGCGGCAACGCGTGCGTGCGGAGGCGAGCGTGGTCTGCGAGGCCTGGCGGACGCGGCCGGACGCCGCCCGCCCCAGGCACCGGGAGCCGTTCACCGCCGAGGAGCCCGCCCGGGCGCTCGCCTACCGGCGCCACGCGCACCGCCGGCCGATTCACGGTCGTCCGCGCGTGAGCCGGCTCGTGCGCCTGCTCGCCGGCCCCGGCCACGCGGCCGCGCTCGCGATCGCCGGGGTGGCCGAGCCGCCCCGGCGACCGAGCACGACGCGGCCCGCTGCGCACCGCCCCGCCGCGGTGACCGGGCCGCACCGGTACGGCTCAGCGCCGCCGGCGCCGCCGGCGGACGAGGAAGGCGACCCCCACGGCCCCGCCGAAGACCACGAGCGAGGAGGCCGCGCCGACGACCATGCCGACCAGCGTGCCCGGCTCGTCGTCGCCGGCCGCCCCTTGGACCAGGGGGAGCACGGTCAGCGCGAGCACCAGCGCGACGACGAAGTAGACGGCGGCGAAGCCGTACAGGGCGGGGCTGAAGAAGATCCGGCGGCCGGGCTGCGGCGGCGGGCTGGCGATCTCCGCCTCCGGGCCGACGAGCGCGGCCTTGGGGCGCTTGTAGTAGGCGTAGCAGAACCAGGTGCCGCAGGGCTCCCAGCCCTCGGGCGCGAGCCGTTCGGTGAGCGCGTCCCGGCCGACCGGCGAGACGACCTCGCGGCGGTACTCCCAGCGCTGCGGGTGCTCCTCGCTGCGGGTGCAGACGAACCGGCCGAGCCGGTCGATGCCCTGCACCTCCCAGCCCTGCTCGCCGAATTCGTTGAGCCGCTGCTGGTCGGTGAAGATGTCGGCGGTCCACGTCCACCGCTCGCCCGAGGCGGCCTCGCCGGCCTCCTGGCCGGCCGTCGCGGCGAGTTGTTCGGCGAAGGCGGCGGCCGGGCCGAACTCCTCCTCGGGGTCACCGCCGCTGTCGGCGAGGTAGGCGCGCAGGTCGTCCACGGTCACGGCGATGCGCGAGGCGGGCACCCCCGCCTCGCGCAGCCGTGCGGTCAGCTCGTCGAAGTAGCCGCTCATCGGGATCGTCCCTTGGTCAGTACGGCCCGCACCGACTCGTCGAAGGCGAGCCACCGGGCCCCCTCTTCCTCGAGCGTTCGACGGCCCTCCTCAGTGAGGCGGTAGTAGCGGCGACCGGGCCCGCGCTCGGCGGCGCGGAACTCGGTCGCCAGCAGCCCGGCCTCCTCGAGCCGGTTCAGCACGGGGTAGAGGGTGCCGCCCTTGATCTGTCCCAGGCCGGCGTCGGCGAGGGTCTTGGCGATCTCGTAGCCGTAGCTCTCCCCCTCGCTCAGGCTCGCCAGCACCAGCAGGTCGAGCACCCCTTTGAGCCAGCTCGCGCGTCGGTCGGCCGTCATGGGCTCATCCTCGCACAGGCTCCGGCGCCTCCTGCCCGCCACGGGCCTGCGGCGCCAGCAGGGCGCGGGCGTCGAGCAGGAGGTGCATCACCACCGGCACCAGCAGGCTCCCGGTGAGCACGTACCCGGCGGTGAGCACGGCCCCGCCCAGGGCCAGCATGAGCATGGCCCTCCCGCCGCGAAGGAACTGGCTGAGCACGTAGACGGCGAGGGACAGCCCGGCGGCGACGGGCAGCGGCAGCTCCAGCCCGTACGCGAAGAGCCCGACGAACACGCCGCGGAAGATGACCTCCTCGAGGACGCCCGCGACCACGGCCGTGGCCAGGGCGCCGCGCCGCTCCCGCGCCGTGCGCGGCGGCGCGGCCGCCTCGGGCGCCCAGGCGGGGATCCGCACGCCCAGCCGCTCGGCCACGGCGATCGCCGCCGTGACGAGGACCAGCGCGCCGGCGACGGCGACGGTGAAGGCGGGGTCGGCGCCGAGCGAGACGCCGACCTGCTCCGGCCCGAGGTCCAAGGCCGTGACGATGCCCACGACCATGGCGAACAGCACCCACATGCTCACCGGCCAGGACAGGCCCCCCTTGGCCCCGCTGTCGATCACCAGGCGGTCGTAGGTGAGCCGGCCCAGCCACGGCCGTACCACGGCCACGTAACCGACAAGCCCTGCGGCGAACGCGATACCCAGCACCTCTGACCTCCCTACCTATCTATGTCCGAGAGCCACTTATAAGTTAGCGCGACATAGCTAGGAATACAACCTATATAGCGCCACGGATCCCCCGGTTTCCCGGGGCGGCGGGACTGCCGCAGCGGTCCCGCCTGGGCGGGCACCCCCGCTGTCGTGCTCCGCATGTGACCGATTCGGTCCGGTGGCCCTCACCGACCGCGGCGATCTGGTGGGATGCGGACCGGTACGGCACGGCCCGCGGCGGTGAACCCGCCCGGGCGGCGGACCGTACGACCTGTCAGCGCCGTGGCGCGGGACGCCCCCGCGCGAACGCAGCGGTCTCCGGCGGATCCTCAGGAAAGGTGCCACCGTGACGATCAGCAGCGGGTCGATCAGCACCGGCCTCGACGGCTCGCCCGAGGGCGCGCCCACCGGCGAGGAACGGCGGGCGGCGTCCACCGGCGGCCGGGAACACGGCGGCGGGCGCACCGACCGGCCCGGCGGCGGGCACCGCCGGTGGCGTCTGCGGCGGGCCGGATCGCCGCTGCTCAGCGTGCTCGCCCTCGGCCTCGTGCTGTTCGCCCTGGTCGCCCCGGCCAAGGTGGCCCACCTCACCCCGGCCGGGCTCGCCCGCATCCCGGCCGAGGGGGTGCTCGGGGTGGCGCTGCTCCTGCTGCTCCCGGCACGCGCCCGCCGCGTGGTGGCCGCGGCGGGCGGCGCGCTGCTCGGCCTGCTCGCCGTCGTCAAGCTCGTCGATCTGGGGTTCGACGCCGTCCTCGCCCGGCCGTTCAACCTCGTCTACGACTGGTCGCTGCTGCGCGCGGGCGCGGAGTTCCTGCACGCCTCGATCGGCCGGGCCGGTGCGATCGCCACGGTCGCCGGGATCGTGCTGCTCGCCTGCGGCGTGCTCGCGCTGACGGCGCTCGCGGTGCTGCGGCTCAGCCGCCACGTGGCCCGGCACCGCGGGGCCGCCGCCACCGCCGCCGGGGCGCTCGGCGTGGCCTGGGTGGTCTGCGCGGTGCTCGGCGCGCAGCTCGTCCCCGGGGTGCCGGTGGCCGCGCTCGCCTACGAGCGGGTGCTCCAGGTGCCGACGAGCCTCGCCGATCGGGAGGCGTTCGCCGCGCGGCTCGCCGACGACCCGTACGCGAACGTGCCGGGCGAGCGGCTGCTCACCGCGCTGCGCGGCAAGGACGTGATCGTCGCCTTCGTGGAGAGCTACGGCCGCGACGCGATCGAGAACCCGGAGTTCGCACCCGGGGTCGGCACGGTGCTGGCGGACGCCGAGCGGCGGCTGCGCGCGGCCGGGTTCTCCGCCCGCAGCGCGTTCCTCACCTCGCCGACGGCCGGCGGCGGCAGCTGGTACGCGCACGCCACGCTGCTGTCCGGCGTGTGGGTCGACCACCAGCAGCGGTACGCGGACCTGACCGCGAGCGACCGGCTCACCCTCACCCGCGCGTTCCGCACGGCGGGCTGGCGCACCGTGGGCGTGATGCCGGGCATCCACCGGGAGTGGCCGGAGGGCGCGTTCTACGGCTTCGACCGGGTGTACTCGGCCCGCGACCTCGGCTACCGCGGCCCCGGCTTCACCTGGGGCACGATCCCCGACCAGTACACGCTCGCCGCGTTCCAGCGGTTCGAGCGCGGCCGGGCCGGCCGTACCCCGGTGATGGCGGAGATCCCGCTCGTGTCCAGCCACGCGCCGTGGACCCCGGTGCCGCGGCTGATCGACTGGGCGAGCGTCGGCGACGGCTCCGGCTACCACGCGATCCGGCGGGAGGCGACCGGCGGGCGGGGCTCGCTCGACGAGGTGTGGAGCGACCCGGGCCGGGTGCGCGGCGAGTACCGCCGGTCGATCGAGTACTCGCTCGGCAGCCTGCTGTCCTACGTGGAGACCTACGGCGACGACGACCTCGTGGTCGTGTTCCTCGGCGACCACCAGCCCGCCCCGATCATCACGGGCTTCGGCGCGAGCCGGGACGTGCCGGTCACGATCCTCGCCAAGAACCCCGCGGTGCTCGACCGCATCGACGGCTGGGGCTGGCAGGAGGGGCTCAAGCCCGGCCCCGCGGCGCCGGTCTGGCCGATGGACGCCTTCCGGGACCGCTTCCTCGCCGCCTTCGGCTCCCCGCCCGCCCGATAAGGCGGTACATCGGTCACATCCACCACTTCCGTCAACAAATGTCACAGAGTGCGGCTAACATGCGGCGCCATGAGACGCTTATTGATCATGCTCGCCGCCATGGCCGTCGCCCTGGCGCCGCACGGAGCCGCCCACGCCTACCCGATCAAGGACAAGCGGCTCACGCACAACCGCCTCTACAAGTCCGGTCCCCTCCCGCAGCGCGCGTGCGCCGAGAAGCCGGTGCGCCCCGCGACCACCGGCTGGTGCGGGCATACCTCTACGGCGTCTTCGACTGCCTCAACGCCACCTGGTCCGCCCACCTGAAGAAGGCCGGGTTCGCCTTCCGCAAGCCGGTGCTGAAGGTGACGAACAAGGGGCCGCGCCGGTGGTGCGGCGTCGACTTCCGCAAGCAGACCTCGTACTACTGCGACGAGAAGCGCACGATCCTCGTCGTGCTCAACAAGGACCTGCTCGCCGACCCCACCGACCTGTACCTGTTCGCCCTGCTCGCCGACCGGTACGGCCAGCACGTGCAGAACCTCGTCGGTATCTACCGGGCGTACGAGGACCACGACTACCGGAACAAGAAGGAGGAGCGGGAGCAGGCCCGCCGCTACGAGCTGCAGAGCCTCTGCTTCAGCACCGCGTTCCTCAAGAGCACCTGGCGGTCGCTCGACCGCTCCGCCCGGGACTGGCGGATCCTGCTCTCCTACATGAAGGAGTGGCAGGACGCCACGGTCGGCACCGCGGCGAACATCACCCACTGGGCGAAGCGCGGCTTCGCCAAGGGCGACCCGGGGGCGTGCAACACCTGGGCCGCGCCCTCCGGCCGCGTCGCCTGACCCGTCCTGCCGTCACCCTCGCCCGCGCCGCCCGGCCGGGCGGGGGTGACCCGACGTCGCCGCAGTTCAGAGCAGTGCGACGGTACCCTGAGGGAACGGACACCCGAAAAGGGGGCCGCCGCCGATGCAGACCTTCCTGCCGTACCCCGACTTCGCCGAGACCGCCAAGGTGCTCGACCAGCGGCGGCTCGGCAAGCAGCGCGTGGAGGCCCTGCAGATCCTGCGCGGCCTCACCGTCCCCGGGTACGGCTGGCGCCACCACCCCGCGGTGCGCATGTGGCGCGGCCACGAGGAGGCGCTCACCCGCTACGGCCTGGAGATCTGCCGGGTGTGGCGCGCCGCGGGCCACCGGGACACCTGCGCCGGGCTGCTCCGCGCCGAGCTGCTCGCGGCCAAGGGCATCGAGGAGCCGCGCGACCAGGACGAGCTCGCCGCGGCCGGCGCGCTGCCGCCGTGGCTCGGCGACCCGGACTTCCACCGCGCCCACCGGTCGGCGCTGGTCCGCAAGGACCCCGAGCACTACCGGCCGCTGTTCCCGGATGTCCCCGACGACCTGCCGTACCTGTGGCCGGTGAATCCGTGACCGCACGGCCGCTACGGGCCGCTTCGCGCGGCGGCCCGCGCGCAGCGGGGTGACCTGCGGGCCGTCGACCGTCCCGGACCGGCCGGCGGCCCGCAGGTCGCTCGCCGTCCGCCGTGCCGTACCGACGGGACGGCGTAACGTGGTGGACACGCCGGCGAGGTCACCGCGGATGGGTGCCCGCCACCGTCATGGCGTGGTCGTCCGCCACGCCCTGAGCCGGGCGCGGCACCGGTCGCGGCCAAGCGCCTCTCGCCGCGTGCCGGGGCGGGTAGTCCGCCACACCGGTCCCCCTCGCGGGGGACCGCGGCTCCGCCATTCGGTTCTTCCATTATCCCCGGGCGTACCGGGCGTGCGCAGCGCGGGCGTGATCTCGCCGTGACCCCGCCCCGGGCCCGGGGCGCCGGCCGCCCGGTATGTTTGGCGGCACGGACGAGGACGGCCCGCCGCGCGGTGGCGGGGCGGGCCCTCGGGCGAGGCGGAGGCGAGGCCATGAGGACGTGCGCGCACTTCCCCGGCGCGGTGTGCCGCACCGGAGCGGGCACGCGGCCATGAGCGCGATCACGGTCCGCGAGCTGCACGAGATCGAGGAGCTCCGGCAGGTGGTGCGGCTGTTCGGCGGCATCTGGGGCACCGATCCGCCGCCGGTCACGATCGAGCTGCTGCGCGCGCTGGCCCACGCGGGGAACTACGTCGCCGGGGCGTTCGACGGCGACCGGCTCGTCGGCGCGTCCGTGGCGTTCCTCGGCGCGCCGCCCGGGCAGGTGCTGCACTCGCACATCACCGGCGCGGAGGCGGCGGGCCACGGCGTCGGGCTCGCGCTCAAGCGGCACCAGCGGCAGTGGGCGCTGCTGCGCGGCATCACCCGCATCACCTGGACCTTCGACCCCCTGGTACGGCGCAACGCCCACTTCAACCTGGTCAAGCTGGGCGCCCGGCCGGAGGAGTACCTGCCCGGGTTCTACGGGCCGATGGAGGACGTGATCAACGCCGGGGACGAGTCCGACCGGGTGCTCGCGGTGTGGCGGCTCGACGCGCCGCACGTGGTCGCGGCCGCGCGCGGCGAGCCGTACCCGGTGCGGGTGCCGCCGGACGCGGCGGTGGCCCTCGAACCGGTGGCCGGGCGGCCGGTCGCCCACCGCGCCGACGCGGCCGTGCTGCTCGTCGGCGTGCCGCCGGACATCGAGACGATGCGCCGCACCGACCCGGCCGCGGCGCTGGAGTGGCGGCGCGCGCTGCGCGAGACGCTGGGCGGGCTGCTCGCCGCGGGCGCGCGGGTCACCGGCTTCCACGACAAGGCGTACTACGTGGTCGAGCGTTAGGGGCGACAGGTGAAGATCGAGGGAATCGAGCTGCGCCGGATCCGGATGCCGCTGGTGTCGCCGTTCCGCACCTCCTTCGGCACCGAGACCGAGCGGGACGTGCTGCTGGTGCGCGTGGTCACCCCGGAGGCCGAGGGCTGGGGCGAGTGCGTGGCGATGAGCGAGCCGCTGTACTCGGCCGAGTACGCCGACGGCGCCGCGGACGTGCTGCGCCGCTTCCTGATCCCGGCGGTGCGGGCGCGGCTCGCCGACGCCTCGGCCCGGTTCGACGCGACCCTCCTCGGCGAGCTGCTCGCGCCGATCCGCGGCCACCGCATGGCGAAGGCCGCGCTGGAGATGGCCGTGCTCGACGCCGAGCTGCGGGCGGCGGGCCGGTCGTTCGCCGCCTTCCTCGGCGCCACCCGGGACCGGGTGCCGTGCGGGGTGTCGGTCGGCATCATGAGCTCGATCCCCGAGCTGCTCGACGCGGTGGCGCGCTACCTCGACGACGGCTACGTGCGGATCAAGCTGAAGATCGAGCCGGGCTGGGACGTGGCGCCGGTGCGCGCGGTCCGCGAGCGCTTCGGCGACGACCTGCTGCTGCAGGTGGACGCCAACGCCGCCTACACCCTCGCCGACGCCAACCACCTGGCCAAGCTCGACGACTTCGACCTGCTGCTGATCGAGCAGCCGCTCGCCGAGGACGACATCGTCCAGCACGCCAGGCTCGCCGCGCGGCTGCGCACCCCGATCTGCCTCGACGAGTCGATCGAGTCGGCCGCGCATGCCGCCGCGGCGATCTCGCTCGGCGCCTGCTCGGTGATCAACATCAAGCCGGGGCGGGTCGGCGGCTACCTCGAGGCCCGCCGGGTGCACGACCTGTGCCGCGCGCACGGCGTGGCGGCCTGGACCGGCGGCATGCTCGAGACCGGCCTGGGCCGGGCCGCGAACGTGGCGTTCGCCGCGCTGCCCGGCTGCACCCTGCCGGGCGACACCTCGGCCTCGCGCCGCTACTACACGACCGACATCACCGAGCCGTTCGAGCTCGAGGACGGCCATTTGGCGGTCCCGGCCGGGCCGGGCCTCGGCGTGGCCCCGATCCCGGAGATCCTCGACGAGGTGACCACGGCCACCGAGTGGATCCCGTTCTGATGTGGATCCCGTTTTGACGCGGATCTCGTTCTGACGTGCCGAGCGGCCCGGCCGCGGGAGACGGCGGCCGGGCCGGCCGGGAGCGGTACGGCGAGCCGCGCCGGGCGGCCGGGCCGCCGGTCAGCGCACCTCGGCCCGGAGCGCGCGCACCGCGCCGATCGCCATCGGCAGCGCGACCGAGCACAGCACGGCGGTGGCCAGCCGCGCCGCGTCCATCCAGGTGAGCTCGGCGGCGGCGAGCGGCCCGACCGCGGTGCCGAGGTCCACCCACCGGGCGATCTCCCGCCCGAGCTCGCTCACGTTCCCGACCAGGTTCCACAGCGTGCCGACCACGAAGTAGGTCGCGATCGCCGCGGCCGGGTGGAGCAGCAGCATGGCGAAGGCGAGCGCCATCGCGATCAGCAGCACGTTCGTCGCCGTCCAGCCGAGCATCCGGGTCGCGTCGAGGTCCCACTCGGCCGGGACGCCCTGCAGCGCGGCGGTGACGGCGGTCACCGGGGCGGCGACCGCGAGCGCGAACAGCGAGGCGGCCACGGTGGCGAGCAGCGGCGGCAGGCACCTCGCCACGAGCACCCGGCCGCGCCGGGGCTCCAGGGTGAACGTGGTGAGCGCGCTGCGGTGGGTCCAGTCGCCGGTGACCGCGAGGATCGCGATCGCCGGGAGCAGCGTGCCGTACCCGATCCCGGCTGTGGTGGTGAGCCGGCCCAGCTGCGGGCCCGCGTCCACGCCGCGCGCCGCGATCGACACCACGGTCATCGCGGCCAGCAGCCCCAGCATGACCATCGCGCTGCGGGTGTCGGCCATCTTGCGGGCCTCCACGAGCAGCAGCCGGTGGAACGGGACCGGCTTCGGGGCGGTGTTCTCCCCCGCGGTCTCCCCCGCGGCCCGCGCCGCGCCGTGCACGGTGACGTCGCTCATGCCGCCCTCCGATCGGCCTTCGCGGTCAGTTCGAGGAAGACCTGCTCCAGGTCACGGCCCCGGCCGAGCTCGTCGAGCGTGCCCTCGGCGAGCACCCGGCCGCCGCCGATCACCACGACCCGGTCGGCGATGCGCTCCACCTCGGCGAGCAGGTGCGAGCTGAGCAGCACCGCGCAGCCCGTGTCGGCGAGCTGCCGCAGCAGCCCGCGCAGCCAGTGGATGCCCTGCGGGTCGAGCCCGTTGGCGGGCTCGTCGAGCACGAGCACCCGCGGCCGGGCGAGCAGCGCGTGGGCGATGCCGAGCCGCTGCCGCATGCCGAGCGAGTAGCCGCGGAACGTGCGCCGCGCCTCCCGGTCGGTGAGGCCGACCAGCTCGAGCACCTCGTCCACCCGCGACCGCGGCAGGCCGAGCATCATCGCCCCCAGGGTGAGGATCTCCCGGCCGGTGCGCCCCGGGTGCTGGGCGTTCGCGTCGAGCAGCGTGCCGACGTGCCACCCCGGCGCCTCCAGCTCGCGGTACGGCCGGCCGAAGATCGTGGCCGTGCCCGAGGTGGGCCGGGACAGCCCGACCAGGATGCGCAGCGCCGTGGTCTTCCCGGCGCCGTTGGGCCCGAGGAACCCGGTGACGCTGCCGGGCTCGACGGTGAAGGACACCTCGTCGAGGGCCCTGACCCCCTTGTAGTCCTTGACCACAGACCTGAACTCGATCACGGCATCCAGTGCACCGGAGAACGCCCCTCCGCCTCATCGGCCCGCGGTCCATTCCCGCAGGCCACGGGTCTCGACCCGCGCCGCCCGGTATCGACCTTCGGCCATCGGGGTATCGACCCGGGTCGCTACCGGGGCCGCGACCGCGGTCCATAGGCTGAGGGCCGTGCCCCCGAGCGCGGAGACCACGGCGCGACTGAAGTGGATCCGCCGTGCAGTGCCGTACCTGTGCGCCCTGCCGCCGATGGTGTTCTTCGGCGGCGTGCTGGTCTGGGTCGTCCTCCGGCATCCCGACTTCCTGTGGAACGGGCTGTCCGATGTGGCGCTGGGCCTGATCGCGCTCGGCCTGCTCGCGCTGCGCCGCCGGTTCCCCGTGGTGGTCGCGGTGGTGACCGTGCTGACGACGCTCGTCTCCACCACCGCCACCGGACCGGCCGCCGTCGCGTACGTCTCGCTCGCCAAGCGCCGCCCGCTCCGGCGGTTCTTCGCGGTCGCCGCGCTGACCTGGGTGTGCATGGCGTCGCAGCTGGTCACCTCCGGCATCACCCAGCAGACCTACATCTCGCTGCTCGCCGGGACGGCCTTCTACCTGGGCCTCACCGGCGTCGCCCTGTACCTGCGAGGCCGCGAGGAGGTCGCCGCCTCGCAGCGCGCGGCCGCGCTCGCCGCCGAGCGGGAGCAGCGGCAGCGCATCGAGCAGGCCCGGCTCGCGGAACGCGCCAAGATCGCCCAGGAGATGCACGACGTGCTCGCCCACCGGATCTCGCTGCTGTCGATGCTCGCCGGCGGCCTGGCCTACCGCACCGACCTCAGCCCCGAGGAGATGCGGGCGACCGCGCAGCTCATCCAGGAGAACGCGCACCAGTCGCTCACCGAGCTGCGCGCCGTGCTCGGCACCCTCCGCGCGGACACCGCGGCCGAGGGGGACGGCGAGGCCGCGGTGGCCCCGCCGCAGCCCACCCTCGCCGACCTGGAGAAGCTGTTCGACGAGGTGCGCGCGGCCGGGCAGAAGCTCGAGGTGCACGACCGGGTGAGCGACCGGGAGGCGCTGCCGACGCAGACCGGGCGGCACGCCTACCGCATCGTGCAGGAGGCGCTGACCAACGCGCGCAAGCACGCGCCGGGCAGCCGGGTGACCGCCGAGCTCGACGGGCGGCCCGGCGAGGGCCTGCGCATCCGGGTGAGCAACCCGGTGCTGCCCGGCACGCCCGCCGGTCCCGGCGCCCGCCTCGGCCTGGTCGGCCTGTCCGAGCGGGTCCGGATGGCCGGGGGCACGATGTCCCATGCGATCGAGGACGGCCGGTTCGTCCTTGATGTCCGGTTGCCGTGGGAGGCTTGAGGTGTGACCCGCACTGTGACCCGCGTTGTGATCGTGGACGACGACCCGATGGTGCGCACCGGGCTGAAGCTCATCCTCGGCGGCGCACCCGACCTGGAGATCGTCGGCGAGGCCGGGGACGGCCGCGAGGCGATGGAGGTGGTCCGCCGGGCACGGCCGGACGTGGTGCTGATGGACATCCGCATGCCGGTGCAGGACGGTTTGGTCACCACCGAGCGGCTGCTCGCCGACCCGAACCCGCCCCGCGTGCTCGTGCTCACCACGTTCGACGCCGACGACCTGGTGCTGCGCGCGCTGCGCCTCGGCGCCTCCGGGTTCCTGCTCAAGGACACCCCGCCGCCGAAGATGATCGAGGCGATCCGCGCGGTGGCCCGCGGCGAGCCCGCGCTGTCCCCCAGCGTCACCTACCAGGTGATCGCCGCCGCCACCGGCGCCCGCCGCCCGGCCGTCCCCGAGGCCCGCGAGGAGCTGTCCCGGCTCACCGAGCGCGAGCTCGAGGTCGCGATCGAGGTGGCCCGCGGGGCCTCCAACGCCGAGATCGCCGAACGCCTCCACATGAGCGTCGCGACCGTCAAGGCGAACATCTCCCGCATCTTCGCCAAGCTCGGCACCGACAACCGCGTCCAGGTCGCCATGAAGGTCAGCGACGCCGGCCTGGCCTGAGCCCGCACCCGGTACGGCGAGCCGTACGCCCCGGCCGCCGTCACGCCCCACGGGCACCGTGGCGGCGGCCGCCACCGCCGCCGTCCGCGCGGCCATCCCTGCGCAGGGCGGAGCCATGCCATGCCAAAAGGTGCCGCACCGATCGACGGGGCGCGGCGGCGGGCGTCACGTCCGGCCGTGCCGGCCGGCCGTATGCACAAGCGTGGTCGGCGCACCGCGGCCGGTCGTCCGGTCACGAGGACGCCGGGTCACGCGGCGGCCTGGCGCTCGCGTGCATGGCCGGCACAGGTATGGCGGCGATCTCGCCCTCCGCCTCCCCGTGTGACCGGCACGACGTCGATCGTTCGATGCAAGGTGGCTGCAGCCTCATCGAGCTTGCTCTGACGGATCGGCGACAGCGCCAGATTCCCGAGCGCGATGGCTCGGCTCTGCTCCAAAACGCAACAGGGCGGTTGACACCGCCCTGTATCGGATGAGTGGAGCTATGGGGATTCGAACCCCAGACCTCCTCCATGCCATGGAGGCGCGCTACCAACTGCGCTATAGCCCCGTTGGACGGAGCCAGTGTATCGGATGTGCGGGGGTGGTCGGGAACGGATAATCGGGGCGGCCGGTGGATGTCACGACGGGGCGGGCGGGAGCGTCGTTCTCGGTATGGCGAGTGAACAGCGGCGGGGCGCGGTCTTCCAGGAGCATCGGGCCGTGCTGGTCGGCGTGGCCTACCGGATCCTGGGGAGCGTCGCCGACGCCGAGGACGTGGTGCAGGAGGCGTGGCTGCGGTGGTCCGGGGTGGACCCCGCGGAGATCGAGGACGCCCGGGCCTACCTGATCCGGGTGACCTCCCGGCTCGCGATCGACCGGCTGCGGCGGGTGCGGGCGCGGCGGGAGGAGTACGTCGGGCCGTGGCTGCCCGAGCCGCTGCGGACCGGGCCGGACGGGGCCGCCCAGGCGGAGCTCGCCGACTCGGTGGAGCTGGCGCTGCTGGTGGTGCTGGAGACGCTGTCGCCGCTGGAGCGGGCGGTGTTCGTGCTGCGCGAGGCGTTCGGCCTGCCGCACGCGGAGATCGCGACGGCGATCGGGCGGAGCGAGGCCGCGGTACGGCAGCTCGCCCGGCGGGCGCGGGAGCACGTGCGGGCGCGCCGGGCGCGGTTCGCGGTGGACCGGGCGGAGCGGCGGCGGGTGACCGAGCGGTTCCTCGCCGCGGCGATGGGCGGCGACCTCGACGGGCTGGTCGCGCTGCTCGCCCCGGACGCGGCCCTGGTGGGCGACGGCGGCGGCAAGGCCCCGGCGCCGCTGCGGGTGATCCACGGCGCGGCGAAGGTGGCCCGGTTCCTGCTCGCGATCACGCGGCCGGAACGGGCGCGCCGGCAGCTCGCCCTGTTCGGGCTGCCCGAGTCGGCCGCCATCGACGTGCAGATCGACGAGGTGAACGGCGGCCCGGCGATCGTCGGGCGGGCCGCCGGGGTGCCGGTCGTGCTGATCTCGCTGGTGGTGGCCGACGGCCTGGTCTCCACCGTCTATCTGATCTCCAACCCGGACAAGCTCGCCCCGCTGGGCATGTCACACGGGCCGGGGCGGGATGCGTCCGCAAGGGCATGAGACAGCACATCACCGTGATCGGCGGCGGGCTCGCCGGACTGACCGCCGCCATCGCCTGCGCCGAGGGAGGCGCGCAGGTCACCCTGTTCGAGGCGCACGAGGCGCTCGGCGGCCGGGCCCGGTCGACGGCGCGGCCGTACGTGGCGAACGACGGCCCGCACGCCTTCTACTCGGACGGCGCGCCGTGGCGCTGGCTCGCGGCCCGCGGGCTGGTCCGGCCGTACGCGCGGCCCACCCTGGGGGCGTTCCGGCGGGCGCGGTTCCGCTGGAACGGCCGGCGCGGGCTCCCGCCGGGCTCGCTGCTGCGCATGGTCGGCCACCGGCGCCTTGCGGCCCCGGTCGACCGCGACTTCGGTTCCTGGGCCGCGGAGCGGTTCGGCGAGGAGGCCGCCAAGGCCGCGGCCGGCCTGGTCGGCGTGATCACCTACGAGGCCGATCCGGGCAGGCTGTCGGCGGCGTTCGTGTGGGAGCGGCTGCTGCGGGTGGCCGCCCCCAAGTACCCGGCCGTCCGGTACGTCAAGGGCGGCTGGGGCGCGGTGATCGACCGCATGGCCGCATACGCCCGCCGGCTCGGCGTGCGGATCGAGACCGGGACGCGGGTGCACACCCTGCCGGACACGCCGACGATCGTGGCCGTCTCGCTCGACGCGGCCCGCACGCTGCTCGGCGACGACGGCCTGCGCTGGGAGAGCGGCCGGGCCGTGCTGCTCGACCTCGCGGTACGGCGCGGCGAGGACGACCTGTTCCTCCTGTCCGACCTGGACGAGGGCGGCTTCGTCGAGCAGTACGGCATGCTCGACGCCTCGCTGGCCCCGCCCGGGGAGACCCTGTTCCAGATGATGCTGCCGATCCGGGACGGCGAGTCCCGCGACGAGGCGAACGCCCGCCTGGAGCGCCTCGCCGACCTCGCCGTGCCGGGCTGGCGGGACCGGACCACCTGGCGCCGCGGCTCGGTGACGCGGGGCCGCACCGGCGCGCTCGACCTGCCGGGGTTCACCTGGCGGGACCGCCCGGCGATCGAGCGCGGCGACGGCGTCTGGCTCGCCGGGGACGCGGTGGCCGCCCCCGGCCTGCTCAGCGAGGTGTCGGTGAACAGCGCGCTGCAGGCCGCCGAGCACGCCCTCGCCGCGGTGCGCGCGCCGGGCGCGCACCGCAGCCGCTCGGCGGCCTGAGCCGGCCGGTCAGCGGGTGTCGAGCCGGATGACGTTCCACGACGCCGGCGGCAGCATCGCGTGCAGGACGCCGTCCTCGATCGCGGAGGTGCCGACCGGGCGCGGCCGTACCCGGTCCGGCTCGTCGGCGGTGTTCCGGGCCTCGAAGTCGGGGTCGGAGAGCACGGAGTGCTCGAGGATGCGCGGCTTGCCGAAGGCCCGGACCGTGGCGTGGAGCTCGAGGGCGTCGGTGAGCGACCGGTTGACCGCGAACAGCGTGACCGTGCCGTCCTCGCCCTGCACCGCGGTGGCGTGCAGGGCGGGCACGTCACCGGCGTACGGGGCGGTCGGCTCGACCCGCAGCACGGTGCCGCGGCCGTGGCGGGAGGCCTGGGCGAACGGGTGGAAGATGGTCTGCCGCCAGACCCGCCCGCCCGGCTCGGTGACGATCGGGGCGATGACGTTGACGAGCTGGGCGAGGCAGGCCATCTTCACCCGGTCGGCGTGCCGGAGCAGCGCGATGAGCAGGCTGCCCACGACGACCGCGTCGAGCACGTTGTAGTGGTCCTCGAGCAGGCGCGGGGCGTGCCGCCACTCGGTGGGCGGGTTGGCCTGGTGGCGGGACATGTACCAGACGTTCCACTCGTCGAACGACAGGTTGATGCGCTTGTCCCGCTTGAGCTTGGCCCGCACGTGGTCGCAGGTGGCGATCGCGTCCTCGATGTAGGCCTCCATCATCGCCCCGGAGGCGAGGAAGGTCTGCAGGTCGCCGTTGAGCGGCTCGTAGTAGGCGTGCAGGGAGACGTAGTCCACCTGGTCGTACGCCTCCTCGAGCACGGTGGCCTCCCACGCCCCGAAGGTCGGCATGCCCGCGCCGGAGCTGCCGCAGGCGACGAGCTCCAGGTCCGGCTCGATCATGCGCATGGCGCGGGCGGTCTCCGCGGCGAGCCTGCCGTACTCGTGCGCGGTCTTGTGCCCGGTCTGCCACGGCCCGTCCATCTCGTTGCCGAGGCACCAGATCTTGATGCCGTACGGCTCGCGCGACCCGTGCGAGGCGCGCAGCTCGGACAGCGCGGTGCCGCCTGGGTGGTTGGCGTACTCCAGCAGGTCGCAGGCCTCCTGCACGCCCCTGGTGCCGAGGTTGACGGCGAGCATCGGCTGCACCCCGGCCTGCTTGGTCCAGGTCATGAACTCGCCGAGCCCGAACGCGTTCGTCTCGATCGACTTCCACGCCGGGTCAAGCCGGACCGGGCGCTCGGGGCCGACCCCGTCCTCCCAGCGGTACCCGGAGACGAAGTTGCCGCCCGGGTAGCGCACGACCGTCACGCCGAGCTCGCGCACCAGCTCGAGCACGTCGCGGCGCAGCCCGTGCTCGTCCGCGGCGGGGTGCCCCGGCTCGTAGATCCCGGTGTACACGCACCGGCCGAGGTGCTCGACAAAGGACCCGAACAGCCGCGGATCGACGGTCCCGATGGTGAAGGCGGGGTCGAGGGTCAGGGTTGCGTGCGTCATCCGGCCTCCGTGACGATGGTCCGATTCCCCCGTTCGGGGGAGCCTAGAGGAGATTTCTTACCTCTGGGCAGATCCTGCCTGTTAGCGTTATCAGTTCTTTGTTAGCGTTATCACGCCACAAGAGATCGCGATAGTGGCCATTCGTCCCATTAATGGCCACAGCACCCTTGCGCCCGGTAGCCGGTGATCGTCTCGTCTACGATCGAGGCGGCCCGAGGCGTGCGGTACCGGGCCCCGCACCGGCCGTGCCGGACCGCCGAGGCCCTCGCAACCGCAGGACCACCGCAGGACGACCGAAGGACGGCACCATGCCCCTGGCGGCCGAAGTCGCACTGCCCGCCCGCGCCATCCTCGGCGAGGGCCCCACCTGGGACGACCGCACCGGCACGCTGCTGTGGGTGGACATCCTCGCCTCCCGCGTGCACGCCTACTCCCCCGCCACCGGCACCGACACGGTGATCGAGACGCCGCAGCACGTGGGCGCGGCCAAGCCGCGCGAGGGCGGCGGGCTCGTGCTCAACCTGCGCGACGGGGTCGGCCTGCTCGACCCGGACGGCGGCTTCCGGTGGCTGGTGGAGTGGCCGGTCGCGGGCGTGCGGGGCAACGACGCCGCGGTGGACGCGGCCGGGCGGCTGTGGGCGGGCACGATGGCCTACGACGTCCGCCCGGGCGGGGGACGGCTCAACCGGGTCGAGCCGGACGGCTCGTTCGTCACCGTGCTCGACCGGGTCACGATCAGCAACGGCATCGGGTGGAGCCCGGACGGCTCGCGCATGTACTTCATCGACACCCCGCTGCGCCGCGTCGACGTCTTCGACGTCGACGGCGACACCGGGCTCGTCACGGCCCGCCGTACCCTCGCCGCGGTGACGCGCGGCCAGCCGGACGGGCTCACCGTGGACGCGGACGGCTGCGTCTGGGTGGCGCTGTGGGACGGCGGGGCGGTGCACCGCTACACCCCCGAGGGCGAGCTCGACCGGGTGATCGACCTGCCCGTCTCCCGGGTCACCGCCTGCGCGTTCGGCGGGCCGGACCTGGCCGACCTGTACATCACCACCGCCTCCGAGGGCCTCGGCGAGGAGGTGCTCGCCACCCAGCCGCACGCGGGCGCGCTGTTCGTCGTCCCCGGCGCCGGGGCCGGGCTGCCCACCGCCCGGTTCGCGGGCTGACCGGGGGCCGCGCCGTGCCGCCGGCGCGGCGCCGGGCACGATGGACCCGGCGGCGCCGCCCGGCGGGCGGCGGAACGACGGCGGGCACCCGTGCCGCGCGCCGCCCGCGGCAGGTGCCCGAGCACGCACCGGAGGAGACGCATGACCCAGCGACTGCCCGGCCTGTTGCCCGAGGAGCTCGACGAGGAGCAGGCGAGGCTGTACCGGGCGATCACCGGCGGGCCGCGCGGCACCGGCCCGCAGGCGTTCTCGCTCACCGACGAGCGGGGGCGGCTGCGCGGGCCGTTCAACGCGATGCTGCTGAGCCCGCCGATCGGCGGCGCGCTGCAGGAGCTGGGCGCGGCGGTGCGCTACCGCTCGGTGCTGTCGGACCGCATCCGGGAGATGGCGATCCTCGTGGTCGCCGTGCACTGGGGCAGCCGGTTCGAGCGGGAGGCGCACGAGGCGGTCGGCCGCACGGCCGGCCTCACCGAGGACGAGCTCGCCGCGCTGCGCGAGGGCCGGGTGCCCGAGCTCGCCGACCCCGCCGAGCGCACCGCGGTGCGCACGGCCGCCGTCCTCGCCCGGGAGGGCAGGCTCACCGACGCCGAGTACGGCGAGGCGGTCGCGGCGATCGGCGAGCGCGGCCTGTTCGAGCTCACCACGCTCGTGGGCTACTACGCCACGCTCGCCCTCCAGCTGCGGATCTTCGCAGGCGAGGGCGAGGAGTCCTGACCGCGGCCGGCGGTCCCGATCGGCCGGGTATGCCTGCCCTGGCCGGCGGGGATCCTCGGTAGTCTCCGATGCGTCGGCCCAGGTCCGGCGGCGGGTGACGGCCGCCGGGCGGGGCCGGCGCAGGGCCACAGGAAGGCTACGGGCAGAGGTGCGTCGCGGTGAGCCGATCGCTGATAGTGGAGAAGCCGGGGTCGTGGCGGATCGCCACGACCGATCTGCGGGATCCCGGGCCGGGTGAGGTGCTGGTGCGGGTCGAGGCGGCCGGCGTGTGCCGCGCCGACCGCGACCTGTTCGAGGGCGGCGCCGGGGTGGACCCGCGCGCCTATCCGCTCGTGCCCGGCCACGAGTGGTCCGGCACCGTGCTGCACGTGGGGCCCGGCGTGGACCGCGGGCTCGTCGGCGCGGCCGTGACCGGGGAGGTGCTGCGCAACTGCCAGGTGTGCGACCGGTGCCGGGACGGCGACACGAACCTGTGCACCGCCGCCGGCGGCGAGCTCGGGTTCTCCGAGCCCGGCGCGTTCGCCGACCGGCTGCTGGTCCCCGCGCGGCTGCTCCACCGCATCGCCCCGGACGCGGACCTCGCCGCGGCCGCGCTGCTCCACCCGGCGGCGCACGCCGCCGCGGCCGTGCTGCGCGCCGGGGTACGGCCCGGCGACCGGGTGGCCGTGGTGGGCGCGGGCACGGTGGGCGTGCTCGCGCTCCGGCTGCTCGCCGCCTGCTCCCCCGCCCGGCTGGTCGCCGTCGACCCGCGCGAGTCCCGCACCGGGCCGGCCCTGGCGGCCGGGGCGGCCGCGCTCGTGCCGCCCGCCACGGTGAGCGAGCGGTTCGACGTCGTGGTGGAGGCCGCGGGCGGCCCGTCCGCCGCCCACGAGGCCCTGCTGCTCACCCGCCGCGGCGGCACCCTCGTGCTCGCCGGTCACCCCGCGGGCCCCGGCGCGCCGCTGTCCCCGGCCGAGATCGTCGCCCGGCAGCTCACCATCCACGCGGTGGCCGGGGCGAACTCCGCGGCCTGGGCGCACGCGGTGCGCGCCTACAACGCGGGCCTGCTCGACCTGCGCGCGCTCGTCACCCACGAGCTGCCGCTGGAGGCGTTCGGCGACGCGATGACGCTGCTCGCCGAGCCCGCCACCGGCAAGGTCCTGCTGCGCCCCTAGTGGAGGTCCACATGCGGATCCGGGAGGCCACGGTCGCCGACGCGGCGCACGTCGCCGAGGTGCACGTGCGGTCGTGGCAGGTGGCCTACCGCGGGCTGGTCCCGCAGGACTACCTCGACGGGCTCGACCCGGCCGCGCGCCGGGAGCGCTGGTCGGCGCTGCTCGCCGACGACCGGTGGCCGCGGGCGGGCACGCTCGTCGCCGAGCTCGACGACCGGATCGTCGGCTTCGCGTCGATCCTCCCGGCCCGGGACGCGGACCTCGATCCCGCGGCGTTCGGCGAGATCGCGGCCTTCTACCTCGACCCCGGCGTGTGGCGGCGGGGCATCGGGCGGCGCCTCATGGCCGCCGCGCTGGACCGGCTCGCCGCGGCCGGCTATCCGCGGGCGGCGCTGTGGGTGCTCGACACCAACCTGCGGGCGCGGCGGTTCTACGAGGCCACCGGGTGGCGCTGCGACGGCACGGTGAAGGTGGACGAGAGCCTCGGGTTCCCGATCACCGAGACCCGGTACCGGCGCGAGCTGGGCGACCTCGGACCGGACGACGCCGGACGCCCGGAGAACCTGCCCCGCCGTCCCGCCCCACCGGCCTCGCCGGCGGCCGGGCCCGGCCCGGGGCGGTACGGCTCGCGCCCCTGATCTGCGAGCCGTACCGGCTACAGCGGCGTTCCGCCCGCTCTCCCCGAGTCGTGCTCATCCGGCCTCATGCAGCTGCGGCCCGGTCGGCGCACGGCACGTCCCCCCACACCGCTCCGGCTCATTGCGCCGACACGGTCGACGGTCACGTCGGCGGCAAGACTACGGAATGGCGGCACGAAGGCGGTGCCGTACGACGCTCGGAGCCGTTCCGCCGTGCGTCCACGGCGATCAGGCCGGTACGTCTTGCAGTCCCATGATGGAATCATGGGATGACTGTCATGAGAATAACAGAACGAACACGGGCTCCTGTGACCGGGGTGGCGAAATCCGCATGGCTTGCGGCGCCCCGGGCCCGTCCGCGCCGGCGGCCGGCCCGCCGTGTCGCGCCGCTCAGCGCTCCCGCCACTGCACGCCCCGGCCGGCGATCCACAGGGTGAGGCAGGACAGGCCGGCCAGCGCGCCGACGTCGAGCCACAGCCGCCCGGTCACCGGCCCGAACAGCACCTGGCGGACCGCGGAGGCGGCGTAGCTCGCCGGGCTCGCGTACCCGGTGTGCACCACCCAGTCCGGCAGCATCGAGGGCGGGACCACCACCGGGCCGAGGAGCAGCAGCGCGATCGTGATGAGCAGCGTCACCGAGCCGACCAGCTCGGGGGTGCGGCCGAACACGCCGACGAGCGCGCCGATCCCGGCGAGCGGGACCGCGCACAGCGGGAGCACGAGCAGTGCCAGCGGGTGGAGCTGCACCGGCACGCCGAGCACGAGCACCCCGGCGAGCAGGGTCACCAGGATCGAGGGCACCGACAGCAGGAAGAACGCGATGACCGTGGCGAGGATGAGCAGGTAGCGGCGGACGGGCAGGGTGGCGAAGAAGTCGAGGGTGCCCATCGCCCGCATGTACGCGAAGTTCGCGGCGACGTTGTTCTGGTTCTGGAACAGCAGCGCCACCACGATCGACCCCGCCAGCACGTGGACGAGGTACTCCGGCCCGTACGGCCTGCCGATCAGGCCGAGTGCGAGCATGTTCACCAGCGGCACCGCCATGCCGGTGACGATCATCCCGCGCCACGACCAGCGGTAGTTCGACAGCTGGATGAGCAGCAGGTCGGCGAACTGGGCGCGCCGGCTCGGCGGCCGCCGCTCCGCGGCGGGCGCGTGGCCGGCCTGTGCGGACGTCTCAGGAGACATAGTGCAGGTAGAGGTCCTCGAGGGTGGCCGAGTGCAACCGGATGTCGGTGACGGTGGTGAAGTCGAGCGCGGCGAGCAGCGCCGGCACCTGGCCGTGGTCGACGGTGAGCCACCAGGTGTCCTCGGTGCGCCGCCACGGGGTGATGCCGTCCGGCAGAGCGGGCTCCTTGCCAGGGACGAACGACAGCTCCACGTGCCGCCGCGGGGACACGGCCCGCTTCAGGTCCGCGGGCCGGCCGAGCGCGACGAACCGGCCCTCCCGCATGATGCCGACCCGCTCGATCACCTTCTCGGCCTCGATCGCGTCGTGGGTGATGAGCACGATCGTGGTGCGGTGCCGCTCGTTCCGGTCGCGCAGCACGTCCCACACGTGGCGGCGGTTGGCCGGGTCGAGCTCGTTGGTGGGCTCGTCGAGGATGAGCACCGGCGGCCGCCCCGCCATCGCCACGGCGAGCTGGACGAGCCTGCGCTGGCCGCCGGAGAGCCGCTCGCTCGACCGGTTGCGGATGCCGGTGAGCCGCAGCAGCTCGAGCAGCTCGTCGCGCTCGGCGGCGGCCTGCCTGCGGGTGAGGCCGCGCAGGTGCGCGGTGAGGTAGAGCGCCTCGGCGACGGTGAGCCGGTTGAGCGCGGAGCCGCGCTGCGGCATGTAGCCGACGGTCATGGTGACGAAGCCGGGGTGGGTGGCCACGTCCCTGCCGAACAGCTCGATCGTGCCCCGGTCCGGCCGCAGCAGGTTCACCATCTGCCGGACGAGGGTGGTCTTCCCGGCGCCGTTGTCGCCGAGGAGCCCGAAGATCTCACCTTCGAGGATCTCGAAGCTGAGGTCGTCGTTGGCGGGCCGCCGCTGCTTCGGGAAGGTCTTGGACAGGTGTGAGACGCGGTAGGCGACGCGCGCCATGCGATCGCTCTCTCCGTTCGGGTGCCGGACTTCGCCCGCCCAGTCTGCCCGGACCGCGCACCCCCTGTCCTGAGATCACGAAAAGATCACGGTCACCCCGGGCGTGCGGCCGCGGGTACGGCAGGCCGTACCGGCGCCCGGGCGGCGCGCGCTACCGGGCCGCGCGGTTGCGAAGCAGCCAGTACAAGCCGAGGACCGGCAGCACGAGCGGGATGAACAGGTACCCGCTGCCGTACGTGGACCAGACGGTGGCGCGTGGGAACGCCTCCGGCACGAACAGGCTGAACGTTCCGACCACGAGCACGCCGGTGAGCTCGATGAGGCAGGCCACGAGCGCCGTGCGGCGGGCGCCGCGGAGCAGCGCCACGGTGAGGATGATGTAGACGAGCGCCGCGAACGCGGACAGCGAGTAGGCGACCGGCGCCTCGGCGAACCGGGTGACGAGCTGCCAGCCGGCCCGCGCCCCGGCCGCCAGGGAGAAGAACGCGTACACGGACACGAGCACCCGGCCGGGCCCGGTGGACACGCTCTCGGCGGCCGCCGTGCCCGTCCCGTCCGGGTTCCGCTCGGGCGCCTTCGCGCCCGTGGGCTTCGCCGTACCGTCCATGCTCACCCCACCCCCTGCCACAGCTGGAGGAGCCGCCCGGTGAGGGCGGGCAGCGCGAGGCAGGCGACGGTGACGACGCCGCTGCCCCAGCGGGAGCGCTCGGCCATACCCCAGTACGCGCCGAAGATCGGGATCACCACGGTGGTGGCGAGGTAGCCGAGGAACACCACGGTCTGCCCGATCTCCTCACCCGAGATCAGCCGCACAATCGCGATGACCGCCTGCACGAGCACGGCCACCTCGAGCAGGCCGAGGCCCACGAGCAGCACCAGGCCGACGGGCCGGTTGCGGATCGTGGTGATCAGCGCGATGAGCGCGACCACCAGCGAGGCGATGATGATTCCGGTCGCCAGCGAACCGATCATGGCGCGATGGGGTCAGGGGCGTACCACACGCGCAACAGCGTATCCGCCCGGGGGCCCGGTCCCGTCCCGGACCCGGATCAGTCGAAGAACCGGCTGGCGTGCACGGCCTCCCGCTCGGCGTCCCACGGCGGGCCGTGCCGGTCGCCCACCGGCTGCAGGTCGGCGAACACGGTCGCGCCGTCGCATCCGGCGTGCAGCGCCCGGTACGAGGCCATCCGGCAGATGTTCTTGATCGTCTGCACGTCGACGAGCCGCACGTGCGTCGGGTCGGCGACCGCGTTGACGTGCCCCCACCACGGGGCGAGCACGTGCAGCAGGCCGCCCGGCCGCAGCACGCGCCGGATCTCGGCGAGCAGCGGCAGGTAGTCGGGCAGGTGCTCGAGCACGTGCACGGCGAACACCCGGTCGGCCGACCCGGTGCGGAACGGCAGCCCGGCCGACACGTCGGCCACCACGTCCACCGCCGGGGTCGGCCGGAGGTCCACGCCGATGTGCGTGGGATCCTGCTTGACCTCGCCGCAGCCGAGGTCGAGCACGACCGGCGGGCGGCCCGCGATCCGCACCCAGTCCCACACCGCGTAGACGCCGTCGAGGCGCCCGATCAGCTCGCGCAGCAGCATGAGCGGCCGCTCGTCGGCGACCTCGCCCCGCACGTGCGCCACCCCGCCGGCGAAGCGCACCTCGACGTCGAGCCCGGCGAGCCTGCGGTCGTTGGCGAGCAGGTCGCGCACGGCCTCGGTGAGAAACCGGTCGCGCAGGGCGGCGCGGTCGGCGGACGGCGGTCGGCTCGGCATATGCCGCGTGTACCCGGGCAGCCGCCCGCGCATGCCCGGCCGTACCGGCGTCGCCGCAGGTCAGCGGGTTTCGACGCGGTAGTTGTGCAGCGGCCGCTGCGGGCCCTGCTCGATGCGCTGCCGGACCAGCTCGCCGAGGCGGCGGTAGCCGTCCCGGTTGGGGTGGAAGCTGTGCGGGTTGACCGGCGGCACGCCGACCTCGAGCACCAGGCCGTTCAGGTACGGCTGCGCGGTGCCGACCTCGTGGCCGTCGAACGCGTCGTAGGCGTCGAGGTACTCCACGCTGCCCGGCCCACGGAACGCGGCGATCAGCCGGTCGATGCCGTTGGCCACCCGGGCGATCTGGTCGTCGAGCTCCCGGGTCATCCGGTTGAGCCAGAGCTGATCCTCGACGGTGAGGCTCACCGCGGGCACCGGGCCGAGGCCCCGCACCTGGTCGGTGGGGGACTTGGGGAACGGGCGCGGGTAGCCGACGACGATGATGCGGGCGCGCGGCGCCCTGCGGTGGATCTCGGCGATCACCTCGTACAGGTCGTGGCCGAGCCGCTCGATGCGCCGCCGCACCTCGGGCTCCTGCCGTACGCAGTCGTCCGACCAGGTCACGCGGGTGAAGCACTCGGTGAGCACCGGGGAGAACCCGGCGTCGTTCCCGCCCAGGGTGAGCGTGACGAGGCTGGTGGACGGGCCGACCCGGTCGATCTGCGGGGTGTGCCCGTGCTGGCCGCGCAGCACCGCGCCGGTGGTGGCCCCGCCGCAGGCCCAGAACTCCACGCCCTCGGGGAACCGGTACGCATCGCCGACCTGGGGCACGTAGGACTCCCGGGACCGGCGGCACGCGGTGGCCCCGGGGTTGACCGGCGCCCGCTCGTCCTGCTCGCCGAACGCGCCCTCGCCGGAGGAGTAGGAGTCGCCGAGCCCGACGTACGCACCGGAGGTGGCCACCTCGGCCGCGCTCATCGGGCGCAGCACCGGGATCTCACCGACGTCCCGGCCCGGCGGGCAGGCGAGGTCGGCGACCGCGCAGGCGAGCGATGCGTACAGCCCGAGGGAGAGGCCGCCGACGGCGAGCGCCACGCCGATCGCCGCCGCGGCCAGCGGGGCGGCCAGGCGCCGCGCCCACCCGGCGCGGCCGGGCCCCGGTGCGGGGGGTTGGGGGTGCGGCTCCGTCCGGTCCGTGTCCCATCGGGGTCCCGGCGGGTCGTCGGCGTGCTCCCGCGGCTCCCGCCGTGGGACCTCCCGCCCGCCGCCGTGCGGCGCTTCGGTCGAAGGCGCCCGATCCCCGATCCGCTGCCCCTTGTCAGGACACACGCTCGTTGCCTCCTACCCGTCGCCGGCTCCCTGCCGGGCACCACGAGTCAACTCCTCCTGTAGGCCATTGTGGTCATCGCTTGTGATGGCGGCGCACCGGCGACCTCGGCACGGGGGTGCGGCGCCGCCGCGGCGGGGGCGGTCGCGAGTTATCCACAGGCGGGCGCGGTACGGCCCGGCGGGGCGCGGCCGCGCCATAGAGTGGCCGGGTGACCTCGCCCGACACCACCACCGCGACCGGCGCCGGGACCCCACCCGGCGAGGCCGCCCGCGTGCTGCGCCGCGTCTTCGGCTACGACTCGTTCCGGCCCGGCCAGCAGGAGATCATCGAGCATGTGATCGCGGGCGGCGACGCGCTCGTGATCATGCCGACGGGCGGCGGCAAATCGCTCTGCTACCAGATCCCCGCACTGGTCCGGAAGGGCACCGGGGTGGTGATCTCGCCGCTGATCGCGCTCATGCAGGACCAGGTGGACGCGCTCACCGACCTGGGGCTGCGGGCCGGGTTCCTCAACTCGGCGCAGGACCTCGACGAGCGGCATTTCGTCGAGGCGCAGTTCCTCGGCGGCGAGCTCGACCTGCTCTACCTCGCCCCGGAGCGGCTGCGCTCGGAGGCGACGCTGCGGCTGCTCGACCGCGGTGAGATCGCGCTGTTCGCGATCGACGAGGCGCACTGCGTCGCCCAGTGGGGGCACGACTTCCGGCCCGACTACCTCGAGCTGTCCGCGCTGCACGAACGCTGGCCGCACGTGCCGCGGATCGCGCTCACCGCCACGGCCACGCCCGCCACCCGCGCCGAGATCGTCGCCCGGCTCGGCCTGGAGCGGGCCCGGCACTTCGTCGCCGGGTTCGACCGGCCGAACATCCGGTACCGGATCGAGCCGAAGACCGACCCGCGCCGCCGGTTGCGGCGGCTGATCCGCACCGAGCACCCGGGCGACGCGGGCATCGTCTACTGCCTGTCCCGCGCCTCGGTGGAGAAGACCGCCGCGTTCCTCGTCGCCAACGGCGTCACCGCGCTGCCGTACCACGCCGGGCTGGACGCGCGCACCCGGGCCGAGCACCAGGCCCGGTTCCTGCGCGAGGACGGGCTCGTCATGGTCGCCACGATCGCGTTCGGCATGGGCGTCGACAAGCCGGACGTGCGGTTCGTCGCCCACCTCGACCTGCCCAAGTCGATCGAGGGCTACTACCAGGAGACCGGCCGGGCCGGCCGCGACGGCCTGCCGTCCACCGCCTGGCTCGCCTACGGCCTGCAGGACGTGGTGCAGCTGCGCAAGCTCATCGACGCCTCCGAGGGCGACGAGGCGCACCGGCGGCGGCTGTCCGCGCAGCTCGACGCGATGCTCGCGCTGTGCGAGACCGTCGAGTGCCGCCGCAAAGGGCTGCTCGGCTACTTCGGCGAGCGGTTCGACGGCCCGTGCGGCAACTGCGACACCTGCCTCGACCCGCCCGAGTCCTGGGACGGCACGATCGCCGCGCAGAAGCTGCTGTCGGCCGTGTACCGGCTGCGCCGGGAGCGCGGCCAGCGGTTCGGCGCGGGCCACGTGATCGACATCCTGCTCGGCCGCCGCACCCCCAGGGTCGCCCAGTACGGCCACGACACCCTCACCGTCTTCGGCGTCGGCACCGAGCTGACCGAGGCCGAGTGGCGCGCCGTGGTCCGCCAGCTGCTCGCCCAGGGCCTGCTCGCCGTCCACGGGGACTACAGCGTCCTCGGCCTCACCGAGGCGAGCGCCGACGTGCTGCGCGGCCGCCGCGAGGTCCGGCTCCGCCGCGACCCCCGCCGCCCCGCCCGATCGGCGGCAGCCACCACCGCCACGGCCACGGGCACGGCCCGCGGGGACGCCGCCCGCCGCACCGCCACCGACCTGCCCGCGGAGGCGCAGGAGCTGTTCGAGCGCCTGCGCGCCTGGCGCGCCGCCACCGCCAAGGACCAGGGCGTCCCGGCCTATGTCGTGTTCCACGACGCCACCCTCCGCGAGATCGCCCTGCACGTCCCCACGACCCTCGCCGCGCTTTCGGAGATCAGCGGCGTCGGCGAGAACAAGCTCAAGAAGTACGGCGAGCAAATTTGCGCGATCACCACCGAAACCGCGCCGGGCGCGCCCGGACGCACCGCACCCGCCTCCACCGACCCCTCCTGCGCCCCGTTACCGCTTGAAATGGACGCGCCCATTCTGGACGAAAGCACATCAGACTCGGGACAACCGCGTTGAGGTTGAACCGACGACCGGCCATAGGCGGCGAGGGCCTGAACGAAGACGAAATGCGGGTGCGCTGCCGGCCGGGGCGGCGACGCTGTTCACCAATGCGTCCACCTCGGAGAAGACGCGGCTTGGCATCAGCACATCTCATGCGCAGCGGCCGCGGTATTCACGATCCTCGCCGTTCGAGCAGGCGATGAGTTCCTGGCCGGAAACCAAAAATACTGCAGGCTGGTAGTACAGGTTGGCACTGTTGGAAATGTGCTAACCACCAACCAGCACAGCAGCGGTTCCAAGAGACACCTTTTCAAATCTGGGAGATAGCGCCATGCCGCTTATCGCCGGTGGATGCACGACGCTCGGGATCAGCGCACCACCACGGCGTGCGGGCCGGGCGGGCGCAGTTCGCCGATGACGGGTGCGCCGGGGATCTCGCCGGCGAGGAGGAGGCCGCCGGAGGTCTGGGCGTCGGCGAGCAGGAGACGGGTCTCCTCGTCGGTGTCGCCGAAGTCGGTCACCGGGGTCACCCAGGCGAGGTTGCGGCGGGTGCCGCCCGGGACGTAGCCGTCGCGCACCGCCTCCCGCGCCCCCTCGAGGAAGGGCACGGCCGCGGCGTCGATGACCGCGGTGACGCCGGAGGCGCGGGCGAGCTTGTAGACGTGGCCGAGCAGGCCGAAGCCGGTGACGTCGGTGGCGCAGCGGATGCCCGCGGCGAGCGCGGCGGCCGACGCCTCGTCGTTGAGGCGGGTCATCGTGGCGATCGCCTCGGGGAACACCTCGCCGGTCGCCTTGTGCCGGTTGTTGAGCACGCCGAGGCCGAGCGGCTTGGTGAGCGAGAGCGGCATCCCGGGCTTCCCGGCGTCGCTGCGGAGCAGGCGGGCGGGGTCGGCGAGGCCGGTCACCGCCAGGCCGTACTTCGGCTGCGGATCGTCCACGCTGTGGCCGCCCGCGACGTGGCATCCGGCCTGCGCCGCCACGTGCGCGCCGCCGCGCAGCACCTCCACGGCGATGTCGTACGGGAGCACGTCACGGGGCCAGCACAGCAGGTTCACCGCGACAACGGGCCTGCCGCCCATCGCGTAGACGTCCGACAGCGCGTTGGCGGCGGCGATCCTGCCCCAGTCGAACGGATCGTCCACCACGGGGGTGAAGAAGTCGACGGTGCTGACGACGGCGTTGTCGCCAGCGACCTTGACCACCGCCGCGTCGTCTCCGCTTTCGAAGCCGACGACGAGTTCACCGGGCGCGTTCGCCGGCGTGGCCACCCCGAGGCCCGCCAGCACGTCCTCCAGCTCCCCTGGAGGGATCTTGCACGCACATCCGCCGCCCGTCGCGTAGTGCGTCAGCCGTTTCGTGATGCCCGCCACGCACCCATGCTAGGTGCGCCGACCGGGCAAAACCGGGAAGGCTCACGGCTTGCCGAGGCAACTCGCGGTCTCCGCCACCAGCAGGTCGACCGCGTCGGCGAGCCGTCCGCGCTCGGCGTAGGCGGCGCGCTGCCGCGCGGCCGAGCTGCCCCGCGCGAGCGCGGCGTCGGCGAGCTCGCGCACCATCGGCCAGTCGCCGAGCGCGACGAGGATCGGGCGAAGCTCCTCCAGCAGGTTCTCCACCCGCTCCCGTGCCGGGACCGGCACCGGGTCGAGCACGGTCACCAGGTCGCCCTCGAGTCCGTACCTCGCCGCCCGCCATGCGGCCGCACGGGCCAGGGCCGGCCGCACCGGGGGAAGGGGTTCGCCCGCGGCCGCGGCGGCCGCCTCCTTGATCACGAGGGCGCGGAACAGGCCCGCGATGAGGATCACGTCCTCGATCAGCGGGGTGGCGTCGCAGACGCGCAGCTCCACCGTCGGCACGTGCGCCGACGGCCGCACGTCGAAGTAGATCATCCCGGCGTCGAGCATCGCCCCCGCCCGCACCAGGTCCGCGACGGCCTGGTCGTACTCGGCGGCGTTGGCGAACGGACCGGCAGGCCCGGCGGTCGGCCAGCGCTGCCAGGCGATCGTCCGGCTGCTGAGGTACCCGCTGTCCCGGCCCATCCAGTACGGCGAGCTGACGCTGAGCGCGAGGAACACCGGTAACCAGGGCTGGACCCGCTGGGCGACCGCGACCGCGACGTCACGGTCCGGGACCTCGGCGTGCACCTGCATGCTGCACACCATCTGCTGCCAGGCGATCAGCTGGTAGCGGTCGCGCAGGAACCCGTACCGCTCCCCCTCGGTGAAGGCGTAGCCGTCCGGGTCGGTGAGCGGGGCGGTGCCGGCCGCGATCGGCGCGAGGCCGAGCGGCCGGGCGGCCTCGATCAGCCTCGCCCGCAGCTCGGTGAGGTCCTTGCGCAGGTCCGCGAGGTAGTGCCAGGGCAGCGTGTTCGACTCCACCACCGAGCGCTGCATCTCGGCGGCGTACCGTCCGCCCGCCAGGCGCTCGAGCACCTCCCCGGCCCGGGGTACCAGGGCGCGTGTCGCGAGGTCGACGATGTGGAATTCTTCCTCGATACCTACAGCGACGTTGTAATCCATGCGGGAGAAATACCCGCATCACCCCGCACAGTTCGAAGTTCGCGAAGTTATCAGAAAAAGTCGTATTTCGCGGCATGTAGCGGACACGCCAAAAATCGCAGACGCGCTCCCCACCCCACGGCTCCGCTCCGCAGGGCGAGCGCCACGTCACGCCGAGCGTTCGACGGTGCGCAGCCGCGAATTCCGCATTCGCCGGAGCGCCGCCCACGCCCTGCCCGGCCCGCCTCCCACGGCCTCCGCACGCGACCCGCGGCACCGGACCATTACATGCGACAAATTGGCCACGGGCGGCATGTGGGACGCAGGTTTCTCCGGATACAACGGATCACGCCGAGACGCGAATCGGCCCGCTCGACGCACGGACGGCCGGTGGAAACGCACGCCGGTCCCGTTCGGCGGCGTCGGCCGCGCTCATCGCCGCGGCACACGTCCGGCCCGGCCAAGGCCGCGGGCGCCGCGTCGAGCCGGGCTCGCCGTACCCGGACGATGTGCCCGAACGCGGCGGACGGCCGCGGTGGGCCACCGTGCCGTCCGCCACCGCCGTACCGGGTGCCGGGTCAGCTCTCCTCGGTCTGGACCGCGATGTCGTCGCTGCGCACCGGCTCGGGCAGGGTGCCGGCGTTGTGCTCCATGAGCCGCCAGCCGGAGCGGCTCTGCTCCACCACCGACCAGGAGCAGTTGCTCAGCCCGCCGAGCACGTGCCACAGCTCCTCCGGCAGCCCGAGCAGGTGGGCGAGGCCGAACCGGATCGCGGCGCCGTGCGAGACCACGACGAGCACGCCGTCCTCGTCCTCGAGCCGGTCCGCCCAGCGCCGGATCGCGTCGGCCACCCGCACCGCGACCGTCGCCGCGGGCTCGCCGTTCGGGATCGTCCAGTTCGCGTACTCGACCGGCCAGCGCTCCTTGATCTCCTGGCTGGTGAGCCCCTCCCAGTCGCCGCCGGACCGCTCCCGCAGGTCCTTGTCGACGTGGATCTCAAGCCCGGTGAGCCGGGCGAGGTGCGCCGCGGTGTCGTAGGCACGCCGCAGATCGGAGGAGACGATGAGCGACGGCTTCAGCGAGGCGAGCAGCGACGCGGCGCGCGCGGCCTGCGCCACGCCCGTCTCATCGAGCTCGATGTCGGTGTGCCCCTGGAAGCGGTGCTCGAGGTTCCACCTGGTCTGACCGTGCCGCCAGCAGACCACCCGCCGGCTCACGAGCCCGCTCCCCCGCGCGCCCGCTGCGCCGCGAGCTGCGCCACGGTCTCGGGGAGAGGGATCACCGGGCAGTCCTTCCACAGCCGCTCGAGGGCGTAGTAGGCGCGGTCCTCCTCATGCTGCACGTGCACCACGACGTCGATGTAGTCGAGCAGCACCCAGCGGCCCTCGCGCTCACCCTCCCGGCGCACGGGCTTGGCGTCCGCCCTGACCCGCATCCGCTCCTCGATCTCGTCGACGATGGCGCGTACCTGCCGGTCGTTCGGCGCCGAGCAGAGCAGGAACGCGTCCGTGATGACGAGCTGATCGCTGACGTCGTAGGCGATGATGTCGTCGGCCAGCTTGTCCGCCGCCGCCTCGGCGGCGACCCTCACCAGCTCGAGTGATCTCTGGGATGCGGCCACGATGCGGTTTCGTCCTCCTGGGTGAGCGAACCCCTTGCGGGCGTCTACCCCTTCAGGGTGCCCACTGGATCCGCGTTGGTACAACCCCCGTTTGTCACCAGCGTAACCGGGATGAACTACTACCCCTGCTTCCGCCGGTAGAGGTGGCGCTTGTTGATGTACTGCACGATCCCGTCGGGCACCAGGTACCAGATCGGCTCCCCGGCGGCGACCCGCTGGCGGCACTCGGACGAGGAGATGGCGAGGGCCGGGATCTCGATGAGGCTCACCTTGCCCTTCGGCAGCCCCGGGTCCTTGAGCACGTGCCCCGGGCGGGTGCAGCCGACGAAGTGCGCGATCTTAAACATCTCCTCAGCGTTGCGCCAGCTCAGGATCTGGGCGAGCGCGTCGGCACCCGTGATGAAGTAAAGCTCCACGTCCGGCCCGTACAGCGCCGAGATGTCACGCAGCGTGTCCAGCGTGTAAGTCGGGCCAGGGCGGTCGATGTCCACCCGGCTCACCGAGAAGCGCGGGTTGGACGCCGTGGCGATCACCGTCATGAGGTAACGGTCCTCCGGGTCCGACACCTCCCGGTCCGCCTTCTGCCATGGCCTCCCGGTCGGCACGAACACCACCTCGTCGAGCTGGAAGTGGTGCTGGACCTCGCTCGCCGCGACCAGGTGCCCGTGGTGGATCGGGTCGAAGGTCCCGCCCATGATGCCCAGACGCCTGATCTCCGCCCCATTTCTCATGACTTTGACGATAACGCCCCGCGGGACGAAATTCGCAGCCACCCCTCGCCTCGCCGCCCCGGGTTTCGGTCCGGCGCCCCGGCCGGTTACGGTCACCGCCCCGGCGGGCCGGCGACCGGCCCGCCGATCTCCGCACGGGCCACGCCCGTGGTCACGCTGCGTGACCGCCGCCGGGCGCGGACCGCACCCCGCCCGCCCGCGCGGCGGCGGCGTCCGGTTCCGGCGGGTCGCCCGGGAGCCGCGCGAAGCCCCGGGTGCGGACGTAGCATGCCGACCATGACGACCATTCCGGATCGCAGACGCGTCCAACTCCCCGGCATCAGCTCCCGGGCCTACGAACATCCCGCCGACCGGTCGGCGCTGGTCGCGATGCGTTCGCTCAGCGGCTTCGACTCGGTGCTCAAGCAGCTGTCCGGCCTGGTGAGCGAGCGGCGGCTGCGCCTGATGCGGCTCGCCTCGGCCGTGCGCACCAGCGACACCCAGTTCCGGTCGCTGCACGAGATGGGGCGGGACGCCGCCTATATCCTCGACCTGCCGCGCATCCCGGAGATCTACGTCCAGCAGGATCCGTCGGCGAACGCGATGGCGATCGGCTTCGACGACCCGTTCATCGTCGTCACCACGGGCCTGCTCGACCTGATGGACGAGGAGGAGCTGCGCTTCGTCATCGGCCACGAGACCGCGCACATCCTCTCCGGGCACGCGGTCTACCGCACGATGCTGCTCGTGCTCACCAGGCTCGCCACCCGGGTCGCCTGGATCCCGCTCGGCTACATCGGGCTGCGCGCCATCGTCGCCGGGCTCGAGGAGTGGTTCCGCAAGTCCGAGCTGTCGTGTGACCGCGGCGGCCTGCTGTGCGGGCAGGACCCGGATGCCGCGATGCGCGCGCTGATGAAGCTCGCCGGCGGCACCCGCCTGCACGAGATGAACGTCGAGGCGTTCCTCGACCAGGCCCGCGAGTACGACACCGCCGGGGACGTGCGCGACGGCCTGCTGAAGGTGCTCAACCTGCTCGGCACCACCCACCCGTTCGCCGTCGTCCGCGTCGCCGAGCTCGACCGGTGGCGCCGCAGCGGCGCGTACGAGGCGATCCTGAGCGGCGACTACCCGCGCCGCGAGGACGACCGGAACGTGCGGATCAGCGAGGAGATCAAGGAGGCGGCGCGCGCCTACCGCGAGTCCTGGTCGCAGTCGCAGGACCCGTTCATCGGCGTGCTCCGCGACGTCGCCGAGAGCGCGGTCAGCGCGGGCGAGCGCATCTTCAACCGGTTCGCCCGGCGGAGCGGCTGACCGCCGTACGCCGGATCCCGTCCCCGGGCGGACGGGCGCCGGATCCGCCCGCGGGATGACGGACGACCACGCGCCGACGGCCCCGGGCGGGACGAGCGGCGGGTCCGCCCGGACGGGACGCCCGCACCGCGGGTCAGAGGAACACCACGACCGCGCGCACCGCAGCGGCACAGATCGCGACGAAGCCGCCGAGCAGCGCGAGCGCGCGCAGCACGTCCCGGCGCAGCTCGGGCATGCGCATCCCGGCCCGATCCACCTCGCGGTCGAAGATGCCGCCGCAGACGATGCCGAACACCACGCCGGCGAGCGTGATCGGCCCCGGCAGGCTCCACCAGTCCTGCGGCTCGCGCAGGCCGGAGGCGAGCCACAGGCTCAGCGCGGCGCTCGCCCCCGCCACCAGGCCCGGCCACACCACCGCGGTGACCAGCGAGACCGCCAGCATCACCGGAAAGGTCACCAGGCGCAGCAGCGCCCGGCCCCAGCCCGGCCTGCGCCCGCGCACCAGCGCGTGACCGCTCCACAGCGCGCGGGCGAGCACGCCGAAAGCGGCGGTGACGAGGAACGTCGCCGGCGCCCACACCACCGACACCGCCACCCCGGGCACCGCGAGCAGCGCCAGCAGGAACAGCGCCGCCACGCCGCCCGCCGACCGCTCCGCGTCCAGCGAGGGCGGCTCGGCCGCCACCTCCCCCGGCGGCGGCCCGGTGCGGCGCCGCAGCCGCATGCGCTCCGCGGCCCGCGGCCCGCCTGGCTCCCGCGCGGCGGCGTCCCGCATGCCCGGCTCCCGTACCGGCTCCGCGTCGCGCGGCGCGCCCTCCCGCGCCCCCGCGGCGCGCACGCCCTCCAGCGCCCCCTCGGCCGCGCGCGGCCCGTCCGGCGGGGACGCCGCCTCCGCGTGCGGCGCCGCGTCCGCCGCCCGCACGCCCGCGCGCCGCGCCCGGGCGATCTGCGCCGGCCTGCGGCGGCCCCGCACCGGGCGCGCCTGCGGCGCCGAGGCCCGGATGAGCCGGTCGAGCCGGGACGCGAGCAGCGCCGCAGCCGGGCGCTTGTCCGGCTCCCGGTGCAGCGCCGCCCGGATGTGCGGCAGCAGCGCCGCGGGCACGCCCGCCAGGTCCGCCTGGCCGTGCAGGATCGCGTACATCTGCGCCTCGGCCGACCCGCGGCCGAACGTCGGCCGCCCGGTCGCCGCGAACGCCACCGTCGCGCCCCAGGCGTGCAGGTCCGCGGCCTCGCCCACCGGCTCCCCGGCGAACAGCTCCGGCGCCGCGTACCCGGGGGTGCCGAGGAAGACCCCGGTGTCGGTCACCCGGGTCGCGTCCACCACGTGCGCGATGCCGAAGTCGATGAGCACCGGCCCGCGCGCCGACAGGATCACGTTCGCCGGCTTGAGGTCCCGATGCACCACCCCGGCCGCGTGGATCACCGCGAGCGCGCTGGCGAGCCCGTGGGCGAGGGCGAGCAGCTCGGCGTCGCCGAGGGGGCCGTCCCGCCGCACCGTCTCGAGCAGCGTGTCGCCCTCGATGTACTCCATCACCAGGTACGGCCGGTCCCCGGCGAGGTCGGCGTCGAGCACGGTCGCCACGTACGGGCTCTCCACCCGGCGCAACGCCCGCACCTCGCGGTCGAGCCGCATGCGCGCGGCCGGGTCGTCCTCGATCGTGCTGCGCAGCAGCTTGATGGCGACCCGCCGCCCGCGGCGGTCGCGGGCGAGGTAGACCTCGCCCATACCGCCGCGCCCGAGACGCTCACAGAGCGTGTACGGGCCGACCCGACCCAGGTTGCCCGCCCGCCGTCCACCCATAGGAGGTAAAACGTTAGCGTTCCAGAACCCAAAAGGCCCACGCGGCACGCCGAGGTTGCCGCGAACGGTCACCGATTCGCCGCGCGACGCCCGGGTTCACCGGCCCGCGATCACCGTCCCCGAGGCGGTCCGCAGGTGCCCCTCGCCGGTGTAGACCCACTTGGTGGAGGTGAGCTCCGGCAGGCCCATCGGGCCGCGCGCGTGCAGCTTCTGCGTGGAGATGCCGATCTCCGCGCCGAACCCGAACTCGCCGCCGTCGGTGAACCGCGTCGAGGCGTTCACCGCCACCGCCGCCGAGTCCACCATCGCGACGAACCGGCGGGCGTTCACCACCGAGCGGGTCACGATCGCGTCGGTGTGCGCCGAGCCGTACGTCCGGATGTGCTCCACGGCCGCGTCGAGCGAGTCCACCACCGCGGCCGCGATGTCCAGCGAGAGGTACTCGGCGTAGAAGTCCTCCTCGGTGGCCTCCACCACCTTCGCCCCGTCGGGCACCCGGCCGGCGATCTCGAGCACGCGCTTGTCGCCGTGCACGGTCACCCCGGCGGCGCCGAGCGCGCGCAGCGCCCGCGGCAGGAACTCCTCGGCGACCGCCTCGTGCACCAGGAACGTCTCGGCCGCGTTGCACACCGACGGCCGCTGCGTCTTGGCGTTGACGAGGATCGCCTCGGCGAGGTCGAGGTCGGCCTCGGCGTCGACGTACACGTGGCAGTTGCCCACCCCGGTCTCGATCACCGGGACCGTGGACTCCTCCACCACCGAGTTGATCAGCGACGCGCCGCCGCGCGGGATCAGCACGTCCACCAGGCCGCGCGCCCGCATCAGCCGCTTCGCCGACTCGCGGCCGGTGCCGGGCACAAGCTGCACCGCGTCCTGCGGCACCTCGGTGCCGGCGAGGGCGTCCCGCATCACCCGCACCAGCGCGGTGTTCGACTCGTACGCGCTCGACGAGCCGCGCAGCAGCGCCGCGTTCCCGCTCTTCAGGCAGAGCGCGGCGGCGTCCACGGTGACGTTCGGCCGCCCCTCGTAGATCATGCCGACCACGCCGAGCGGCACCCGGATCTGCCGCAGCTCCAGGCCGTTCGGCAGCGTGCTCCCGCGCACCACCTCACCGACCGGATCGGGCAGGTCCGCGATCTGGCGCACCGCCTCGGCGATCGCCGCCACCCGCCCGGCGTCGAGCCGCAGCCGGTCGATCATCGCCTCGGAGGTGCCGGACTCGCGGGCGCGGGCCACGTCCTTCTCGTTCGCGGCCACGATCTCCTCGGTACGGCCCAGCAGGGCGTCGGCGATCGCGCGCAGCGCGGCGTCCTTGGGGGCCCGCGGCAGCGGCGCGAGCACGGTGGCGGCCTTCCTGGCCGCCCGGGCGACCTTCAGAAACTCCTCGGCCTCGCGGTCCTCGGCCCTCACTGCGTCGGCCATCTCGCTCTCCCTACGCTCCGGTCAGGGGTTCCAGTATGACGATGTCGTCGGCGTGCACGAGCTCTCTTTCGTACTCCGGGCCGAGGGTGGCCGCCAGCTCGCGGGTGGACCGGCCGAGCAGCTCGGGGATCTCGGCCGCGTCGTAGTTGACCAGCCCGCGCGCGACCGTCTCGCCGTGCGGTCCGCACAGGTCCACCGGGTCGCCGGCGGAGAAGTCGCCCTCCACCGCGGTGACCCCGGCGGGCAGCAGCGACTTGCGGTGGGCCACGACCGCCTCCACCGCCCCGGCGTCGAGCCACAGCCGGCCTCGCCCGGTGGTGGCGTGCGCCAGCCACAGCAGCCGGGTGCCCGGGTGCTTGCCCTGGGGGTGGAAGTAGGTGCCGACGTCGGCGCCGTTCAGCGCCTGGGCGGCGTGCGCGGCCGCGGTGAGCACCACCGGCACCCCCGCCCCGGTGGCGATCCGCGCCGCCTGCACCTTGGTGATCATGCCGCCGGTGCCGACCCGGCCGGACTTGCCGAGTTCGACGCCGACGAGGTCCTCCGGGCCGCGCACCTCGGGGATGCGCCGTGCCCCCGGCCGCCGCGGGTCGCCGTCGTACAGCGCGTCCACGTCCGACAGCAGGATCAGCGCCTCGGCGTGGACGAGGTGCGCGACCAGGGCGGCGAGCCGGTCGTTGTCGCCGAAGCGGATCTCGTCGGTGGCGACGGTGTCGTTCTCGTTCACCACCGGCACGATGCCGAGATCGAGCAGCTTGGTGAGCGCGCGCTGCGCGTTGCGGTGGTGGGAGCGGCGCATCATGTCGTCCGCGGTGAGCAGCACCTGCCCGACCCGCAGGCCGTACCGGGCGAACGAGGAGGTGTACCGGGCGACGAGCACGCCCTGCCCCACCGACGCGGCGGCCTGCTGGGTGGCGAGGTCCCGGGGCCGGGAGGTCAGCCCCAGCGGGCCGAGCCCGGCGGCGATCGCCCCGGACGAGACGAGAATGATCTGCCGGCCGGCGTTGCGCTGCGCGGCGAGCACGTCGACCAGCGCGTCCACCCGGTCTCCGTCGATGGTGCCCTGCGGGGTGGTGAGCGACGACGATCCCACCTTCACGACCACACGGTTCGCCGTCCGCACCCGCTCGCGGTCCACTACCCCTCCGTTCCCTTCCGGTCTCCTGCCACGGCCGCGGCTCGCCGCCCGCGCCGTACGGCGGGCCGTACCGGCGCCCGGCCGCGGGTCCGACCCTCGCGGCCCGGCGGGGCCGGACGCCGCCCCGGCCCCCGGCCGCCCTCCGTCACCAGCTTGCCGTCACGACACCCGCTCGTCGGTGCCGCGGGGCCCGCGGCCGGGCCCGGCGGGCACGTCCGGGTGCCAGTCGAAGACGTAGCCGCCCTCGAGCGGCCCGATGATCACGTCGACGCCCTCGGTGGCGCCGGCCGCGGCGAGGGCCTCCTCGACGCCGAGCTTGGCGAGGCGCTCGGCGAGGTAGGCGACGGCCTCGTCGTTGGTGAAGTCGGTCTGCCGCAGCCAGCGCTCCGGCTTCTCGCCGACGACCTGGAAGGTGTTCTCGTCCACGCGCCGCACCTCGAAGCCGGGGTCGCCCAGCCGCGGCGGGCGGATCACGAGCCGGGTGGGCTCCTCGGCCGGGCGGGCCGCGCGGGCGGCGGAGACCATCTCCGCCATCGCGAACATCAGCTCGCGCAGCCCCTCGCGGGTGGCCGCCGACACCTCGAACACCCGCAGCCCGCGCTCCTCGAGCATGGGGCGGACCAGCTCGGCGAGCTCCCGCGCCTCGGGCACGTCCACCTTGTTGAGCACCACCAGGCGCGGCCGGTCGTCCAGCGCGCCGTACGCGGCGAGCTCGGCCTCGATCACCTCGTAGTCGCTGACCGGGTCCCGGCCCGGCTCCATCGTGGCGCAGTCGAGCACGTGCACCAGCGTCGAGCAGCGCTCGACGTGCCGCAGGAACTCGTGGCCCAGGCCCTTGCCCTGGGAGGCGCCGGGGATGAGGCCGGGCACGTCGGCGACCGTGTAGGCGACGTCGCCCGCGGTGACCACGCCGAGGTTGGGCACGAGCGTGGTGAACGGATAGTCGGCGATCTTCGGCCGGGCCGCGGAGATCGCGGCGATCAGCGAGGACTTGCCGGCGTTGGGGTAGCCGACGAGCGCCACGTCCGCGACCGTCTTCAGCTCGAGGATGAGGTCGCGTTCCTCACCCGGCTCGCCGAGCAGCGCGAAGTGGGGCGCCTTGCGGCGCGGCGAGGCGAGCGCCGCGTTGCCGAGGCCGCCGCGGCCGCCCTGCGCCGCCACGTACCTGGTGCCGATGCCGACCAGATCGACGAGCACCTCACCGGTCCTGGCGTCCTTCACCACCGTCCCGTTCGGCACCGGCAGCACGAGGTCGGCCCCGCTCGCGCCGTCGCGGTTGGAGCCCATGCCCTGCTTGCCGGACTCGGCCCGGCGGTGCGGGCGGTGGTGGTAGTCGATCAGTGTGGAGGTGTTGGCGTCCACCTCCAGGATCACGTCGCCGCCGCGGCCGCCGTTCCCGCCGTCGGGGCCGCCGAACGGCTTGTACTTCTCCCGGCGGATGGATGCGCAGCCGTGTCCCCCATCGCCCGCCTTGACGTGGAGGACCACGCGGTCCACGAACTCAGCCACGGCCTTGCCCTCACGTTCCCTGTCACGCGGTTCGCCGGATCCTCTGACCCGCGACCCCGGTCAAAAACGATAAGGCGGATCGAAGCCCTTCGATCCGCCTTGTCTCGTGTGACCTTACCGACGTCGCGGATCTACTCCGCGACGGGGACGACGCTCACGGCCCGACGGCCCCGCACCCGGCCGAACTGCACGTGCCCGGCGACGAGCGCGAACAGCGTGTCGTCACCGCCCCGGCCCACGTTGTTACCCGGGTGGAAGTGCGTGCCGCGCTGCCGGACGAGGATCTCGCCGGCCTTGACGAACTGACCGCCGAAGCGCTTCACGCCGAGCCGCTTGGAATTGGAGTCGCGGCCGTTCCGGGTGGACGACGCACCCTTCTTGTGTGCCATTTCGGCTTACCCCTTCGTGTCTACGGCGACGCCCCTGGCGTCGCGGCGGGAGAGCGGATTCGGGTGTCCTGCCAGGTCACCTCGGAGCGCCGCGGCGGATCGTCCGCGCCCCCTGCCGCGGCAGGACCCGCGTCGCGGCGAGAGGGCCGAGACCGCCGCCCTCCCGCGGAGGACTACTGCCCGGCGGAGATCCCGGTCACCTTGATCCGCGTGTAGCGCTGGCGGTGACCCTGACGCTTCTTGTAGCCGGTCTTCGGCCGGTACTTGAGGATGTGGATCTTGGGGCCCTTGGTCTCGCCGAGGATCTCGGCGGTGACCTTGAACTTCTTCAGAGCCGCGGCATCGGTGGTGACTTCGCCGTCGTCGACGACGAGCACCGCCGGCAGAGTCACCGTGGAGCCGACCTCACCGGCGATCCTGTCCACCTCGAGGACGTCGCCGACGGACACCTTCTCCTGCCTGCCGCCGCAACGGACGATCGCGTACACCGCGGAACCCTTCTTCTGACTGCTCTCGCTGAGATGCTTTACCGTCGCATTCGAGATCGGCGACGTAGCGGGTGGCGCGGAAGACGGCACCACCGGATGCACCGATGGACAAGAGTACCGGATGCCCGGGCCTCGGGTCGAACCGATGCGGTTCCCGCGTCCCGGCCGGTCGTTCCGGCCGCGCACCGGGTGCGCGGCCGGAACGACCGGTCGCCTCCGGCGCGCTCCCCGCGCGCCGTCCGCACGTCTCGCGCGCCGCGCGCTACTCCGCCTGCTTCACCTTGGCGCGGGACCGCCGCCGGCTCCGCGTCCCGGACTCCTCCGCCTCCTCGGCGGCCGCCGTGAGCGTGCCGGTCACGGACTCGCGCGCGGCCTCCCCGCCGGTGTCGCGGGCGGCCACCGCGGCGGCGACCTTCTCCGCCACCGCCTTCTCGATCGCCATCTTGCCCTGGGTGCCGCGCGGCTCCGGCTTGCCGTCGACCGGCTCGAGCGAGGTGATGAGCCCGCGGCCGCCGCAGCACTCGCACGGCGTGGAGAACGCCTCCAGCAGGCCCTGGCCGACCCGCTTGCGGGTCATCTGCACCAGGCCCAGCGACGTCACCTCGGCGACCTGGTGCTTGGTGCGGTCCCGGGCCAGGCACTCGAGCATGCGCCGCAGCACCAGGTCCCGGTTGCTCTCCAGCACCATGTCGATGAAGTCGATGACGATGATGCCGCCGATGTCGCGCAGCCGGAGCTGGCGGACGATCTCCTCGGCCGCCTCCAGGTTGTTGCGGGTGACGGTCTCCTCGAGGTTGCCGCCCTGGCCGGTGAACTTGCCGGTGTTGACGTCGATGACCGTCATCGCCTCGGTGCGGTCGATCACCAGCGAGCCGCCGCTGGGCAGCCACACCTTGCGCTCCAGCGCCTTGGCGATCTGCTCGTCGATCCGGTAGTGGGCGAACACGTCCTCCTCGCCCTCCCACTTCGTCACCCGGTCGAGCAGGTGGGGGGCGACGTACTTGACGTACTCGTGGACGGTGTCCCAGATGTCGTCGTCCGGGCCGCCGTCACCGGCGACGACGAGCTGCTTGAAGTCCTCGTTGAACACGTCGCGGACGACGCGGATGGTGAGGTCCGGCTCGGAGTAGAGCAGCTCGGGCGGGCTGGAGGACTTCGCCTTGCGCTGGATGTTCTCCCACTGCGCGGACAGCCGGGCGACGTCGCGGCTGAGCTCCTCCTCGGTCGCGCCCTCGGCCGCGGTGCGCACGATCACACCGGCGTTCTCCGGCATGACCTTCTTCAGGATGCTCTTCAGCCGGGCCCGCTCCTTGTCGGGCAGCTTACGGCTGATGCCGGTCATCGACCCGTCCGGGACGTACACCAGGTACCGGCCGGGCAGGCTGATCTGGCTGGTGAGCCGGGCGCCCTTGTGGCCGATCGGATCCTTGGTGACCTGCACGAGCACCGACTGGCCGGACTTCAGCGCGGACTCGATGCGCTTGGGCTGGCCCTCGAGCCCGGCGGAGTCGAAGTTCACCTCGCCGGCGTACAGCACCGCGTTGCGGCCCTTGCCGATGTCGATGAAGGCGGCCTCCATCGACGGCAGCACGTTCTGGACCTTGCCGAGGTAGACGTTGCCGACGTAGGACTGGCTCGAGTGCCGGTCGACGTAGTGCTCGACGAGGATGCCGTCCTCGAGCACCGCGATCTGGGTGCGGCCGCCGCGGCGGCGCACCACCATGACCCGTTCGACCGACTCGCGCCGGGCGAGGAACTCCGACTCGGTGATGATCGGGGACCGGCGGCGGCCCAGCTCGCGCCCTTCGCGGCGGCGCTGCTTCTTCGCCTCCAGCCGGGTTGATCCGCGTACGCCCTGGACCTCGTCGAGGGAGACCGGCTTGACCGTGGTCCGCGGCTGGCGGATGCGCACCACGGTGTTCGGCGGATCGTCGGGCGCCGTCTCGACGCTGTCCGCCTCGTGCGCCCGCCGGCGGCGGCGCCGCCTGCGGCGGGACGACCCGCTCGTGGTCGTGGTGGCGGCCGCGGCGGTCTCGGCCTGCTGCTCCGCGGCGGTCTCGGCCTGCTGCTCCTCCGGCCGGCGCTCCTCGGACTCGGCCTGCGCCGCCTCCTGGTGGCCGGACTCGGCCTCGGCCGCGGCCGGTTCGGTGCCGGTGGTCTCCGCGGGCTGCTGCTGCGGCTCCTCGGCGGCCTCGCGGTTCCGGTTGCGGTTGCGGCCGCCGCGGCGGCGGCGCCGGCGGCGACCGCCGGTGCCCTCCGTGGTCTCACCGGCGGGGCGCTCGGCGGCCTCCGCGGGCTCGCCGGCCTCGTCGGCCTCGGTGAGATCGTCGAAGTCGGGCTCCGGTTCGTCGTCCGCGTCCCACCGGTCGCGCGGCTCGATCGGCTCCGGGGCCTGGAAGATCGGCTGGAGCACGGTGGACGGGGCCTGGAACACCACGCCGGGTGCCTTGGCGCGGCTCAGCGCCTGGGTGGCGAGCCCGAACGGATCGGCGAGCAGGTTCGCGGTGCGCTGCGCGGTCTGCTCCGCGTCCCCGCCGGTGTCCTCGTCCCGGCCGGGCTTCTCGGCGGCCTCCCGGACGCCGTTCGCGTCGGCGGTCTCCGCGGCGCGCGGTTCGCGCCGGGACGGCTCGGGCCGCTCGTCCTCGGGTCCGGCGGCGGCCGCCGGCTGCGGCGCGGTGCCGTTCGCACCGGCGGTGGCCTGCGACGTCGTCCCCGCGGATTCCGCACCGGATGTCCCGGCCGCCGCCTCGGCGGCCTGCGCGGCCGTGTCGTCCCCCGTGGCGGTCCGGCGCCTGCGCGTACGGGTGCGCCGGGTCGTCGTGGTCTCCTCGGCCGGGGCGGCCTCGTCGGTGGTCTGCTCGGTCTTCCTGGTCCGGGTGCGGCGTGTGGTCTTCGCCGGCTGTTCCGGTCGCTGTTGGTCCTTTGGCTCTTGTGCCGTCTCAGGTTGGTCGGATGCGATCGCCACGGCGGTCGCGGCCTGGTCCTCGGCCGGCGCCGGCCCTGACGCGGCCGCCGGGGCCGGCTCGGAGGCGGGGGTTGCGGCGGTCTCCGGTTCCTTCACCGGCGTCGCCGCGCGCGGTGGCTCGTCCACCAGCAGTCCGGCCTCTCGCTCGGCCTCCTCCGGCGGCGGGCCGGCCGGCCTGCTCGCGGCACGGCGACGCCGGGTGACCTTTGGTGTCTGTTCTGTTGTCGTGTTCTCGCCGGGGCCTTCTGCCCCCGCGGTGGTCGGCTCGTTCTCGAGCATGCGGGCGCTCTCCCGTCAGCTCCCGGGCGCGTCTCCGCGCCGCGCGGGAGCCATCGTCACTCTCGCGGTCCGCCGGGCCCGAGCGGGGCTCCGGCGCCAAAGTCCTATAAGTCGCCGCCGACGCGCTGCCCAGCCGTCCCCGGCTCGCCGCCGCGATGGTCGCGGTCAGGGTCGAGCGGATCAGCCGGCCCACCGGTCACCGCGTCGAGCGGCCCCTGCGCCAGCCTGGTCACCTCGGGGGTTGACGGCGGCGCGAAACCTGCGACGAGACGCAGACCCGTGAGCACGTCGTCGGGTCGCACGGCAGGTACCAGGTGCCGGACGACCATGCGCAGTATCGCACATGGCCGAGCAACCTCCTGGCCTGCGATTTCGCCCGTTCCCTCGGCCACGGTGAGCGTCTGGACCGCCCCGCGGGCGTCGAACCGGCGCGGGCCCTTCTTGGTCAGGCGCTCGACCTCCACACGGTCGGCGGCGAGGAAACGCTCCGCCGCCTCCCGTGCCGCGGCCGGATCGGCCCCCGGCAGCCGGACCTCCCACTCCGAGGCCTCCAACCGGTCGGCGAGGTTGCCCACGCGCGCCTCGACCACGTCGAGCACGTCGAGCCCGGTGGGCAGCGACGCGTCGAGGTCGTCGCGCACCCGCTTCGGGTCGCACCGCCGGGTCACGCCGATCTCGAGGTACTCGGCCTCGCTCGCCACACCCGTCGGGGCGGCGCCGGCGTAGGAGATCTTCGGATGGGGGGTGAACCCCGCGCTGTACGCCACCGGGATACCGGCTCGCCGCACCGCGCGTTCGACGGCGCGCGAGATGTCGCGGTGGCTGGCGAAGCGCAGACGGCCGCGCTTTGCGTATCGCACGCGCAGGCGCTGCACCACGGGCGCGGGCGGAGGCCCATCGGGAACAGGCTTCAGAGAGGTGTTCCTTCCTGTCTCGATGTCAAGTGTCGTGGTGTGAGGGCGGCGCCCTCACTTACCGGTCATCCTCCCAGGATAAGGCCAACGGTCCGGTACTCCCGTCCGGCCGATGCGGGCGCCCGCCGCCACCGCGTCGTCGTCACTTCACGATGAGCGGCAGCAGCTTACGCCCGCTCGGCCCGATCTGAATCTCGGTCCCCATCGTCGGGCATACGCCGCAGTCGTAACAGGGGGTCCAGCGGCAGTCCTCGACCTCGCCCCCGGACAGGGCGTCCTGCCAGTCCCGCCACAGCCACTCGCGGTCGAGACCGGCGTCGAGGTGGTCCCACGGCAGGACCTCGTGCTGGTCGCGTTCCCGCGTGGTGTACCAGTCGAGGTCGACGGGCTCGTCGGCGAGCGCCTTGGCGGCGCACTCGGCCCAGCGGTCGAACGAGAAGTGCTCGCTCCAGCCGTCGAACCGGCCGCCCGCCTCCCACACGGCGCGGATCACCTTGCCGACGCGGCGGTCACCACGGGACAGCAGGCCCTCGATGATCGACGGCTTGCCGTCGTGGTAGCGGTACCCGATCGCCCTGCCGTACTCCTTGTCGGAGCGCAGCGCGTCGCGCAGCATGCGCAGCCGCCGGTCGACGGTCTCGTGGTCGCACTGCGCGGCCCACTGGAACGGCGTGTGCGGCTTGGGCACGAACGCGCCGATCGACACCGTGCACCGGATGTCCCGGGACCCGGTGGCCTCCCGGCCCGCCTTGATGACCTTCTTGGCGAGGTCGGCGATGCACAGCACGTCCTCGTCGGTCTCCGTGGGCAGGCCGCACATGAAGTACAGCTTCACCTGCCGCCACCCCTGGCTGTAGGCGGTGGTGACGGTGCGGATGAGGTCCTCCTCGGTGACCATCTTGTTGATCACCTTGCGCATCCGCTCGCTGCCGCCCTCGGGCGCGAAGGTGAGCCCCGACCGTCGGCCGTTCCGGGAGAACTCGTTCGCCAGGGTGATGTTGAAGGCGTCGACCCGGGTCGAGGGCAGCGAGAGGCTGGTGTTCGTGCCCTCGTACCGGTCGGCGAGCCCCTTGGCGATGTCGGCGATCTCCGAGTGGTCGGCGCTGGACAGCGACAGCAGGCCGACCTCGTTGAAGCCGGACTCCTTCAGCCCGATCTCGACCATCCGGCCGATCGTGTCGATGGACCGCTCCCGCACCGGCCGGGTGATCATGCCGGCCTGGCAGAACCGGCAGCCGCGGGTGCAGCCGCGGAAGATCTCCACGCTGTACCGCTCGTGCACGGTCTCGGCGAGCGGGACGAGCGGCTTCTTCGGGTACGGCCACTCGTCGAGGTTCATCACGGTGTGCTTGTGCACCCGCCACGGCACCCGCGGCCGGTTCGGGGCGACCCGCTTGATCCGGCCGTCGGGGTGGTACTCCACGTCGTAGAAGCGCGGCACGTAGACGCCGCCGGACTCGGCAAGCCGCAGCAGCAGCTCGTCGCGGCCGCCGGGCCTGCCCTCCTGTTTCCACTCGCGGATCACCTCGGTGATCGCGATGGCGATCTGCTCCCCGTCGCCGAGCACCGCCGCGTCGATGAAGTCGGCGATCGGCTCGGGGTTGAACATCGCATGCCCGCCGGCGATGACGAACGGGTCGTCCTCGCCGCGGTCCGCCGAGTCGAGTGGAATGCCCGCCAGGTCGAGCGCGGTGAGCAGGTTGGTGTAGCCCAGCTCGGTGGCGAACGACACGCCGAGCACGTCGAACGCGCGCACCGGCCGGTGCGCGTCGACGGTGAACTGCGGCACGCCGTGCTCGCGCATGAGCGCCTCGAGGTCGGGCCACACCGCATAGGTGCGCTCGGCGAGCGTACCCGGCAGCTCGTTGAGGATCTCGTACAAGATCTGCACGCCCTGGTTGGGCAGGCCGACCTCGTACGCGTCCGGGTACATCAGCACCCAGCGCACCGATGCCTCGTCCCAGTCCTTGACGGTCGAGTTGAGCTCACCCCCGACGTACTGGATCGGCTTCTGCACGTGCGGCAGCAGCGGCTCCAGTCGGGGAAACAGTGACTCGACAGGCATGTCTCCAGCCTATCCGCGATGTGGACCCGACTCGGCCAACGCGCGGGCGATCCCCGGACGATGCCCCGTCACCGGGGCGGTCATCCGGGGGCGCGCGTCATACGGCGGCCGGCCCTGGGATGTCGACGTCGCTGCCGCTCAGCACCAGGATCACGTGCCCCTCGTAGCAGGTCATCTCGACCGCGATCACGCCGGGCGCGAGATTGTGCAGGGTCCTGATGTGGCTCGCGGGCAGCAGCATCTGCCGGTCGCACTCATCGCAGTAGGCCAGGAACACGGGACCACCCTTCCGCCGTGGAGAAAGTACGGCGTGCACCTCCATTCTGCCGGATCCCGGGCGCGATTGCTTGACTGAGTCAAAGATCAGAAGGGGTTCCACGGCCGGTCGTCGCCCGCGCGCAGCGACTCGAGCCGCAGCCGCAGCTCGTCGTGCGCCCGCGGGTCGCGGTGCGCGTTGCGCAGCACCGCGGTGAGCGTCTGCAGCTCCCGCATGTCCCGCAGCACCGGGTAGCCGGGCCAGGTGGTGATGTCGTACCCGTACGCCTCGCTGAACCCGTTGCGCTGCCGCTCGGTGAGCCCGAACCGCACCCCCTGCAGGGTCGGTACCAGGTCGATCTCCCGCGGGCCCGCGCTCACCGAGTCCCAGTCGCACAGCACCAGGCGGCCGCGCGACCGCAGCAGGTTGCCGCGGTGGGCGTCGCCGTGGATGAGCCCGTACGGCAGGGCGAACTCGAGCCGCTCGTAGTACGCCTCGGACAGCGCCGCGCACCGCTCGAGCAGCCAGTCGCGGTCCGCGTCGGACAGCACCCGGCAGGCGTCGATCGCCCGCCGTACCGAGCCGAACGGGTCGTAGGTGGGCAGGTCGAACGGGACCGGCGGCAGCGCGTGCAGCCGGCGCAGCACCGCGCCGAGCGCCACCGGGTCCGGCGGCGGCCCGACGTGCCGCTCGTGGTGCCAGAAGGTGACGAAGAAGCCCTCGGCCGCCACCGGCTGGCGCACGTCGAGCGGCCGCACGGCCGGGAAGTCCTGTTCGGCGAGCCACCTGGTGACGCGCACCGAGGTGCGCAGCCGCTCGAACTTGCCCGGGGTGCTCGCGTCCGCGAGCCGCAGCACCACGCGCTCCGCGGGCAGCTCGTAGACGAGGTTGGCGTAGTCGCGGATGAGCCGCGCACCCGCCGGGTCCAGCCCGGCCTGGTCGCAGGCGTACTCGATCGCGGCGCGGGCCCGCGCCTCGACGGGGTTCTCGGTAGTGATCGACATCATCGGCTCCTCCCGGGCAGCGCCCGTGCGGCGGTGTGGGCGAGGCCCACCGAGCAGAAACCCCCGATGCGTTCGGCGAGACGCTCGCCCCCGGGACGGGCCGCGAGCAGCTCGCGGCCCACCTCGAGGGTGGTGGTCAGATGCCCGATGCGCCGGTCCGGCGGCAGGGCGAGCAGCGGCTCGAGCATCTCGCGGGCGCTCTCCTCGTCGCCCTTCACCAGGTACGCGACGACGAGGTGGGCGCGGGTCATCGCCTCGCAGCCGTAGGAGCGGTGGTGCGGCTCGTCCTCGGCGTACAGCTGCAGCGCGCGGTGGCCCTCCTCGATCGCCTCGGTGATGTGGCCGAGGTGCAGCCGGGCAGCGGAGGCGTAGTAGTGGTGCTTGGCCGGGCGGAAGGCGAACTCCCCGCCGACCTCGTCGTGCAGCTCGTCCCGGGCAGCGGGCCCGCCGCGGCGCCGTGCCTCGTCCGCCGCGTGCAGCGCCTCGACCGCCTCCTCCTCACGGGAGAGCATCGCCAGCGCGCGGGCGCGCAGCAGGTGCAGCCGGGCGGCGCCCGACCCGTAGGGCAGGTGGTTCACCCCGTCCTCGGCGTACCCCACCGCGTCGGCGTACCGGCGGTCCCACAGGGCGACCGAGGCCTGCATGCCGCGCGCCCAGCCCATGAGCGAGGTGTGCCCGGCGATCCGCGCGTAGGTGTAGGCGGCCCGGGCGAGCTGGTCGGCGGGCGCGCGCCGGCCCAGGTCCATGCTCGCGTTCGCCATGAGCCCGCTCAGCGCGCCGATGAGGAAGTACAGCTCGATCGCCTGCGGCGGGTGGATGCGCCGCTCCAGCGCCTGGCGGGCGCGCTCCTGCAGCCGCCGCATCTCCACGAACAGCGGCAGCGGGGCGTCCACGACGTACCGGCGGCAGACCCACACCATCTCGGTGCGCAGCCGCTCCAGCGTGGCCGGGCCGATCTCGCTCGCCTCGGCGCGCTCGGCGTGCTCGCTCGTCTCCTGCGCCACCGCCGCGACCGGGTCGACCGAGAGCAGCGGCCTGCCGTCCACCGGCGTGTAGTCCCGGGCGAAGCCGAGCTGCACCGGGCCGGTCTCGAACAGCCGGCACAGCAGGTCGGTGTAGTCCCGGTCGGGGCGGGCGCCCGCCTCCCACTCCCGCCAGGACCGCTCGGTGAGGCCGCGGCGGCGCAGCCCCTCCCGGTCGCACATGCGGTGGAACTGGGCGATCGCCTCCTCGACCGTCCAGCCGCGGGCCAGCCGGAAGCATTTCAGCCGGGTGACGTCCGGGCAGGTGGCGTGGATCTCCTCGGCCATCTGGCTGAAGATCGCCGGAGACGGCGGCCGGTCGAGTCCGGCGAGCGTGCGCTCGCGTACGGCGGCGGCCACGGTGTGCACCGCGCGGTCGCGGCCACGGGCGGCGCCGCGAGCGGCACCGCGGGGGGAGTCGCTCATCCGTGCTCCTAGCTCCGGATACCTGTGGGCCAGGTGCTGTCGAGGGTCGCCGAGGTTGCCGGGGTTGGTGACCGACGGCCGCCGCGGGACCGCGGGTGGGCCCGCACCGGCCGGACAGGGATCTCCCTACCGGGCATTCAGCAAATAAGTATCCAAAAAAGGACGCGCGGATCGGCGCGCGACCGCCGTCACCCGGGCGCCGCCCGCCTTCCGCGCGGTGACGCGTCCGCCCGATACCGTCACGGATGACGCCGGCCGATGACAACATGCGAGCCGCTCTCCGTGACGGGGAGGATTCACCGCAGTATCGGGGCGAACAACGCACACCACCGTAAAATCACGCGGGGGCGGAATTCGCCCTGATGGGCGCGATGGTGCCGCCCTTGTGGAGCTGGGCGAGGAACAGCTGCCCGCACAGGCTGCTCGGCGTCTCGGCAAACCACACCGCGGGCGGATCGCCCTCGTCGGCGGCGACCCACCGCCCCGCGGCGTACACGATCCGGTAGTCGGGGAACGCGTCCCGGAGCAGCCGCAGGGCGCGCCGCCGCAGCTCGGCCTCCCGCCCTTCGACGTCGTGGAGCGCTCTCTCCGGCATCGCAGGTCCTCCGTCGGCATTTGTTCAACCCCGCAACTCCTGCCGTTTCCAGAGTGTTCGCTTGACAGGGAAGCCGCCAGTGAGAGTTCGGGGTGCCGAACATGCGGACCGCTCTCATGTCGGGCCGGCGACCGGTCGAATTTTGTTCCGATTTGCGAGCTATCGGAATGATCGCGCGCGGACGTGAATCGCCTGCAGCATCCCGACCGCGATCATGTTGGCGAAGGTCGCGGTCCCGCCGTACGAGACGAACGGCAGCGGCAGACCGGTGATCGGCATGATGCCGATGGTCATGCCGATGTTGATGAAGGTCTGAAACCCCAGCCAGGTCACCACGCCGGTCGCGACCATCATGCCGAACCGGTCCTCGCACATCCGGGCGATGCGCAGGCCGCGCAGCAGCACCACGCCGAGCAGCAGCACCACGGCGATCGACCCGACGAAGCCGAACTCCTCGCCGGCCACGGTGAAGATGAAGTCGGTGTGCTGCTCGGGCACGAACCGCCCCATGGTCTGCCCGCCGCGGAACAGGCCCTTGCCGAACAGCTCCCCCGAGCCGATCGCGATCAGCGCCTGGGTGCTGTTGTAGCCGACGCCGCGCGGGTCGACGTCCGGGTTGACGAACGCGGTGAACCGCGCCACCTGGTACGGCTTGAGCACGTCCATCGCCCAGACCGCCACCGCGCCGGCGGCCGCGGCGAGCCCGAGCAGCGCGAGCCAGCGTTTGCGCAGCCCGGAGAAGAAGAGCACCCCGACGAGGATCACGCAGAACACCATCGTGGTGCCGAGGTCGGGCTGGAGCAGCACGAGCATGATCGGGATCGCGGTGGCGACGAGCGCCAGCACCACGTCGAGCCCGCGCGGCCGGTCGGTGCCCTCCACCGGGCGGTGCAGCAGCATGGCGAGCATGAGGATCAGCGCCGGCTTGGCGGTCTCCGACGGCTGGAAGGCGAACCCGCCGCCGAGCAGGATCCACGAGTGCGACCCGTTGATCGTCGCGCCGAGCGGGGTGAGCACCAGCCCCAGCGTGACCAGCGACGCCAGGTACGCCAGCGGCGCGTACACCTGGAGCTTGCGCGCGTCGGCGGTGGCGACCACGGCGAACAGCACCCAGCCGATGACGAGGTTGAGCAGGTGCTTGTTGACCAGCCCGGTCGGCGAGCCCGCCGCCCAGGTGCGGGTGGAGGACCAGACGAGCAGGGCGCCGATCACCGACAGCAGCGCCACCGAGACCAGCAACGCGCAGTCCATCTGCCGCACCGCCGACCGCACCTTGAGCGCCCTGCCCGCGAGGGACCGCCGCTGCGCGGCGACGGCGCGGGTCATGGCGTCACCGTACCGTCGGGTGCGATGACCGGCGGACGGTCCGGCGGCCTGCCGTTCGGCAGCGCGGGCTTGCGGCCGATGCCGTAGATGCCCTCATAGATCCGGCGTACGGCGGGCGCCGCGGTCTCCGCGCCCATGCCGCCCTGCGAGACCATGACCACCACGACGAACCGGGGGTTCTCCGCGGGCGCGAACGAGGCGAACCAGGAGGTGTCCTCCTTGCCGTACACCTCGGCGGTCCCGGTCTTGCCGCCGACGTTCACCTTGTGGAACGGGAAGCCCTGGAACGCCCCGGCGGCGGTGCCGTCCGACGGCACGTGGCTGAGCGCCCGGCGGATGTAGTGCCGCACGTGCGCGGGCACCGGCACCTCGCCGATCACCGGCGGCGTGATCTCCTTGATCACCTTACCGTTGGGGGCGACGATCGCCCAGCCGACCCGCGGGCTGCGCACCTTGCCGTCGCCGACGATCGCCGCGTACGCGACCGCGAGCTGCAGCGGCGTGACCAGCACGTCGCCCTGGCCGATCGACAGGTTCGCGGCCTCACCCGGCCAGAACTTGTACCCGTCGACGCAGTGCTCGTAGGCGAGCCGCTTGAGGAACGCCGCCCGCGGCGGGTCGGTCTTCGCCACCTCGGGGTAGCCGGTCTTGGCGCGCGCGCAGCTCTCCTTGCTCGTGCGCTTCCACAGCTCCTTCTTCCACGCCCGGTCCGGGATGCGGCCCGGCGACTCGCCCGGCAGGTCGATGCCGGTCTTGCTGCCGAACCCGAGGGCGCGGGCCATCTTCGACATCGGCTCGGACGGGTTCGGCTTGCCCTCGATGCCGCCGTCCCGCCGCCACTGCTCGTACGCCGCCTGGTAGAAGATCGTGTCGCAGGACTTGAGCAGCGCGGTGTGCAGGTCGATCACGCCCATGCCGATGCCGCGGAAGTTGCTGAACGACCGGCCGCCGATCATCACCGAGCCGGGGCAGTTGTACTTGCCCTTCAGCGGGTAGCCGTCCTTCACCATCGCGGCGACCGACGACACCTTGAACGTCGACCCCGGCGCGTACTCGCCCTTGATCGCCCGGGACACGAGCGGGTAGCCGGACTTCGGCGACATGAGCCGCTCGTACTCGGCGCCGGAGATGCCGCCGGTCCACACCGTCGGGTCGTAGCTCGGCCGGCTCGCCAGCGCGATCACCCGGCCGGTGCGCACGTCGAGCACCACCCCGGCGGCGCCGTCCGCCTTCGGCTTCTTCCGCATCGCCTCGGCGAGCGCCTCCTCCACCACCGCCTGCACCTTGGCGTCGATGCTGGTGATGAGCGTGGCGCCCGGCTGCGGCGGCACCTGGCTCTCCAGGCCGGTCACCTTGCCCATGCGGTCCACGCCGATGCGCCGCTCGCCCGGCTTGCCGCGCAGGTAGTCGTCGTACACCGCCTCCAGCCCGTCGCGGCCGACCAGGTCCATGCCGGAGAAGTCCTTCTTCAGCTCGGCCTTGCGGTCGAGCTCCTCCTGGGTGACCGGCTGCAGGTAGCCGAGCACCTGCGCGGCGTGCCACCGGTTCGGATAGTCGCGCACCGCCTGCACCTCGGCGGTGACGCCCGGGAAGTCCTCCTGCCGCTCCAGGATCTGCAGCGCCTGCCGCTTGGTGACCCGCTGCGCGATCGGAATCGGATGGTACGGCGAGCCCGGCCAGCACGGCCGCGACACGTTGGGCCCGCACGGCCGGATGCGCTTGCGCAGCTCCTCCACCGGCTCGCCGAGCACGGCCGCGAGCCGTTCCAGCACCGCCCGGCCGCCGTCCTTCATCTTGCCGAACTGCGCCGGGTCGATGGAGACGACGAGCGCGGCCCGGTTGCGCACCAGCGGGCGGCCCGACGAGTCGAGGATCTGCCCGCGCACCGCCGGGATCACCACGTTGCGCGTCCGGGTCTCGTTGGCGGCGGCGGCGAACTCGGCGCCGCGCACCACCTGGACCTGCCACAGGCGCACGCCGAGCACGGCGAGCATGGAGACGAGCAGCACCTGCAGCACGAGGAGCCGGGTCCGCCTCGGGCTCTTCACGCACGCCTCCCGATCCGCACGGCGGCCGTCCGCGGCCGGGCCTTGCCGAGGGCGCGCCCGACCGCCCACATCACGACCGGGACGGTGAGCAGGTTGTAGGCGACGAGCGGGATCCACGACCGCGCGGCGACGGCCTGCTCGGCCCGCGGGTCGCCGAGCAGCGCGGCGAGCCCGGCCGACAGCAGCGGGGCGGCCACCGCGCACACCACCGCGGCCGACAGCACCGCGCCCGGGGCGCGCTCGCCCGCCCGCCCGGCGAAGTACCCGATCAGGCACAGCACCAGCGCCTGGGTGCCGATGACGTGATCGGAGGGCGGCAGGATGTCCACGGCGAGCCCCACCGCGAACCCGATCAGCGCGCCGGCCCGCGCCCCGCGCAGAAACGCCATCGTCACCACCAGGGGGACCACCAGGTCCGGCCCGCCACCCGGGAGCGCGAACCCCCCGGCGATCGACACCTGAACGACGAGCACGGCCGCCACGCCGAGCACGAGGAGCAACCCGCGCAGCATCTCAGGCACCCCCGTCCGCCGCCCGGCGCCGCCCGGTGCCCGCCACGCCGACGCGGCCCCGCCGGTCATCGGCGGCGGCCCGGTCCGGCGTCCGGCCGGGGGCGGGCGGCAGCAGGGCGTCCCGCGGATCCCGCCGCGGCCCCTGCACCACCACGCCGACCACGTCGAGCGCCGAGAAGTCCACGTACGGGCGGGCGAGCGCCACCTTGGTGAGCTCACCGGGGGTGGGCTCCACCCGCTCGATCACGCCGATCGGCACCCCCGCCACGTACGGCGCGCCGTTGTGCGAGCCGAAGCTGACGATGCGCTGGCCGGGGGTGACCGAGACGGTCGAGTCGAACAGCCGGAACCGCACCAGCGTGTCGCCCATGCCGTGTCCCAGTCCCTTCACCACGCCGATCTCGTTGCCGCCCTCCAGCCGCGCGCCGGCCGCGGTCGCCGGGTCGGTGAGGAGCGCCACGGTGGCCGAGTGCTCCGAGGCCCAGACCACCCGGCCGACCAGGCCCTGCGCGTTCAGCACGGTCATGTTGCGCCGCACCCCGTCGGCGGTGCCGACGTCGATCTGCGCCGCCTCCTCCAGCCCGGGCACCCCCCGCCGGGCGATCACCTGGCCGGTCACGATCCGGTAGCCGCCGAGGCCGGCGAGCCCGAGCATGCGCCGGAGCTGCTCGGATCGCTCCCGGTCGAGCGTGCGCGCGGTGAGCTCGGCGCGCAGCCGCCCGTTCTCCTCCTCCAGCGCCCGGATGCGCTGCCGGGCCGACGGCGCCTCGGCGAGCGTCGTCGCGAACTCGCGCACCGGCCGCACGAGGTTCGTGCCGACCCGCTCCGCGCCGGTGAACAGGGTGGCGCCGATCCCGTGCAGGAACTCCAGCGGGGACTTGGCGCCGCCTCGGTGGTCCACCGTGATGAGCACGAGCGCGGTGGCGAGCAGCACCCCGAGCACGAGCCGGGTTCGCCGCGTGTCCCGCATCAGTTCCGCGGCTCCGGCACGAGGACCTGCTGCAGCGCGTCGAAGTCCTCCACGCACCTGCCGGTGCCGAGCGCCACCGAGTCGAGCGGGTTGTCCACCAGGTGGATGGGCATACCGGTCTCCTCGCGGAGCCGGTCGTCCAGGCCGCGCAGCAGCGCCCCGCCGCCGGTGAGCGCGATGCCGCGGTCCATCAGGTCGCCCGACAGCTCCGGCGGGCACTTGTCGAGGGTGGTCTTCACCGCGTCCACGATCGCGTTGATCGGCTCCTCGGTGGCCCGGCGGATCTCCTCCGCGGTGACCACCACGGTCTTGGGCAGGCCGGTGACGAGGTCACGGCCGCGGATCTCGGCCTGGAGGTTGTCGTCGGTCGGGCACGCCGAACCGATGGCGATCTTGATCTCCTCGGCGGTGCGCTCCCCCAGCATGAGGGAGTACTCCTTCTTGGCGAAGCTGATGATCGCCTGGTCGAGCTCGTCCCCGGCGACCCGGATCGACTGGCTCACCACGATGCCGCCCATCGAGATGATGGCGACCTCGGTGGTGCCGCCGCCGATGTCGACGACCATGTTCCCGGTGGGCTGGTGCACCGGCAGGCCGGCGCCGATCGCCGCCGCCATGGGCTCCTCGATGATGTAGACGCGCCGGGCCCCGGCCTGGTAGCCGGCCTCCTTGACCGCCCGCTGCTCCACCCCGGTGATGCCGCTCGGCACCGCGATGATGATCCGCGGCTTCGCGAACAGGCAGCGCCGGTGAATCTGCTGGATGAAATAGCGCAGCATGCGCTCGGTCACGTCGAAATCGGCGATCACACCGTCCTTGAGGGGACGCACCGCGACCACGTTGCCGGGGGTACGGCCGATCATGCGCTTGGCCTCGATGCCCACCGCGACGATCTTGCCCGTCGTGGTGTTGATCGCGACGACGGAGGGCTCGTTGAGCACGATGCCGCGCCCCCGCACGTAGACCAGGGTGTTGGCGGTGCCCAGGTCGATCGCCATGTCACGGCCGAGAAAAGCCAGCTTGCTGCCCATGAGGAGAGGAGCCTTCCACGGTGATTACAGGAAGGTGGTGCCCAGGAGAGGACTTCTTATTGCTGAACGCACCTGAATCGTAACTGAGCGTATCCACTGCTGGGCGCAAGCAAGCCGTCTCGTTCTCGGAAAATCTGGCGGATCACCGGCCACCGCGGGCGGGACGGCGCAGGCCCTCCGGCGGCCGGGCGACGGCCGGACAGACGAACGCGGCCCCGGCGTCGTGATCACTCCGGGGCCGGCGGTCGCGGTGGAATCAGAAGCGGTCCGGGAAGAAGATCTTGATCTCGCGGGCGGCGGACTCCGGCGAGTCGGACCCGTGGACGACGTTTTCGCCGATCTCCAGGGCGTGGTCGCCGCGGATCGTCCCGGGGGCGGCCTTGACCGGGTCGGTCGCGCCCGCGAGCGCGCGGAACGCCTCGATCGCCCGCGGCCCCTCGACCACCATCGCCACCAGCGGGCCGGAGGTGATGAACTCCACCAGCTCGCCGAAGAACGGCTTCTCGGCGTGCTCGGCGTAGTGCGCCTTGGCTGTCTCGGCGTCCAGCGTACGCAGATCCATCGCCACGATCTTGAGCCCCTTGCGCTCGATGCGGCTGATGACCTCGCCGATCAGACCGCGACGGACACCGTCCGGCTTGATGAGGACAAGCGTGCGCTCGGACACGGATTCTCCTTCGATTGCATTGGCGGGACCGCGGAACACGGTTCACTGACAGCCCCGAAGCTTACCGGCCCTCGCACCTGACACCGTGCGAAACGCCCCCGCCCGGCCCGCGGGCGGGGGCGCACGACGGTGGAGGGCGAGGGACGGCCGGGCCGCCGCTCACCCGTTCCGCTCGTCCGGGCGCCACTCGCCGCCCTCGCGCCCCTGCCCGCCGCCGGGCTCACCGGGCCCGCCGGGGAACCCGCCGCGAGGGGCGTCCGGGCGGTCCCCGCCGCCGACCGGCCCGGAGGTGGCCTCCGGTGACGGGCTCGGCGGCGGCACCACCGGCCGCGTGCCGTGGAAGCCGTCGCCGCGGGCCACGAGGACGTCGGTCGGGGCCGTCGGCCCCGCCACGCCGTACGGCTCCGCGGACCGGGCGCCCGCCGCGGCGGCGGTGTCGCCCGCGCGGCGGCGCGGCGGGATCGCGGTGAGCACGAGGGCCGCCACGACGGCGAAGCCCGCGACGAGCGCCCAGGTGTGCAGCGTGGCGACGAACCCGTCGACGAGCTCCTGGGCGCCGTAGCCGGGGATGCGCTCGACGGCCCGCACCCGCGCGATCTGCATGCCGGTGCCGAGCAGGAACCCGGCGAGCACCCCCGACGCGCCCAGCGTGAGGCCGAACAGGGCCGCCTCCGTGACGGCCGCCCACAGCGCGGCGGCGAGCGCCACCGCGGCACCGGCCGCGATCAGCGTGAAGGGCACGACCAGCGCGAGGCCGTCGGGGTCGGGGACGAGCAGCCGCGTCGCGGCGAGCCCGGCGACCAGGACGGCGAGCCCGGCCCGGAGCAGCCGCGGGGCGGGGTGGCCGGCGGCCGGACCGCCCGCGCCGTCCTCCGCGGCGTCCGGGGACGCCGCGCGCCGGGCGAGGCGGTCGGCGAGCAGCGGCAGGCCGAGGGCCGCCACGACCGCGACCGCGAACGGCGGCCACAGCCCGATGAGCCCGGGGCCGCCCACCCCGCGCAGCTCCACGTAGGTGGTCTGGGCGGCCGTGGGCAGCACCACCAGCCCGGTCACGGCCATGGTGAGCGCGAGCATGCGGCCCGCCGCCCCGTCCGGGGCGCCGAACAACGCCAGCGCGAACACGGCGAGGATGGCGGCGCCCGCGGCGGCGAGGGTGAGGGCCGTCGGCCAGTCGAAGGTGACGCCGAGGGCGAGCCCGGCGATGCCCACAGCCGGCGCGACCGCGGGCAGCAGCCTGCCCCCGCCCGCCGCGGCCGGCCGGGTGGCGGCGTCACCCGCCATCCGCCACAGCACGAGGTGCACCGCGCCGACGGCGAGGGCGAGGCCGGTGAGCAGCGGATACGGCTGGAGGGTGACCCGCCAGGAGGTGGCCTGGTCGAGCGGCCACAGCGCCAGCGCCTGGGCGGTGAGCAGGCTCGCCGCGAGCACGCCCGCCCACAGCGCGAGCAGCACCCGCCCGGCGCGGCCGCGCCGTTCCCGCGCGGCGAGCAGGGTGCCGCACAGCACGAGCCCGCCGCCCGCTCCCTGCACGGCCCGCAGCACCCCGACGGCCGCCGCCGAACCCGCGTACCCGCCCGCCGCCACGGCCACCGTGAGCAGAGCGAGCCCGGCGAACAGCAGCGGGGCCGCGCGCAGCCGCCGGGCCGCGAGCACGGCGAGCGGCACGGTGAGCACCAGCGCCGGGAGCGCCATCCCGTGCGCCCGGATCATGTCGACCTTCGAGACGCCGGGCGGCAGCAGCTCGGCGACCACCGAGACGGTGTTGGGGATCGTGACGCTCGCGAGCGGGAGCGCGAGCACGATCAGGAACCCGACCACGAGGTCGAGCACGAGTGATAACCGGACGGCGCGGGCGGATCCGTACGCCCACGCCCGCCGAATCTGGGGGACGGCCATGTCGGCCGACTTTAGCGCGAAGTCATGCCCTCGACACGGTGAGCGATGAATATTGCGGTGAACCACAGGGCCATGAAAAGGACACCGAGGAAGAACATCGCCGAAACCAGGAACCCGGTGGCGACGGCCGCCACTTGCAGCCCCGTGCCCACCGTGTAGGCGAGCGGCTTGCGCAGGAACCCGATCAGGGCGAGGCCGAGGACCGCGAGCCCGAGGCCGACGGACGCGGCCACGGCGGCCGGCACGCCCTCGACGGCGATCGCCACCGGCGTGATCAGCCCGAGCACGATCGCCTCCATGCCGAGCACCCCGGAACACAGGCGCCGCATCCCCGGCGTCACCGTGACCCGGCCGGTGAGAAGGGGCACGAGCAGCCCCGTCCTGTCAGTCTTCGTCATCGCGGTTTCGCTCCGAGTGGGCCATCGCGGAGATGGCGGTTGGGTGGATGCCGTGGCGGCCGTGCGGCCCTGGGCCGCCGACGTCACACGTCGGCGGCGCGGAGCAGGGTACGGGCGTCGCCCGAGGTGACCACCGAGCCCGTGATCAGGACCCCGTTGCCCCCCAGGTCGCCGCCCTGATCCGCGAGGGCGATGGCCTTGTCGATGGCGTCGTCGAGCCGCGGCACCTCGTGCACCCGCTCGGGGCCGAACACCTCGCGGGCCAGCTCGGCGAGCCGGTCGACGTCCATGGAGCGCGGCGACGAGTTGCGGGTCACCACGACCTCGGTGAGCACCGGCTCCAGGGCGCCGAGCATGGCCGGGACGTCCTTGTCGGCCATCATCGCCACCACGCCGATCAGCCGGTCGAAGGCGAAGGACTCGGTGAGCGCGCGGATGCTCGCCTCCATCCCGGCGATGTTGTGCGCGGCGTCGACCAGCACGGTCGGGCCCCGCTTGACCACCTCGAGGCGGCCGGGCGACTTCACGCTCGCGAACGCCTGCCGGACCAGGTCCTCGTCGAGCGGCTCCCCGGTTGTCCCGGCCAGCGTCTCCACGGCCGCCAGGGCGCAGGCCGCGTTGCTCGCCTGGTGCTCGCCGTACAGGGGGAGGAAGACGTCGTGGTAGACGCCCTTCAGGCCCTGGAGGCGCAGCAGCTGGCCGCCGACCGCGAGCTCCCGGTACTGCACGCCGAACTCCATGCCCTCCCGGGCGACCGTGACCCCGGTCTCGGCGACGCGGCGCATCAGCACCTCGGCCGCGGGCAGCTCCTGCTGGGCGAGTACGGCGACGCCGCCGGGCTTGATGATCCCCGCCTTCTCACCGGCGATAGAGCGGAGGTCGGGGCCGAGGTAGTCGGTATGGTCGAGCGAGATGGGGGTCACCACCGAGACCGTGCCGTCGGCGACGTTGGTCGCGTCGAAGGTTCCGCCCATCCCGGTCTCGAGCACGACGACGTCGACCGGCGCGTCCGCGAAGGCGGCGAAGGCCATCGCGGTGAGGATCTCGAAGAACGAGATCCGCACGCCCTTGGCGTCGATCATCTCGACGTAAGGGAGGATGTCCGCGTAGATCTCGGTGAAGCGTTCCTCCGAGAGCGGGACGCCGTCCACGCAGATGCGCTCCCGCATGGAACGTAGGTGCGGGCTGGTGTACCGGCCGACCCGGAGGTTCCGCTCCCGGAGCAAGGCCTCGATCATCCGAGCCGTGCTCGTCTTGCCGTTGGTGCCGGCGATGTGGATGACCGGACAGGAGCGCTGGGGCGACCCAAGCAGATCCATCAGCGCACTGATCCGCTCAAGCGTGGGTTCGAACTTCCACTCCACGCCTCGTTCCAGGATGGCCTGCTCAACCGCACGATATTCCACGCTTGAAGCCTACCGACGCTCGTGACCACTCTTGTTCGCGGGCATGCCCTGACCAGCCCCGAGTCCGATCCGCGGCCCGGCCCCTCCCGGTGCCCGAGACGCCCGGGGCGGCGTCCACCGGGCCAAAAGAAAAAGCCCCGGGAAACCCCGGGGCCGTACGCCACAACGCATCGTGCGGCCGCGGCCGCAAACGGGCCCGAAACCGCACAGAAAATGCCTGGAAAAATGCGAAGGCCCCCAGCCACAAAGACCAGGGGCCCCCACAAAAAGCCGTCCGGCAGCGACCTACTCTCCCACACCCGCCAAGGTGCAGTACCATCGGCGCAGGAAGGCTTAACTA